>Ga0233426_10002343_pt1 | contig 15953 bp, 10 predicted proteins | sample SI_118_April2016_6_FD_179875 | JGI IMG/M metagenome (GOLD analysis project Ga0233426, IMG submission 179875) | Seawater microbial communities from Saanich Inlet, British Columbia, Canada - SI_118_April2016_10_MG | ecosystem: Environmental > Aquatic > Marine > Inlet | place: Canada: British...
AATTGCCCAAGCTAATCGTAAAGGGTATTGTTTAAATAATCCTAAAACGTCTTCGTTTACTTCACGTGTGGTAGAATCCACTTTGTAATGTACATTTTTCCACTCGTCTTTTTGTACGATAATTGCGCCTGGATCTTCTTTACACTTTACGTGTATTTCGTTATGGCTTACATAACTTACGGTTCCAATTTTACCGTTAAAATATTGCTTTTCTTCTGTGTCGTTTTTTAAAAACATAACCTGCGCGCCTTTCTTTAAAATAAGGTCTGCATCGGCAGGGTACATGGATTGTGGGAAGTCGTCTTTAATTTCAGCTTTGAAAACATATTCCCGTTCTTTTAGCTGATTAATTTGCGCTTGATTTAAGGTGTCTGCTTGAGAATTATGCGTAGTCAACGTAATATACTCAGCGTTTGTTTCTGGTGTGAAATCGGGTTTTAAACGTTTGTTTAACGTTTCTAAATGTTTGGGAGTGAGTTGGTTTTCGCGTACACCGTTTAGGATGTCTACAAAATTATCGTCTTTTTGTCGGTAAATCGTTTTAAGTTCCACCATTACTGGGGTGTATTGCGAAAGTACTAGACTATCAAAAAAGAAGTAGGATTTGTAAATAGACTGGAAAATACCGGATGTGAAGTTTTTTACCACCGGCGGTAATTGTCTTAAATCACCAATAAATAAAACCTGAACTCCACCAAATGGATAATTGAAGTTTTTACGGACACTTTTTAAAATAATATCAATAGAATCCAATGTATTTGCTGCCACCATACTTACTTCGTCAATCACCAACAAATCCATATTAACGAGGATTTTTCGCTTTTGAGAATTCAATCGAATTTGCGAAAGTAAAGGATGTTTGTGTAATGTGTTTTCGGCAGCGTTTGAGCTTGGAATAAAGGGTGCGAATGGCAACTGAAATAACGAGTGCAAAGTCACTCCTCCAGCATTAATTGCGGCAACACCTGTTGGTGCGGCAACAACCATGTTTTTATGAGTATGGCTTTTTAAATACTTTAAAAATGTGGTTTTACCCGTACCAGCTTTACCGGTTAGGAATACATTTTTATTTGTTTGCGTGATGAATTTAAAAGCTAAGTCAAACGTTTCGCTTCGTTTAATTTCAGTCATGCTTCAAATTTAGCGAATTCACCTTTGAACACGATGGGATTTTTAAGGTTTGATACAATTGTTTAAAAAAAACGGTTTTATTATCTCATAATTCAGGTTTTCTGATAAAAAATCTAATAAAATAGCGCAATTGAGTTTAATAGCTGAAAATGAAAATTACTGCGGTATTAAAACCTTTGAAAAAGCGTACAACATTTCACGACAAATTTGCTCGCTACGTTCGATATATTTTGCTAATTGCCCTGGTGTTCCATCGGCAACTTTAGGGTCTTCATATCGCACTGGAATACGTGCAGCGGCTGTTGGAATAAATGGGCAGTTTTGATCTGCATGATCACAAGTCATAATAGCCGCGAAATTGTTTTGAACGTTAAATTCATCATCAAACTTTTTGGAAAAGCAAATGATTGGATGCACGTCTACATTATATTTTACAGCATAAACTGGGTTGGGGTTTTGCGATAATTTTTTAACCTTTAATCCTGCGCTTTCTAAAGCTTGTATTGCAGATGGAAAAAAAGCAGTTGCTTCGGTCCCTCCAGAATAACATGTCACGCCAAAATATCCAAAATAATTAGCGGCTACTTGGGCCCAAACTTGGGATAAATGACTTCGACGGGAGTTGTGTGTGCAAATGAAAATTAAATCGGCTAATGCGTTTTTACCGCTCACAAAGTCAGTTAGTTTATGAAGTATTTTCTTTCGTTCATCTGAAATAAGGTGAAATTCATTTAACGCTTTTTTAATTGTATTGTCCAACTCCATAATTTGCCTTTTCTATTAAATACTTCAAAACTAACGTAATTCTCAGTGTTGCCCAAATCGTAGTTGCTAACAATAAACGGTTAGAATTAAACAGCTGTAGGCTTATATTCATGGGTTTTAAAGGATAAATTTGAAGTGGAAAAAATGAGTATTAGTTGATTAAGCCTTATAAAATAGCCTTGTTTCTAATTTCGATTCAGCTTATGTTGGGCGCTATTGTATGGGTTATGCCCGAAGAAGGTATACCGCTATGGGGTGAAGCTGCACTATCGTTTTCCAATCCTAAAGATTTTTACAAAGACAAACTTCGTGAGTTAGAAGTGCTGAATGAAGTGGCTTCGCAGTATAGTTTGGAAGAACTTGAAGTGGATACTTTATTGGCGGTCAATGTGGATTCATTGTTACTCAACTCGGCAATTGTTTTGGAGGCGAAAGAGCGAATTTTACATCCTTCGGATTTTGAAAACGGATTGTATTCTTTTTACCATAAACTGGCCAAAGTAAACGATTTATCGAAGCCTTTACGAATTTTACATTTTGGTGATTCTCAGTTAGAAGGCGACCGAATTAGCGGAGTGGTTAGGGAGAATTTACAAACTTTATTCGGTGGCTGCGGTGTTGGATTTATGCCCGTTTCGGAAACAAACTCGGGCAGATTAAATGTGTTTAAAAAGGAACGTGGTTGGGAGCGTTACCAGATTTTTGGAAAGGGGAGAAAAGGAAAGCATTCAAAATATGGATTTTTAGGTTATTATCATCGTGTTAGTTCTGATTCGGAAGGATTGGGAACGGCAAAAATTGAATTAAGTAGAAATAGTAGATACTTTAAAAAGGCTCAAAATTTTGAAACTATAAGTGTTTTATATGGTAATGGAGGTAAGGGTTGCAACTATGAATTAAGTACGGATACGGGAATGATTAGCAAGGGAAACCTGATCGAATCATCAATGGTGAATAGGAGGATGTGGCAAATAGATGGCTTTAATACTGGGAAAATTTCATTTTCTTTAGATGCGATTAATAGTCCGGATGTTTACGGTGTTTCCTTAGACTGTAAAAAGGGAATTGCAGTTGATAATATTGCACTAAGAGGATCGAGCGGTACTGATTTCACGAAGATGGATAAAGCGTCGTTAACGAAACAATTGAAGGAATTAAATGTTGGGTTAATCATTTTTCAATTTGGATTAAATGTTGTTCCTGCTGAGTTAAAAAGTTACCGTTATTATGAGAATACTATTTACAAGCAGTTGGTTTTATTAAAGGAAATTTTACCCGAGGCTTCTATTTTGGTGATTAGCGTTACGGATGCTTGTAAAAGCGAGGAGGAAAGTTTTGCGAATATTAATTTAGTTAGGGATGCGCAGCGAAAGGCTGCTAAGAGAGCGAATTGTTCATTTTGGGATTTATACGAAGTGATGGGAGGCGAATTAAGTATGCCGAGTTGGGTGAATGCTACTCCTTCGCTAGCGGAAAAGGATTTTATGCACTTTAATAAAAGAGGTGCAAAAGTGATTGGAAACAAATTGTTTAATGCTATTATCTCAGATTATAATGATTTTAAAAGCACTAGTATCAACTAATGGGATTGGGTAAAGCTATATCGAAAAGATATTTTAAGCCTGTAAAGGCTTTCTCTTCTAAGTATGATTTATTGTCGAATGGAATTCAGGAAATAACGCGTCTGAATTTCAAATATGTTCTAGTAATCGTGTTATTATCCTTTGGGTTTGAGCAAGAATCAAAAGCTCAATTATTCGATTTAGATACGGTTTCTCAATATGATTTTGTTAGATACGATTTAAACCGACTTTCTGTAAAAGACTCCTCAACTCTTGGTGCTTTTTTCGAAAAGCTCTATCATTTCGAAACTTCCGATACTGGTAAAGTAAGAATATTACACATTGGAGATTCACACATTCAAGCTGGTTATTTTACGGGAAAGGTGAGGGAATGCTTGCATAAAGGATTGGGTTGTGGGACACGTGAAAGGGGGTTTATATTTCCATTTGGATTAGCGCATACGAATGGACCGATTAACTATGGAGCTAAATATACTGGTGATTGGAAAGGTTTTAAAAGTTCCTCCAACATAGCACATTCAGATTGGGGAGTTGCGGGGATTTCGGCCAGTACAAAGGATGCGTGTACAACGCTAAAAATTTACACGAATAATCACACTTTCGATCCTTATTCTTTTAATAGGATTAGGTTGTATTACCGCGATGATTCGTCGAAGTTTACTATCGATATGACTGCGCATGGATCCGACTCGATTACTTGTGTAACAGATACGTTTGCTTGTTATAAAGAATATAGCATTGAAGGCACTACGGATACGTTGTATTTTACTTTTCAAAAAGATTCATTAGAAACTGATGCTGCATTTTTAATGCAAGGGATTGAGTTGTTAAATGACAATCCTGGAATTACGTATAGTGAAGTTGGTGTGAATGGAGCTAAGGTGAAGTCGTTTTTAAAATGTGGAGATTTTACGAGTCAGTTTGCAACGCTTAATCCAGACTTGGTGGTTTTGTCGCTTGGAATCAACGATGCTTATAATTTAAACTTTAGCGACTCTGTTTTTTATCAATATTACGATAGTTTGATTCAAATTATCAAGGCTACTTTACCGGAAGTAGACATTATTTTAACGACTCCTGGAGATGGGAAGCGGCATCGTAAAACTGTATTAAAAGAAAATTTATCTATCCGCAATTCAATCCTAAAACTGGCTAAAGAAAACAATTGTGCAGTTTGGGATTTCTTTAATATTATGGGTGGCTTAGGCGCCATAAATAACTGGCATAAAAACAAATTAACTGCGGCGGATTTTTTGCATCTCAATGAAAAAGGATATCACTTGCAAGGTGAGTTGTTTTACACGGCAATCCATAATTCATACAATACCTACACCCACAATAGAAGAATTATTCCACTAATTATTAATGAAGGTATAGATTATAACGAACTGATGGTAAGTATTTTTTTTTACAATCCTAATGAACCTTTATTCTTTAGTCATTACTTGTTTTGGTTGTTTTTTACGGTGTTTTTTATGTTTTACGCTTTGGTGTACAAAAACCTTAAAACCCGAAGTGTTTATCTGTTTTTATTCAGTTTATTCTTTTATTATAAAGCAGGAGGCTTGTACTTTGGGCTATTGATTTTATCTACGGTAGTAGATTACTTCATTGGAAATAAAATTTTTAAAGTCACAAAAGATTCACATCGAAAATACTGGGTAGCGACCTCAGTAATTGCTAATTTGTCATTACTTTTTTTCTTTAAATATTCGGGATTTATTACCGATTCTATTAATTATTTAACGGGTTTAGAAATCAAACCTTACAATGTTTTCTCGGCTTTTGGCAACCTATTTAGTGGTGGAGCCTTCGATGTAGATGCCATTATTTTACCGGTGGGGATTAGCTTTTATACTTTTCAAACGATTAGTTATTCGGTAGATATTTACCGTAAGAAGATTGAACCGGTAAAAAGTATTGTAGATTTTGGGTTTTATGTGAGCTTCTTCCCGCAGTTAGTTGCTGGTCCGATTGTACGCGCGAATGAATTTATCCCTCAAATATATAAGAAGTATGAACTTACAAAGGACGCAATTTCGAGAGCGAGTTTTTTGATTTTAGGGGGCTTGTTTAAGAAGATGGTAATTTCGGATTACATCTCTACCAATTTTGTAGATCGTGTTTTTGAGACCCCTTTAAAGTACTCTGGCTTTGAAAATTTGATGGGTGCTTATGGCTACACGATCCAAATATATTGTGATTTTTCGGCCTATAGTGATATTGCAATTGGATTGGCGTTATTAATGGGCTTTACGTTACCGCAAAATTTTAACAGTCCATATTTAAGTAGCAATATTACCGATTTTTGGAGGAGGTGGCACATTAGTTTAAGTCGTTGGTTGAAAGATTATTTATATATCCCATTAGGTGGAAATCGAAAAGGGAAAGTAAGGACTTACGCTAATTTATTTATCACCATGTTATTGGGTGGTCTTTGGCACGGAGCTGCCTTGAAGTTTATTATTTGGGGGGGATTACATGGGTCGGCTTTGGCGATTCATAAGGGATTCCGGACGTTAATTCCCTTAAAATCAGAGAACGGAACACGGTTGTCGCGTTTTTTGGGTTGGTTGATTACTTTTCACTTTGTAGTATTTTGCTGGGTGTTTTTCAGAGCTCCAACTAATACTGCTATATCTGATTTTTTTAACCAATTGTTTTTCAATTTCGATCTTGTACATTTTATAGATTACATAGTTAACCCTAGTTATATTACGATATTTACTGTAGTACTATTTGCTTATATATTGCACTTAATACCTAATTCTGTAGAGATTAGAGTACAAAGTTTTTTGGGTAATAAATGGTGGCCAGTATTAAGCTTTGTTAGTGTTTCGACTATTATATTGATTTATCAGTTTAAAAGCTCGGAGATTCAACCATTTATCTATTTCCAGTTTTAAAACACGGTATATTATCTATTTAGTACGTTTAAATACGTGTTTAAGTCGTGAAAAATACAACTTTTTAGATTTTAACGCGTAAAATATAAAATAGTGAAACTTTTCAAAATGTTAAAATTAAGAATGATATATACAATTTTGGCTGTCTTAGGTTTAAATTTAAACGCATTTGCTATCGCACCTGCCAACACGGTAGACGAAAACAACATGAAGCAAGGACATTGGGTTTACACAAATAAAATGAAAAACCTTCCCAATTATAAGGAAGAGCAAGTTGTTGAAGAAGGTGATTATTCTGATGATAAGAAAACAGGAAAATGGTTTTTTTATTTTAACAATGATAAAGTAAAACATATTTTAACATACAAAGACAACCGGCCGGAAGGATTTGCTGTCTTTTATTACAAGAACGGAAATAAGCGCGAAGAGGGGACTTGGAAAAATAACAAATGGATTGGTGATTATAAATATTATTACAAAAATGGAAATATTCGAAATGATTGGTCTTATAATCAAACTGGTCAAAGAACGGGGGTTCAAAAATATTACTATGAAAACGGCCAGTTAATGATTGAAGGCGCCTGGGTGAGCGGAAAGGAAGCAGGTACTATTGTTGAATATCATGAAGATGGATCCGTAAAGTCGGAAAGAAATTACATGGATGGAAAGATTGATGTAGTTGCTACTAAAATGTTCAATCCTCAAGAAAAGGCTGGGAAAGGAACCATCAAAAAAGTACCTGTTGTAGCTAAGGCTAAAGATGTGCCTGCCTTAGGTAAAACCCCTGTAAATATGACTGTAAAACGTGTTGCTAAAACGGCTGATTCACCATGGAATGGAACTGGGGAAAGACAATTTTACAACAAAAAAGGGCAGGTTATTAGAGAGGGTTACTTTGAAAAAGGATACTTAATGGATGGTAAAGTCTATATGTATAACGCTGACGGTAAAAAATTCAGAACAACAGTTTACAAAGCAGGTAAAGTGATGGAAGAGTTTAATCATCAAAAGAAATCGGACTAAGGAAATGATAGAATTGCAAGAAAAAAGGCGTGCTATATAGCACGCCTTTTTTCTTGCAATTAGTTTATGGGCGCGCTAAAGGTTCTTCTTTTATAATTTCAGAAACGCCTAAAAACCTGACTTTCGATTTGCCTTTAAAATGATATTTGACTACAGCTTTGTGTTTTTCATTTTTCGTAGGGACTTTAATTTTGGCTTTTAATGTATCTAGATTGATGTATTGATCACTTGTTAAAATAGTGATTGGATTACCTGAATAGCTTTTGGGCAAGAAGTTGATCCAGCGTTGTTTTACCCAAATACCTTCTACTTTAATTACTTCGTTTTTGGGATTGGCTATTTCTACTTTGTAATTTGCCCAGGTTCTTCCAGTTTGTATTCCTGGGTATTCTATTTGCTCTTTAAAAGAGGTTACGCTTAATTTGGTAAAGCAGGCTAAAATAAGCAGGCTAAAGGTTAAAAATTTCATGTTTGGTATTAATTTTGTAAATCCTAAATGTGATTAAAAAATGAATGATTATTAAGTTTAGCGGTTCGGTTATTAACAGCTGTTCGTAACTCAACTGCTTGATTTTAAACATATAATTGATTCAATCGTAGTAAATATAATAACTCACTACACAATTAAATGCTTTATGGAAGAAATTAACTTAAACTACAGATATCGTTATCCAAGAATCAAGTTTAGAAATGGAGAAACTAAATACGGAATGTTATATGGGATTTATAACAAATCGTTAAAGAAATTAGAATACTATTTCGCTGACTCAACTCAAATTAGGAAGATTGTTAGTCCAAATAAGCATGTTTCTTATGCATGGGTAAAGCAGTTTCAGAATAAAGTAAATCCTGCTGATATTTTAAAAGTAGAATATTTAAACTAATCTTCAATGGAGAGCACTTTTAATGCTTCAATTACCTCATTGTCTATTTCTCCAGTCTTGCGGAAGTAACCATTATTCTTGTATTTGACTCTTAATATATAAGCTTCTAAGCGGTTGTGTATGTATGCCTGAGAAGTTATCCAATCTAACTTACTCCATTGGATGTTTTTACTTTCACAGTAAGCTTTAAATTTAGCTACTAAATCTGATTGTTCAAGCAGTTCGTTTGATTCCTTATAATCAGCACCTTTTATACTTGAAGCAGTATAAAATTTAATGGCAAAGTTTCGAATTAAGTTACTATCTAAAATTTGAAAAAGCATTTTACTGTTTGAATTTGTATCCAAGGAAACGAATACATCAGGAGTTATGCCTCCACCTCCATAAACAGTTCGACCAGAAAGTGTTTTATATTTTAATGAGTCTACTACTTTAATACTATCTGCAGAGTATAACTCCCCGTTTCCCCAACGTTCCAATTCATCATGCCGATAACCGGAGATGTCATCTTTATCAAACGATTTTTGAATACACCTTCCTGAAGGAGTGTAGTAACGTGCGATTGTTAAATGAATACGAGATTGATCTTTCAAGGTAATTACTGATTGGACTAGTCCTTTTCCAAAAGTTCGTCTACCGATAATAGTCGCCCGATCGTTATCTTGTAATGCTCCCGCTAAAATCTCACTTGCACTTGCGCTATTTCTATTGATAAGAATCGTTAACTTTAAATCTTTAAAAACCCCGTCAACAATTGAATTATAGGTTTCTTGTTCGTTTTCACCTTTTGTATAAACAATGTTTCTGTCGTTAGGCAGCAATTCTTGACATATACCTATAACAGCGTTTAAAGAGCCTCCAGGATTGTCTCTTACGTCGATTATTAACTTCTTTGCGCCATTGTTTACCAGTGACTCCGTTGCTTCTTTAAATTCAGAAAGAGTTTGATAGGAGAATCGATTTATTTTCACGTAACCAACTTCTTGATCGAGCATAAAATTAGCATCAATACTAAAAATTGGAATTTCACCTCGTATTACAGGAATCGTGATTTTCCCTTCAGCAAAAGGACGGAGAACAATTAATGCGATTTCACTTCCCGACTTTCCTCGAAGTAGTTTAACAAGGCTGTCCGTTTTGAGTTTACCTAAAGCAATTTCTTGTAGATTTAATCCAATAATTCGATCTCCAGCCTTAATACCAGCTTTTTCCGAAGGTCCACCTTTAATGGCATTCACAACGATTAAAGTATCTTCAATTACTCTGAATTCAATTCCAATTCCCTCGAATTTTCCAGACATTCTTTCTTTTTCTCCTTGCACTTCATGAGGCGGAATATAAGTAGAGTGGGGATCTAGATGAGCAAGTAATTTATTGATTGCAAATTCAGTGATTTTATTTTCGTTAACTGGGTCAACGTAGCTGCTTACCACTTGCTCGATCACTTCATCAACTTTCCCATCAGAACTATTTGACATTGAGAACAGAGTAGAGGAGCCTCCTTCGTATAAAAACTTTCCAAGAAATACCCCAAGTACAATACAAATCGCAGCTAGGAGTGGAATATAGTTGAGTAAGAATTTTTTGTTATCCATTTAATCGAAAGGATTTTCAATTTGAAGAACATCAATACCAGCCTTCGTTAAAAAGTCGATACCTGTAGTGTCTTTATATCCATTCATATAAACCACTCTTTTAATTCCTGCTTGCAAAACTAGTTTACTACAGTCTCTGCAAGGCGAAAGGGTAATGTATAAAGTAGAGTTAGTCCCTCTATTATTTGAACGCGCTAATTTTAAAATAGCATTTGCTTCGGCATGTAAAACATACCAATGCGTATCACCTTGATCGGTCTCACAACAGTTTTCAAACCCAGAAGGTGTTCCGTTAAATCCATCTGCTATAATTATATTATCCTTCACGATAATAGCACCAACTTGTTTACGTGTGCAATGACTAAGTTTGGCCCATTCTGTGGCCATTCTTAAATATGCTTTGTCATAGCGTTCCTGTTTTAATGGATTTCCGGAAATATTGTTTGAGTTCATATTTACTATAATTCAAAAAAAGGTTGCCAAAAAATAGCAACCTTTAATTTTATTTGAATGCGCTTATTAAATTAAGCAGCGTTTCTTGATGCGTTGATACTTCCGAAGAATGCTCTAATGATCATCATTTCGTAAGCAGCTTTCCATTTTTCGCTATTCTTATCACCTTTTTCAATAGCCTTAACTTTCATTAAAGCGTATTGTTGCATTGTGATTAAAGGAAGAATAATGTTCTCTCTTAATTCGATTGAAGCTTTATTGTTTGGAGATCTATCCATTAACTCTTTTTGATCGGAGATATAAAGTAGTAAACGTTTTGTTTGCTCATACTCATTGAAAATTCCTTTCCAGAATTTTCCAAACTTCTTGTCTTCTTCAAGGTACGAAGTTAACGGGAAGTATGATTTAACAACCGATTGGATTGAGTTGTCAATTAATGTTCTAAAGAATAATGATTTAGCATAGAAGTCTTTGATTTCATCAATTCTTCCTTCGTCTTCATATTTCTTTAAAGCAGCTCCAACTCCGTAAAATCCAGGAACGTTTTGCTTCATTTGAGTCCAAGCTCCAACAAAAGGAATTGCTCTTAAATCAGCTAAGTTCAATTTACCGTTAGATTTTCTTTTCGATGGTCTTGATCCAATATTTGTTTTACCATAATATTGCAGTACAGAAACATCTTCTAAATAATCTACAAATAATGGATCATTTTTAAAGTCGTTGTAAGCTTCAAATCCTAAATCAGCCAAGTTGTTCATGATGTCTCTTTGCGAGTCATTCATTGAAGCAACATCACCTTTAAATACTGTATTTTCTAAACCTGCACAAAAGAACTGCTCTAAGTTATACTGAGAAGAGTTTAATGTACCGTAGTTTGAAGATATTGTTTGACCTTGAATTGTTAATTGAATTTCATGATCTTCAATTTTGTCTCCTAATGAAGAGTAGAATTTGTTTGTGTTTCCACCACCACGAGCAGGAGGTCCACCACGACCATCAAAGAATATAATTTTTATTTTATTTTCCTTAGAAATTCCTGATAAGTTTTCTTTAGCAGTAAAGATTGACCAGTTTGCTTTTAAGTAACCACCATCTTTAGTTCCGTCGGAGAATCCTAACATTACATATTGACGTTTGTTTCTTGCTTCAAGATGCTTTTGGTATACTGGGTGATTGTACATGTATCCTAAGATCTCTTCACCGTTATCTAAATCTTCAACTGTTTCCAATAAAGGAACAATATCAAAAGTCATTTCATCAATTTTCCAACCACAAATTCTTGCTAGTGCATATACTTCGAACATATTTTTCGAAGATTGAGTGTTTGAAATAATGTATCTGTGACATCCTGTTTCACCATTCTCTTCCTGGATTTGTTTCATAACATAGAATGACTTCAATGTTTCTCTAACAATTTCAGTTTCGAAAAGTTCTGGATCAATATTTCCTTCTAATTGATTTAAAACATTGATTTGTTCTTCATCAGAAAGATCTGCATAATTAGCAGGGATTTTACCTTTTACAGTATCTCCTAGTTTACCATCAGCTGCTGCTTGGAAAACTTCGTCGATAACTTCACCGTGAATTCTTGAATCCTGACGGATATCCATGTAAGTAAAATGGAACCCAAATAATTTCACTTTTACAATAAAGTCTTCAACTACATCAACAAATAAACCTTGGTGATTCTTTACAATGTAATTTTTGATGTCCTCAAGATCAGAAATGATTTCTTGTGCTGTTTTGTAACGTTTTCCTTTTGTATTGAAAATAGTAGATGAAAGTTTGCTGTAAACCTTCTCTGCTAATTGATCAACACCAGTAAAAGTCATTCTTTTTCTTAATTTCTTTGCGTCTCTGAAGTAGCAAATGAAAATCTTATGACGTAACTGACGAGCAGTTTCTAATGTAATATCTGAAGTAACGAATGGGTTACCATCTCTATCACCACATGGCCAGAAACCAATATTGATAATATCTTTATCGTAATCAGTAACACCTTGTTTTGCTAATTCACGACGAACTCTTGAGTGAACGTTACCAACTGAATGATAAAAAACATTCTCTAGGTACCACATTAATCGAATTGCTTCATCATAAGGAGTTGGCTTTTCTTTAGATACAAAAGCTGTTCTTCCTAATTGTTGAAGTAGCTCATTTATTTTTTGAAGATTTGACTCTCTAATTGCGTTTTCTAATTCACCGATGATAGATAATACTCTACCTGGGTAAAATTGAGTAGGGTGAGCTGTAAGAACGATTCTAACTTTAAAATCTTCCAATTTTTTAATCAGCTTGTCCATTTTTTGCTGACTAGAAGCACGGTTAAAAACGTAACGAACTGTGCCATTGCCATTTAAGTCGTTAATTTCTTCAAAAGCAGCATCTTCGACGGCATCAAATAAAACTACTTGACGTTCGATGTATTGCATGAATTTGAACAACAATTGAATTTTTTCTTCTTCAGTCTCAACATCAGCGTGTTTTTCGAAAAAAGTATCTATAATTTCCGTTGGATTCTTCTTAGCGTTGAAACCATCTTGACATTCTTTGAACAATACAGGTAATAAAACCCCTGTGTTTGTTATTTCTTCGAAAGGTAGTGTAAGGAATAAGCTGTTGTATATCTGATACTTAGCGGCAACCTTGTTTGAAAACTTAGAACTTAAATCCATAGGAGCTAAAAATATTGTGTTTTAGACGTTGTTAACAAATGTAGTTAAAATGTGGAAAACTATACGCAATTCTGCTGTTTAGGTTTATAAAAAAGAGCACTTTTTTTTCTTTGTTTATATAAGAATATATATTCTTGGTTTATGATTACAACTTGGGAAGATGAAAAAGTAGAGGTTAAGGAGAAAAACGGTATTAAGTCTTTAATTTCTAAGCGATATTTTTTAAAAGGAGAACAGATTTTTTTCGTTGAAGGAGAAGAAATAAAAATACCAAATCGTTACTCGGTTCAGGTAAGTGATTCGATTCACGTGAATGTGAAAGAACCTGTGATGTATATTAATCATAAATGTGATGGTAATATTCAGTTGATAGAAAGGGCTTTTTATGCGCTTAAACAAATTCAAGTAGGAGAGGAAATCACCTTTAATTATAATAATACGGAGAGAGTTTTAGCGGAAGAATTTAAATGTTTTAGATGCGGACAGTTGGTGAAAGGAAATAATTCTAAAGCGGAATTCCCTTGTCTTGAAATAAGTTAATAAAAACTTATCAACAGTAAAAACTATTAATTTGCGGTAGTTTGGAAACCCTTTGTTAGTTTTGACGTAAATTAAACGGTGATTTTTACGCCATTTTTTAGGATAGCGCAGTTAAAAACTGCTTAATTATTGTGGGTTGGGAAATATTTATAAATTTATAAAGGGTCTATTTATAGTCGCTCTTTTTACGTTGTGCCAAACTATACAGGCTCAAAAATATTGGGTTGGTGGAAACGGAAACTGGAGTGACAAAAGTCATTGGTCGAACACCAGTGGAGGTGAAAAGGGGGCCTCAATTCCTACAGTTTTCGACAATGTTTATTTTGATGTTAAATCTGGATTCTCGGCCGAGAATCAAGTTGAAATTGTTAAATATGCCGAGGCCAATAATTTAGATTTTTCTCAGCTGAAAAATAAACTAGAGCTAATAGGTTCATTAGAATCTACACTGACTGTCCAAGGAAGGATTGAAACCTCCATTCACTTGGAAAACAATTTTAGTGGTGAAGTTTATTTAACGGGTTCTAGTGCTAATTATATTCCCGTACAATTTCAAAAAGGGGATTTTTATGGTAAAAACGACTTCACTGATGTTTATAAAAATGAGAGAAACACATTACAAATACTCGCAGTATCTTCAATTTCATCAACTGTTGCCGATGCGACATGTGGCTGTAACGGTTCAATAACAGCTTCTTTAGACGATGGAGTTGGACCATTCAGCTATAGATGGTCTCATACAGGTGATACGGATCCAATAGGAATAGATTCGTTGGTTCTTACAGATGTTTGTGCAGGCAAATATATTTTACTCGTAAGAGACTCTTCAGACGGTTTTCCTTATTTAGAAAATGCTTTTCCTGCGATAGATGTAGATGGGCCTTCCCCTTTAACAGCATCAATTGCTTTTATTGATAGCGTAAATTGTAATGGTGGTTCGGACGGGACTATAACAGCAACAGTATTTGGAGGAAGTCCGCCATATAAATATACATGGGACGACCCTTCGGAGCAATCAATAGCATTTGCATTTGGCCTGAAAGCAGGTGGTTATACTTTAACAGTAGAAGATCATTTTGGCTGTATTACGACTACTCCAGTTGCAATAGTGGAGGAGCCAAGTCCAGTTTCGGCTACTCTTACAAGTAAAACTAATGTTTTATGTTTTTCAAATTGTACAGGGAATGCTACTTTTAACGCGTTTGGCGGAACATCTGGTTTTGCAGGATATTCTTATAATTGGTATAATGCGCCAGGTACACCAACAACCCCGCAAGCAAATAATCTCTGCGCTGGCACTTACAATTTAAAAGTTAGTGACGGAAATGGTTGTTTGGATACATCAACAGTAATTATCGAACAAGCAACTTTATTGGAAGGTTCAATTTCATCCTATACAAATGTTCAATGCTACAGAGGTCAAGATGGTATTGCTGAGGCAAGTGTAGTTGGAGGAACATCTCCTTACAGCTTTAAATGGTTTGATGTTCCAGGAAATCCAACAATCAACAGTGTTTCAAGTTTAGATACGGGGACCTTTGGAATAGAAATTAAAGATTTAGTTGGGTGTCTAGATACTACTTATGTTACAATCACTGAACCAGATAAATTGGTTTCTTCGATATCTGATACTGTCCATGTTTTATGTTTTGGTGACGAATCAGGAGAGGCTATTGCAACAGCCTCAGGAGGGACTATTGGCTCTGGATATTCGTTTTCATGGGATCACGATATTTCTCAAACAACAAATTCTGTGGATAGTTTACCTTCGGCGGAATACAAAGTTTTTGTTTCGGATGAAAATGACTGTTTAGATTCTTCGTCGGTCATAATCACTCAGCCCTCTGCTTCAGTTCAATCTACTATAGTAAAAACTACTCATATTTTGTGTAAGGGCGATTGTAATGGATTGGCAATTGTAGAGCCAACAGGTGGAGTCGAAAATTATACTTTCGATTGGTTTGACGCACCAGGTAGCGTTACAGATTCAACGATTAATGATCTATGCCCAGGGACTTACAATGTAAGAACTGCAGATGGTAATGGCTGCTCTGATACTGTTGCAGTTGAAATAACTGAGCCAGATGAATTATCGGGTTTCATAAATGCTACAATGGTAAATTGTAAGAGTAAATGTGATGGTACTATTGATGTAACACCTACCGGTGGTGCAGGGGGATATAAATATGATTGGTTTGATCATTTAGGTAGACCTGATTCAGAAGATTTAACAGAAGTTTGTGCCGGAACTTATAATGTTGAAATTGAAGATGCAAATGGTTGTTTAGATACTTTGAATAAAATAATTACTGAGCCTGATACTTTAGTTGCTAGCGTTTTATCTTCAACAAACATTCTTTGTTTTGGAGATACATTGGCGGAAGCTACTATAACGCAA
>Ga0233426_10002346_pt1 | contig 15934 bp, 14 predicted proteins | sample SI_118_April2016_6_FD_179875 | JGI IMG/M metagenome (GOLD analysis project Ga0233426, IMG submission 179875) | Seawater microbial communities from Saanich Inlet, British Columbia, Canada - SI_118_April2016_10_MG | ecosystem: Environmental > Aquatic > Marine > Inlet | place: Canada: British...
AGCGATCTTCCTTCCACTGGGCAGAGTCAACCGCACCCAGCTGCGCACAGATACTATCCTGCAACCCGAGTAGATATTCTTTTACCGCCTCTTTGTCTATCGCCTGACTCTCAACCTTCACGAACAATCTCTCCACTGAGCAAATGCCTAATTTCACTGGGTTTCACCGCATCGCCAACAGTGCCCGGCGTTAGGAAATCAAGGCTTTGACTAGCAACAGCCTGACCGAAGTATCCCTGCACCTGTTCTGCGTTAATTGCCGCAGGCTGACCCTGAGGGTTAGCTGATGTCGACACTAGTGGCCCGCCAAACAACTGGCACAGGGCTGCGGCCAGAGGGTGATCGGTGATGCGTAGCGCCAGAGTATCATGGCCACCGCTAATCCACTCAGCCGCAAAGCCATTGTTCGGCACCAGCCAGGTAGTCGGTTTTTGTTGAGGAGTTTGAAAACGTTGCAGCGCGTCAGGCTCAAGGCCAGTCAAAAAGGGGGCAAACTGCTCGGCATTAGCGGCAATCAGTATCAGGCCTTTGCTGACACTGCGCCCTTTAAGCCGCAGTAATTTTTTAACTGCTGGCAGCGACTCTGGGTCGCAACCTAAACCCCACACAGATTCGGTGGGGTAGGCAATTACCGCCTGCTGCTGCAGTAATCGCGCCGCGGCGCAGACCTGAGGGTCGCTTAGCCAATCAGTCACGGAGTCATTATCCGTTTTTCAGTCTTTCCTGCAGGGCTGCGTCTTTGGCAATGATGATTGCCGCATTGTCAGCGCGCTCTTTCACCAGCTTGGCATGCATAGACGCATCGGCAACACCGATTATTTGAGCTGCAAGGTAGGCAGCATTTTTAGCGCCGGCTTTACCAATGGCAACTGTAGCTACGGGGATACCACCGGGCATCTGCACAGTTGAAAGCAGCGCATCTAAACCATCAAGAGATCCATTTATGGGCACGCCAATAACAGGCTTCAGGGTAGTCGCCGAAACAGCACCGGCCAAGTGGGCCGCCATGCCAGCTGCACAGATAAACGCCGCGCAGCCGCGAGCGTCTGCATCGGTAACATAGCTGTGGGTTGCCGCAGGTGTTCGGTGGGCAGATGTCACCTTTACTTCAAAGGGGATATCGAATTTTTTCAGAATTTCAAAGCTGGCTTCCATCACCGGTAGATCCGAGTCAGAGCCCATAAGAATTGCAACAAAAGCGGTAGTCATTTTTGACACTCCAAGAAAGAAAGCGGGGAGGCTACCGGAAGTTTGAATGGGGCGCAATAGTTGACCTAAGGCAGTATTCGACTACTTTAGCAGTGAGGTTCATTTAAGCCGCTGGTAGAGGCCGTTTTGGCTTTCAATTAGACCTTTTATTTCCAGTGCCACAAGCAATCGAGAGAGCTCCGCCACGGAGAATGAGCCATCGGTAATCAAGCTGTCCATATCCATAGGCTCATAACCCAGCCGTGTCAAAAGTCGCTTCTCGTCAATCTCAAGCCGCGGATCCGCAAGCGCCGTATAAGACGGAGATGGAGTATCTGGGAGTAGAACCTCTAAGGCCAATCCAGACAGCGCACCTTTTAGCTGCTCGACTATCTCTTCGGCCTTTTCTACCAGGTGAGCTCCCTGCTTAATCAAATGGTGACAGCCGCGACTCTGGGGATTGTGAATAGAGCCGGGAATCGCGAACACCTCACGATCCTGCTCCAGAGCATAGCGAGCCGTAATTAACGAACCACTCCTCAGGGCCGCTTCCACCACCAGCACACCCAGACTAAGGCCGCTGATAATCCGATTTCTGCTGGGGAAGTTGGTCGCCAAGGGCTTGGTTTTGGGCTCAAACTCGGTGAGCAAAGTGCCGCCCTGATCAATAATCTGCTCGCCCAATTTAAGGTGAGCTCGGGGATAGACAGCATCAATGCCGGTGGCCATCACGGCAATGGTTTTACCGCCACCATCAAGGGCTCCACTGTGAGCGGCGCCGTCAACACCAATCGGCTAGCCCACTAGTAATCACAAAGCCACCGGCCGCCAGATAATGACTCCAAGCCCGAGCATTGTCGCCGCCGCCGCGCGTCAGTCGACGGCCGCCGACTATAGCGATCTGGGGAAGATGGAGGTTTTCTATATTGCCACGGGCATAGATCAGGCGCGGAGCACCGCCAATTTGCCGCAGCTGGTCGGGATAATCCGCGCTAGTGATAGGGATAATATGAGCGGCGCAATCCTCTGTACTCTGGACAATGTTATCCACAGCCTCTTGCCAGGCCGCCTGTTTATATTGATTGCGAAGATTATCCAGTAGAGGATGAAATGATTCGGGGAAGTCCTCACAGGGCTGTTCAAAAATAGCGCAATAGGTCTGCGCCAGCTCAAGCAGCTGGCGCTGAAACTTGGGGGTAAAGTTATCTAGATGCTGTGATACCAGCGCATAGTGACATTCCCTGTCCATAAGGTATTTCCTAGACAGCTTTATTACGGATTGCGCAACAGATCACCCAGATCAATTTGCCTATCCGCTTCCATTACCAAGGCAAAGCTCATTTTCTCGTAGGTGTCGAATACCATTAACAGGCCGATGCGCTCATCGGGCAAACGCACCCGCTCGCTGGCTACACGATCTTTTACCAATTCTCCGCGCTTAAAAATCGCCAAGGTATCACCGGACTGCAAGCCATCGCGGTTGCCGCGATTAATTGCCACAACATCGAGGGCGCCGGCATTGCGGACACCCTCTTCCACATTCATCACCAATCCGCTGATTGCGGTTTCTGGCGCGCGAGGATAAAAAGTCGATGCCAAGGTTCTCTCTTCGGCGACCAATAGGCGATCCTTGATACGAATTTCACCTTCGGCACGGCTGACATTTAGAGTGGCAACGTCCTTTTCCAGGGCTTTGATTCTAGCCGCGCCAATATCTATGGCCCTGATACCGAGCAACTCGCCAGTCTGCGGATCTAAATAGGGATCACCGCGGCGGTAGATGCCATAATTTAAACGATTGTCAGTGAAATCCCCGCGAGCATAAAAGTCATCACTCATGCCCACTAGTATGCGCCGCTCAGCGCCGCCGAGCACATAGGGCGCGCCATTCAATGTGGCATTGTCTGTTACTCGGGTTTTGGACAGGAAAGTGCTGATAACATTTAATGGCAGGGCACTGATGGCATCGCCGTGATCTTAGCTGCGAATTTCTGGAGACAGCTTGACCTCGCGGCTGCGGACGATTTTGAGCTGGGGCACACCATTGATATACACCAGGCTGATAACATCGCCGGGATAAATCAGGTGAGGGTTGTCGATCTGTTGGTTGGCGTGCCATATCTCAGGCCACATCCATGGGTCCTTTAAGAACAGTGCCGAGATGTCCCAGAGCGTGGCACCGGGAACTACAGTGTAACTATCGGGCACATCTTCGTTGATCAAAACGCTTGGGCTGGAGAAATTTGGATTTGAGGAGGTTTGGTTTGAGACACTCTGGTTTGCGAAGCTTTGATTTGAGAAGCTTTGATTTGAGACGCTTAGGGCAGCAGCCAGAGTAGTGGAAAGCACAGCTGCCATTAGCGCGGTGCTGAATCGGAATTTTTTCATGTTTCTGAGTCCTTTCTCCGGGCAGGGTTAGTGTATAATTTCACCGTTTCTGATGGTGCCAAAAAGGTAATTGTTAAGAACCAAATGGAATGCGCCGCCGGGTTAGCTTAATGGTAGCAGCGCTTTTAACTTTTTTTTAGAATTTCATCACATCTACTATGGCTATATTAAAGATACTCGAATTCCCAGACCCCCGACTGCGCACCGTCGCCAAGCCGGTTACTGACGTGGATGAGACAATAAAGCGTCTGATCGCGGATATGTTTGACACTATGAAAGACGCTCAGGGTATTGGCCTGGCGGCATCACAGATTGATGTTCATCTGCGGGTTATCGTCATGGATTTGGGTGAAGATGACATAGGCCCAAGAGTCTTTATCAATCCCGAAATCAAAGCATTGGACGACAGCGTTGACCCCTATGAAGAGGGCTGTCTGTCGGTGCCCGGATTTTACGAGAAGGTTGACCGCCCGGCCCATGTGATGATTCGCGCATTGGATGGCGAGGGCAATGCCTTTGAAGAAGAGGCCCGGGGCCTGCTTGCCGTGTGTATACAACATGAAATTGATCATCTCGAAGGCAAATTATTTGTCGACTACCTGTCGCCCTTTAAGCGTCAGCGCATTCGCAAGAAACTCGAAAAAATTAATCGCCAGAATGCATAGGACGTCTGTCACTTGAGAGTACTATTCGCAGGAACGCCAGACTTCGCCGCGGCACACCTGCAGGCTTTGCTCGACGCGCCGACTATTTCAGTTATTGGCGTTTATAGCCAACCGGACCGGCCCGCTGGTCGCGGTAAAAAACTCACCGCCAGCCCAGTTAAAAAGCTCGCCCTTAAACATCAGCTACCCGTCTTTCAGCCGCAATCTCTAAAAGACCCGGAACAACAGCGAATTTTAAGTGAACTGCAGGCGGATATTATGGTGGTGGTGGCCTATGGCCTTATTTTGCCCCAAGCCATCCTGGATGCTCCACGGCTCGGCTGTATCAATGTCCACGCGTCGATTTTGCCACGCTGGCGCGGGGCAGCACCTATTCAGCGCGCTATTGAAGCAGGTGACGCAGAAACTGGCGTCACCATTATGCAGATGGATGCTGGCCTAGATACCGGCGCCATGTTGAGCGTTTCCCGCTGCGACATTGATAGCAATGAAACCAGCGCCAGCCTACACAGCAAGCTAGAACTGCTTGGCGCACCAGCGCTGCTGCATACGTTAGAGTCCCTAAACAGTGGCCTTGCGGTGGCAGTGGAACAAGATGATCAGCTGAGCTGCTATGCGGCAAAAATCACCAAGCAGGAGGCTCTGATCGATTGGAGTCAGTGTGCCCAGATATTAGACCGTCAGATTCGTGCATTTAATCCTTTCCCCGCGGCTTACACTACCTTGGACGAGCTGCGTATCAAAATATGGCAGGCCGAGCCGACCCCAGCCTCAGGCCTGACGCCAGGTCAAATTATCTCCGCAGATAGCGCTGGCATACTGGTTAGTTGCGGTAAGCAATCGCTACTATTAACCGAAATACAGTTGCCGGGAAAATCGCGCATGGCCGTCTCTGAAGTGCTCAAATCTCGCGGCGAATTATTTGCCCCCAAGCGGCTGCTAGGCTCTTGATAAATACCCGCGTCGCTGTGGCCGAAGTCATAGCTCAAGTCCTGCGCGGCAAATCACTTTCGGCATTGCTTCCGGAGTACGCCAGCAAAGTGGCGGAAAAAGATATTGGGCTATTTAAAGAGCTCTGTTTCGGCACCTTGCGCTGGTATCCGGAGATTGAGCTTTTGCTTTATGAGCTGATGCAAAAGCCCATGCGCGAAAAAGAGTTCGAGGTCCAGGGCCTTCTAGCCTGTGGACTTTACCAGCTGATGCATACCCGCATTGCCGATCATGCAGCAATCAATGAAACCGTGACTGCGGTGACTAAACTTAAGCGCCCTTGGGCTAAAGGGCTGGTCAATGGAGTGCTGCGGAATTTTCTGCGTCAGCGCGCCGAGCTGGAAACTAAGCTGAGCAAAAACCCTATTTTCGTTCGCGCTCACCCCCAGTGGCTGCTCGATAGCCTTTTCAATTCATGGGGATCCGCAGTGGCAATCGACGTTCTTGCCGCCAACAATCAGCAGGCACCGATGACCTTGCGGGTTAATCAACTGCAGGGCTCAAGAGATGCCTATTTAGAGCAATTGAGCGCGGCCAATATAGAGGCTCGGGCGACTGAATTTAGCCAGCAAGGCATTCAGCTAAAGTCGGCAACTGATGTTGCTACATTGCCGGGCTGGGTAGAGGGTGCAGTGAGTGTCCAGGATGAAGCGGCTCAGTTAGCGGCAGCTTTGCTGCAGCTGGAACCCAATCAGCAAGTACTCGACGCCTGCTGTGCCCCAGGGGGCAAGACCTGCCATATTCTCGAGGCCCAGCCGCAGCTCCACAAATTAGTTGCCGTTGAACTGGAAAGTCGACGTATGCCGCGAGTTGAGGAAAACCTCCAACGCCTTGGCCTGAAGGCCGACTTAGTGGTGGGAGATGCGAGCGCAACTGCTGACTGGTGGGATGGCGAACGATTCCAACGCATCCTCCTCGATGCACCCTGTTCGGCCAGTGGCGTGATTCGCCGCCACCCAGATATCAAACTGCTGCGCAAGGCGACAGATATTGTTAAGCTAGCCGAATTGCAGTTGAAACTGCTGCGCAGCCTTTGGCAGTGCTTAGACGAGGGCGGTATCATGCTCTATGCAACCTGCTCAGTACTGCCCCAGGAAAACGATCAGGTGATTGACAAATTTTTAGCGGAAACCCCTGAAGCTCAGCTCTTTAACATAGAGGCGGAATGGGGAATCAAAACCGATTTTGGGCGACAGCTTTTCCCCATGATCAATGGCAATGACGGGTTTTATTACTCGCGATTGCGTAAAACAAGCCACAAGTAAGCGGATAAACAGCCGGGCTATTAAGTAATGAAAATAATAATTGTTGGGGCAGGGCAGGTTGGCGGCACACTCGCAGAGCACCTTGCTCGCGAGTACAACGATATTACCGTTGTCGATATCAACGAAGCTACGCTGCGGGGACTGCAGGATCGTCTTGATATTCGCACCGTCGTCGGCACCGGATCGCACCCAGATGTGCTGGTCAATGCCGGTATCGAAGAGGCGGATATGCTGGTCGCAGTAACCAACAGTGATGAGATCAATATTATCGCCTGTCAGGTAGCCTACTCACTGTTTCACACCCCAACCAAAATTGCCCGTATCCGCTCGCGCAACTACACCAATCCAAAATACAAAGAAAAGCTCTTCAACGACAAACATATGCCTGTGGATGTGATGATCACTCCTGAGATGGTGGTCAGAGACTACATCCAGAAATTGATCGAACAGCCCGGCGCACTGCAGGTTCTGGATTTTGCCGATGGCGCTATTCAGCTGGTGGGTCTGCGCGCAGTTAAAGACAGTCCGCTGGTGGGTCAACAGCTGCGCTTCTTAAAAGAACATATGCCCGATGCCGATGCCCGAGTGGCCGCGGTGTTTGGTAAAGATGGCGCAATCTTTCCCACCGGGGAAACCGTTATAGAAGATGGCGATGAGGTTTTCTTTGTCGCGGCAAAGAAAAACATTCGCAAAGTTATGAGCGAGCTGCGTCGACTTGAGAAGCCCTATCATCGCCTGATGATTGCCGGCGGCGGCAATATTGGTTTCAGTCTGGCCAAGGCGCTGGAAAAAGACTACAACATCAAGATCATTGAGTACTCGACCGAACGCGCCCGTCACCTGTCGGAAAAGCTCAATAAGAGCGTGGTACTCAACGGCTCGGCAACAGATCAAGAGTTATTGCTCGATGAGAATATAGATAAGACCGATGTGTTTCTGGCCCTGACCAATGATGATGAAGTGAATATCATGGCCTCACTGTTGGCGAAAAAGCTCGGTGCACGCAAAGTGATGACATTGATCAACAACCCAGTCTATGCCGATCTGATGCAGGGTGGGGTGATTGATATAGCTATCTCACCCCAGCAGGCAACCACCAGCTCGCTGCTCTCTCATGTTCGTCAGGGCGATATGGTCTGTGTGCACTCACTGCGACGTGGCGCTGCAGAAGCACTGGAAATAATCGTTCACGGTGACGAAAAAAGCTCGAAAGTTGTGGGCCGCGCTATCGGCGATATTAAATCGCCGCCCGGAGCCACCCTTGCCGCCTTGGTACGCAACGGTGAGGTGGTTATTGCCCACCACGATACGGTCATCCAGACTGGCGACCATGTGATTGTCTTTGTGGTTGATAAGGCCAACACCAAAGCCATCGAAAAACTGTTCTCCGTGAGCTTCTCATTTTTTTAGGCCAGCAAAAAAATTTAGGGCGTAGCCACTAATGCACCTCAATATCATTGCCAGAGTGCTTGGTCTGTTGCTGATGATCTTCAGCTTGACCATGTTGCCACCGATTTTAGTGGCGGTTTTATATGGAGAGACGACTTCATCCACCTTTGCCATCGCCTTTGGCATTACGCTGGCGGTAGGACTCGTATTCTGGCTGCCGTCGAAACAGGTGAACGCAGATATGCGCACCAGGGATGGCTTTTTGATCACGGTTTGCTTTTGGTTGGTGCTGAGTACCTTTGGTGCCCTGCCGCTGATGCTGACCGAGGCGCTCAATCTTAGCTTTATCAATGCGCTGTTTGAGTCAGTTTCCGGACTCACCACCACTGGTGCAACCGTTATCTCAGGGCTCGATGACCTACCTAAATCGATTCTCTACTATCGCCAGCAACTGCAGTGGCTCGGCGGTATAGGCATAGTGGTGATCGCGGTGGCCATTCTGCCAATGCTCGGGGTCGGTGGTATGCAGCTCTATCGCACAGAGACACCGGGACCAATGAAGGACTCCAAACTGACCCCGCGGATCCGTGAGACGGCCAATGTGTTGTTTAAGATTTACTTGGCCCTGACGACAGTCTGTGCCCTCGCCTATTGGCTGGCCGGCATGTCAGGCTTCGACGCCATAAGCCATAGTTTTTCCACCGTCTCCATTGGTGGCTTCTCGACCCATGATGCCAGTATTGGCTTCTTTGATAGCTCGGCGATTATGGCCATCTGTGCGTTCTTTATGGTGATCTCCGGGATCAACTTTGCCCTGCATTTCCATGTTTGGCATGATCGCAAGATCTCCCACTACTGGTCAGACCCAGAAGCGCGGATGTATATTTATTTGCTTATAGGTGGCGTGGCTATTACCTGTCTGTATCTCTATTACAGCGGCACCTATGGCTGGAGCGAGAGTATCCGCCAGGGCGGTTTCCACCTGATTTCGATCATGACAACCACTGGTTTTACCACTGATAACTTCAGTGCCTGGCCGACCTTCCTGCCGTTCTTTTTAGTCTTCTTATCATTCTTTGGTGCCTGTGCCGGGTCCACAGGTGGCGGCATCAAGATAGGTCGCATGCTAATTTTGGGCCAGCAATGCATTCGTGAGATCTATCGTCTAGTGCATCCCAATGCGCTACTGCCCATCAAGATTCAAAATCGCCGTATTCCCAGTCGCGTCGCCGATGCGATCTGGGCTTTCTTCGGAGCCTATCTAGCGATCTTTTATTTGATGGTGCTGTTACTGCTAGCGTCTGGTCTCGACTACGTTACCGCCTGGTCGGCTACTGCTGCGTCGCTGAATAACCTCGGCCCTGGATTAGGTGAAGTGGCGATCAACTTTGCTGACCTAAATGGTTTCGCCAAGTGGGTGCTGTGCTGGGGAATGTTACTGGGACGTCTAGAGATCTTTACGCTGCTGGTACTGTTTACACCAACCTTCTGGAAGAATTAAGTCTGCTGGACCCAATCTGTTAGATCCAGCAGGCTTAATTTTGGCCTCGCTAATTACTTCCCACGAGCCTCGTAATAGGCTTCTTCTGAGATCCCGTGATAGGCCTTAGACTGCTGCGCAAAAGCGCGCATAGAGTCAGTGATACGCTGGGCCAAAGGATTCTCGGCGGCCATCTCGTCGACTACTATAGCGGAGATGCGCTGCAATTCAGCCAGTACATCGTCGGGCAATTTCTTAACCTGAACCCCATGGGTTTCAACCAGCTCAATCAGCGCCGCATTGTTTCTCGCGGTATATTCATCGAGCATATTCTGGTTGGCGGCACGAGCTGCAGACTCAACAATAGCCCGAAGGTCAGCGGGCAGAGAGTCCAGAGCCTGCTTATTAATAATTAATTCCAGAGTCGGGCCCGGCTCTTGCCAGCCTGGGTAATAGTAGTACTTGGCAATTTGATGAAAGCCAAAGGCCAGATCGTTATAGGGGCCAACCCACTCGGCAGCGTCGATTTCACCGGTTTGCATAGAGGTGTAGATCTCGCCACCGGAGCGCTGCACCGACATGCCACCGGCGCGGGTAAAGACCTCGCCGCCAAGACCGGGAATACGCATCTTTAGGCCTTTAATGTCGGCCATAGATTTAATCTCACGGTTGAACCAGCCGGCCATCTGCACACCTGTATTACCGCCGGCGTAGGGCACTAGATTAAATGGCGCGTAGAGTTCTCGCCACAGCTCGAGACCACCGCCGTAATGCAACCAAGCATTCATTTCCTGAGCATTGAGGCCAAAGGGTACAGAGGTAAAAAACGCACTGGCCGGAACCTTTCCCTGCCAGTAGTAAGCAGCGCCATGGCCCATCTCGGCAGTGCCCTGAGAGACTGCATCAAAGACTTCAAATGCCGGCACCAGCTGTCCGGCACCAAACACTTTAATCTTTAAGCGACCATTGCTCATACGCTCAACGTTTTCCGCAAAGTACTCCGGCGCTAAACCGAGACCGGGAAAGTTTTTCGGCCAGGTCGTAACCAGCTTCCAGTTAAAAGTCTGTGCCGGTTTTGCCTCTGCATTGATATCTGTACTAGTGCTTTCCCCACCACAGCCAATCAGTGCAAGGCACAACAGTGCAGTACAAGTTATACGCATTTTTGATCCCCTTATTATTATGCTCGCAATCACTATTGCTCTCTAATCTTTTACAGCGCCAGAAGATTGGCCGAGGCTAAAATCAAGATTTTGGTTCCCACATCGGCAAAGCGCACATGCACTCTGGCACGGGGACCGTTGCCTTCAAAATTTAAAATCACACCCTCACCATATACCTGATGATTGACCCCCTGACCTAGTGAGAAACCGGTGTCGTCGCCGGTATCGCTCTGCATCGAGCCATTGAACCCGCTGGAAGCATAGCTGGTAGGGCGGCTAATGGTATTTTGCAGGCGAACTTCTTCAATCACCTCTTTGGGAATATCGCGGACAAACCGCGACACCGAGTTAAACGACTCGGTACCGTAAATCGAACGGCTTTCGGCAAAGGTGAGATAGAGCTTTTGCATAGCGCGGGTAATGCCCACATAGGCGAGGCGGCGCTCTTCTTCGAGGCGGCCCGGCTCGTCCAATGACATTTTATGAGGGAACAAGTTTTCTTCTACGCCGGCAATAAACACCAGTGGAAATTCCAGGCCCTTGGCGCTGTGGAGAGTCATCAGCTGCACTGCGTCTTGATCTTCATCCGCCTGACGATCGCCTGAGTCCAGGGCCACCTGATCGAGAAACTGCGGCAGTATCGGCAGGTCTTTATCTTCGGCTTCGAAATTGCGACAGGCGCCAACCAGCTCTTCCAGGTTTTCCACCCGTGCCTGACCGCGTTCGCCCTTTTCGCGCTTATGCATCTCGATAAGACCGCTGCGCTGAATAGCATTTTCAGCCTGCTCATAGAGCTCTAACTCGTCGAGCTGGCCGCTCATTTCATTGATCAGTTCCAGAAAAACCGCCACTGCATTGGTCGCTCTGCCGGGCATGCGCTTTTCGGCGACAATCTTTTCCGACGCGCGCCACATGGAAATTTGTTCCTCCCGTGCCAGGGCACGAATGGTCTCAACCGTGCGATCGCCAATACCCCGAGGTGGCACATTAACCACACGCTCAAAGGCAACATCATCATGACAGTTCAGCATCATACGCAAATAGGAGAGGGCGTTCTTAATCTCCAGGCGCTCATAAAAACGCTGACCGCCGTAAATGCGGTAGGGAATATCTGCTTGTAGCAAGGCCGCCTCAAGTACTCGGGACTGGGCGTTGGATCTATAGAGAATCGCCGAGTCTTCTCGAAGATTACCCTGATTGACCCAGGTCTGCAGGCGATCGGCAATATAGCGTGCTTCGTCGTGCTCATTAAACGCGGCATAGAGAGCTATGGGCTCCCCCTCACCGGAGTCAGTCCAGAGACTTTTGCCGAGACGCTCAGCATTCTTTGAAATCACCGCATTGGCGGCGGTGAGGATATTCGAGGTGGATCTATAATTTTGCTCCAGCTTCACCGTGTGCGTGTCGGCAAAGTGTCGCTCATAGTGGAGAATATTTTCTACCTTGGCGCCACGCCAGCCATAAATAGACTGATCGTCGTCACCCACAGCGGTCACACCACTGACCTTGCCGGCGAGCAGTCTCAGCCAGGCATACTGCACCGCATTGGTATCTTGAAACTCGTCGACCAATATATGCTGGAAGCGCTGTTGGTAATGGTCGAGCACCGCGGGATGATCCCGCCATAGCTCCAGGGCGCGCAGCAATAGCTCAGCGAAGTCAATCACACCGAGGCGATTACAGACCTCTTCATATTCCCGATAGATACGCAACATGGTGGCCATGTGAGGATCGCCGGTTTCTTGGATATGGGCTGCGCGCAACCCCTCATCCTTTTGCCCATTGATCCACCACTGGGCTTGCTTCGGCGGCCAGCGCTGTTCATCCAGATCCATACTGCGCATCACCCGCTTCACCAGCCGCAACTGATCGTCGGAGTCGAGGATCTGGAAATTTTCCGGCAGCTTGACGTCTTTCCAGTGGGCCTTTAACAGACGATGGGCAAGGCCGTGAAAAGTCCCCACCCACATGCCACGCAGTGACATGCTCATCAACTCATCGATGCGCTCACGCATTTCACGAGCCGCCTTGTTGGTGAAGGTCACCGCCAAGATAGAGTAGGGGGAGAGATTATCTACCTGAATCTTCCAGGCGATACGATGCACTAACACACGAGTCTTGCCACTACCTGCGCCGGCCAACACCAAAAGGTGCTGTTTGTCGCTGGTAACCGCTTCTTCTTGCGCCGGGTTTAACTTGTCGAGTATCGAGGTAACATCCATAGCGCAGTATTCTAACAACATGTCCTCGCCAGTTGTTGGCCATTGTTGGGTTTACTCGAGTTTATTCGTCGGCCTGACCTAAACAGGCTTAAATATTTTTACTACAAAACTGGCATTAATCAGGGTTTTCTTGTAAATTTTTTACATAACCTGCTTAGCTCGACTATTAGCTCAACTATTAGCTGAATTACTAGCTCAACTATTGGCTCTTTTATGAAACCCGCACAACTCACCCAAACCATCAGCGACACTATGATCGAACTGCGCAAATCGGAGCGCAAAGTCGCCGAGTTTGTTCTCAAGGAACCTCTAGGGGTGATTCGCATGCGCATTGTCGATCTGGCCCAACAGGCCGGTGTGAGTGAGCCAACCGTTGTACGTTTCTGTCGTGCCGTGGGCTGCCATGGCTTTCAAGACTTTAAGTTAGCGCTGGCGCAACAGCTTGCCTCCAGCCCGAGCTATGGTCAGATTGCAGTAACAGACACAGATTCAACTCGGGAATACACCCACAAGGTCTTTGACTCCACTGTAGACACACTCCTAAAGGTGCGAGACAGCTTAGCCTTGGATAATCTAGAAGCGGCAGTGGCGGCGATTTGCAGTGCACAGCGGGTAGAGTTTTACGGCTTTGGCGCATCTGCGGCTGTAGCCTTTGACGCTCAGCACAAGTTCTTCCGCTTGCAGATTACCTCGGCGGCCTATTCCGATCCCCATCTACAGAATATGTCAGCCACCTCCCTGCAACCTGGGGATGTGGTTATCGCCATTTCCCAGTCGGGGCGAACACAGGCGTTACTTGACTCTATGGAGTTAGTTAAACGATCAGGGGGTATTGTTATCGGACTGGCGCCCAGCGAAACACCTATAGCGCGCAGTGCCAGCATCGCCATCGAAATCGATGCCAAGGAAGATATTCAAATTTATACACCGCTGTCATCGCGCATCGCGCACTTGGCGGTTATAGATGTATTGGCGATTGGCGTAGCGCAGAAAAAAGGGCCGCAGCTCCAGGCTCACTTGCAGCAATTACAGTCAGGTTTATCCTCTCTGCGAGTCGATTAAAAGCCGTTTACTTTAGATGTTCAATAAGCAGAGTCGGGACACTGTGGGTATGAGATTTAATTGTTGCCACCAGGGTATTTTCTTTTATACCTTTTTTAATCGCTGTTACATCAACACCTTCATTTAAGAGCCGTTTTCGAGCCTGCTCAATATTTTCAACGTCCCACGTCAAGCCCCATAATTTGTCAACGGGCGCAGTAGCATCGGGTTTTTCTACCACTTCAATTGTTGTCTTATTAAGTCTAAAAAAGAGAATTCTGGTGCTCCAACGTTCGACAATTTTGTCCAGTGCTAATCTAATATTAAAAACGTCTCTGTAGATTTTTATAAACCCATCCGCATCATTGGTTTGAATCACCAGATGATCTAATCTTCTTACAGATGACGCTTTATAGCCCTTAGGGCAGGGTAGCTCTCCTTCAGTATGCTGAATAACAAAAGAAAACAATCCGCGACTCAGCTCAGGGGGTAGAAAAAGGTTTTTCCACTTTCGAATTTTTTTGTCTTCGAAATTGCTACCTTCTCCATTTGAGGGATCGGCAACACTGAAGCCCTTATCTTTAAGAGAACGGAATACCGAGTTTATATCATCGGCTCCAAATACGGTTCCAATCAGTCCTTCGCCGCACTGTGCAATATGATGATTAACCAGCGCTGCGCCGGGGCCATCACCGGTTGCAGAAAGCAGTTCAAAATAGGTATTCTGAAAGTTAAATAGACAGTTACTGGTGCCGAATTCTCGGTGCTCACCCTTCCATATCGGGCTGAGACCAAAGATTTTTGAGTAATTTTCTTCTGCTTCATCTAAGTCTTTAACAGCAACGATTAGGTGGTCGAGGGAATTAAACATAATAATCCTGTTTTCGAAGGCTTTTGTGTTTGAGGAGGGCCGGGATTGGAAATATCACTATTAGCTAAATTGCCTAAATAATATTTCGTAAAATAACCTGCCTGGCATGAGTGTAAATGCCCCTGCCAGAATGAGCGCTCCCACGTACACACCAATCATAGAAGACATATGGCTATATTTGTATTTCTGTAAAGCTGTTTTCTTAAATTTCCTGATGCTCCATATGGAGTAGATTAGAGAGCCTATGGTCAGGGGAATTAATAAGTGTATAAAGGAGTATTCACCGAGGGTAATCTCCTGAATAAATACTGCGGTTACAGAAATTGTAAACAGCCAGGCAACACAGGTGGAATAAGATAGTTAAGCGCCGAATGAGTTTAGTAGGAACGACACACGCACAATTAATCACAATAACAGAGCAAATACATGATGCTTTGATTGCGTATAAGGTGTTTTTTGAGACACAAGGGGTACCACGAGTACGTCACTTTTACTAAGACATTGACGAACCCGTGGCGGTGTATTTTACAGATAGTTTAGATGTTAGGTGGTGATATTGGGTATCGATTAAAGTTTTTTAAATTGTAGCGTTTACCATTCAATTTAGAACTTTTTCTATAAAAATAGCATTATCCCAGCATGCAAAATTAGTCCTTAATATAAGCTTTTCCCTTAGCATCTTTTCGGTTGGTGATGATTAAACCATCAGAGGTCTTTCTTATTGTAAGATTAATATTTGCACCTGATCGTTCTTTACCATTTAATTCAACTGCTTCTTCCTTATCTCTAAAACATTTAACTCCTTGGACCACTCCTACTTCTTTTATTTCACAGTAATGCCTACCACCTTTCCACATAAATGAATTATCTTCATTTATATTCAAACGTGTGTCTCTGATTTTTTCGTGTTCTATTGCCAAGGCAAAGATCTCGGCATCTTCTCTATCTTTTGCATCCTCATCCTTTTTTAGCATCGTAACTAATAATTCTAATTGTTTAAAATAGTCAGAATTATCAACATCCAACAAGTAAGAACCAGAAAGCATATCTTTACTTGCGTCAGATTTTGCATTCCCGCACGCAGCTATCATCATAACTGCTAACAGGATTACGTACTTTTTCATCTTCAGATCCCTCTCTTGATGTGTTTAGAAGTTTAGAAGTTTAGAAGTTTAGAAATAAAAGTTAGCATAGTTATTGTTACCTGTCTATTGTATTTTCATCCCTTATATCGCCCTAATCAGGATAACCGAAACCTTGTTCTTTCCATTC
>Ga0233426_10002347_pt1 | contig 15920 bp, 13 predicted proteins | sample SI_118_April2016_6_FD_179875 | JGI IMG/M metagenome (GOLD analysis project Ga0233426, IMG submission 179875) | Seawater microbial communities from Saanich Inlet, British Columbia, Canada - SI_118_April2016_10_MG | ecosystem: Environmental > Aquatic > Marine > Inlet | place: Canada: British...
TAATTCCTCTTTCACAATAACTGACCATTTTAAATTATTATGCAAACTATCTCTGATGTAACAGTAAACTTGGCTTTATCTTATCCTAAATTAATCAATGCATTACAACGAGCATTTACCGAAGATATTATTGTTCCTCCTCGTTTACATTTTGATATAGAAAATCCATCCGCGAGTCGAGAAACGACATTACTCATGATGCCTGCATGGCAAGCCAGTGATGTCGCAGGTATTAAATTAGTAACGGTCGCACCTGATAATCACCAGTATCAATTACCTTCGATTCAAGGAACATATTTACTGTTTGATGTTAAAACAGGTACATTAAAAGCAAGTATGGATGCACCCTCACTTACTGCAAAGCGAACGGCAGCAGCATCGGCTTTAGCTTCTAAGTTTCTTTCAAGGGAAGACAGTAAAACATTACTTGTTGTTGGTACAGGCACGTTATCGTCGCAATTGATTGAAGCACATGCCAGTGTTCGTCCTATTGAAGTAGTTTATGTGTGGGGCAGAAGTTTTGCGAAAGCAGAGCTCGTTTGCCAGCAGGTTAAGCATCTTGGGCTTGAATGCATAGCTGTTGATGATTTAAAACAACACGTGAATAAGGCGGATATTATATCTTGTGCTACGCTAAGTAAAGAGCCGTTAATATTTGGTAAATGGTTAAAAAAAGGTCAACATTTAGATATGGTTGGAGCTTATCGGCCTGATATGCGAGAAATGGATGATGAATGTTTACTACGTTCCAATATATTTGTAGATAATATGGAAAGTGCTGTCCGTGAAACAGGTGATTTGGCTATTCCAATTAAAGCTGGAGTCATTCAACCCAAGCATATTAAAGCTGACTTATTTTCAATGTGTGAGCAAAACTTTATATTTGAACGTAAAAATGAAGATATTACTATTTTCAAGTCAGTAGGTCATGCATTAGAAGACTTAACGGCAGCTAAACTTGTAGCTGAATATGTTAATACTAATGAAAAGCTGTAAGTATTTTTTATAAGCTTATGTTAACTTATTAGAAGTACGTAAATGTTCTTATTTTTATTGACATTATTGGGCATCAATATTTTAATAATGTCTTACAACCTTGTTTCAAATAATATGGATACCATTATCCTTATTATTACTTTTAATTGATGGTGTGATAAATGGATAAATCTGGATCATTTAACAGTAAGCTAAGCCGTAGAGTTCTCATTTACATATTGTTATGTAGCTCTGTGTTATCTATAAGCTCAACCTTTCTCCAATTATATGTTAATTATAAAGAAAGCCTGACGACGCTTAACCAACGCTTTAGTAACATTGAAACAAGTTACCTTCAGTCTATATCTACAAGTTTATGGGATTTTAACGAACCTTTAGTACAGCAACAAATTCAAGGGATTGTAAAATTACCTGATATCAGCCATGTAAAAATAGTCACTGGCTTTGGTAAGGTCTATCAATTTGGTGACATAGAAAATACTGCGGATAAAATTGTAGAATTTCCAATTTTTTACAGTGAAAATGATATTGGAACACTCATAATAACCGCTAGTTATAAGGATATTTATCAACGCCTCTGGCAACAAGCTGGTTTCATCCTTACTGCAGAGATGATTAAAATTTTTATTGTTGCATTTTTTATTATTTTTATTGTTCATTGGCTTATAACTCGACATATCTATCAGATCACACATTATTCCCAACAAGTAGCCGCAGATAAAATAGATACTCCTTTAGTATTAAGTTCGCGTCCCAAAGTAAAAGACGAACTTGATGATTTAGCAGAAACTATTAATAATATGAGAACAACTTTAAATAATGATATTTTAAAACTTGAAAATGCCGAGAATGCATTACTAAACTTGAATGGCGAACTTGAAGTAAAAGTTTTTGACCGTACCTCTAAATTGGCTTCAAGTAATAAGCAATTACAACAATCTTTAGATGATTTAACGTTAGCAAAAGATCAACTCGTACAATCTGAAAAAATGGCTTCTCTTGGGCAGCTTGTTGCGGGTGTTGCGCATGAGGTAAACACTCCATTGGGGATTTGTGTCACTTCTATAACAGCGTTGAAGGAAAAAGTACTAGAGTTAAATCATTCAATAGAAACTGAAAACCTTACAAAATCTCACTTAACTAAAACCCTCAATTTACTGATTGAATATCAAAATATTATTGAAAGAAGTTTAAATAAAGCGGTTGAGTTAATTAGAGGCTTTAAATCAGTTGCGGTTGAGCAACATACAGACCCTGAGTTGAAAATTAATGTTGCACGTCATGTTAATGATGTTGTGAACACAGTTAAAACATTGTTTAAACGAAAAAACTATACAATAAACATTGATGTAGACGAGGATATTAATTTAATAACTTACCCAAGTGCATGGAATCAAATTCTCACTAACTTTTTAACTAATTCTCATATACATGGCTTTGAAGGAATAGAAAGTGGCGAAATATCAATAAAATTTATTGAAGATAATGGATTCTTAACCCTTCTTTATAGTGATAATGGAAAGGGATTAGACGAGAGTGTTGTGAACCGTATATTTGATCCCTTTGTTACAACTAAGCGTGGTCAAGGTGGTTCAGGGCTAGGTATGAACATTGTTTATAACTTAGTTGATGCAAAACTAAAGGGAACAATTAAATGCTTAGAAACAGAAGTTGGTTGTAGTTTTGAGGTGAAAGTGCCAATAAAATATAAACAAGGAGAGCTTGAAGCTTAAAGTTTCTGTAGTGAATAAAAATAAAAAAGGCCATAAGGCCTTTTTTTATTTGTTCAATAATTTATTTAAGAACAGATTAATATCAATCTATCTTAGTGATTTGGTTACGTGGTGCATTATTCATCTCATCCACAAATAAAACTGAAATCAACTGCTGTAATTTATCATTAAAAATAATGGCCAATTCAAAGTATTCATTTTTAGCTGTTACTTCACAAGCGGAAAATTCTGTTAATCCATTGCCAGGTTTTAGTAGAGGTTTATCTTTTGAGTGGCCTTCATTAACGAGTGTAGGAAAATTAGTTATATAAGTGTCAGATGAGAAGTCTACGTTCATTCTAGCACTACTTGATTCTGCTGATGCAGTCGAAAGAGTAAAGCATAATCCTATTATGCTGAATATGGCACCAAACGCTACAGTTTTAAATTGTGATTTCATGTTGCGATCCTCGTCTTATAAATTCACAGAGCATTGACTACAAAACTTATCTCTTGAAAAACTACTCATTATTGGTAGTTAAAATAAATCAGGCTAACTATAATTCGTAATAATGTATATTACGAGTAATATACGTTAAACGGTCAAAAAATTGAGTTTAATGGCTTTTTGATACTTGTTTGCACTTATAATTCATCAATGTTTCATTGCCCATCAGAGAAATAGACAGGTTATCGTAGAATAAAGTTTCACGTAGACGAAAATAAAAAGGAGGAATATTTTGTAAAATATTTCTCCTTTATTTAAAGTACATAAATAGATTAATTATTTTGTTTCACTTTAAGCCGATAACTGTGTAATAAAGGCTCTGTATAACCATTAACTTGTTTTGTTCCTAAAAATACTAAATCGCATGCTGCTTTAAAAGCAATGCTATTTTCAAAGTCACTTGCCATTGCTTGATAACTTGTATCATTCTTATTTTGGCTATCAACTGTTTTGGCCATTTTTTTCATACTGGTTAAAACTTGTTGTTCACTACATACATTGTGCGTTAACCAATTGGCTATATGCTGGCTTGAAATACGTAAAGTCGCTCTGTCTTCCATTAGACCTACATTATTTATGTCAGGTACTTTCGAGCAGCCAACACCTTGATCAATCCATCGAACAACATACCCTAAAATACCTTGGGCGTTATTATCTAACTCATCATTAATTTCTTGTTCGCTCCACTGGGTATTTTTTGCAAGTGGAATGGTGAGAATGTCATCTAAGTTTGCGGGCTTACGTGTCGTTAATTCTTTCTGAAGTGCGAAGACATTTTCTTTATGATAATGCAACGCATGTAAAGTCGCTGCTGTTGGTGATGGAACCCAAGCAGTATTAGCGCCGGCTTGAACATGGTTTATTTTTGTCGCAAGCATATTGGACATTTGATCAGGGATTGGCCACATTCCTTTGCCTATTTGTGCTTTACCACTAAACCCACATGCTAAGCCAACATCAACATTGTTATCTTCATATGCACTAATCCACGGCGTTAATTTGATATCTGCTTTTTTAGCTATGATACCTGCTGCCATTGAAGTATGAATTTCATCTCCGGTACGATCTAAAAATCCTGTGTTAATAAATACCACTCGGGATTTTGCTTGTGAAATACACGCTTTTAAATTAACACTCGTACGGCGTTCTTCATCCATAATGCCCATTTTAATCGTATTTCTATCTAAAGCTAACGCATTTTCAACATGTTCAAATAAAGTATTAGCAAAAGCAACTTCTTCAGGGCCATGCATTTTAGGCTTAACAATATAAATAGATTTTTTAGCACTATTACAAAAGGCATTTTTGTTTGATGTGTTATCTAAATTTGTGCAGGCAATCAAAGAAGTAACCATGGCGTCTATAATACCTTCTGGTACTTCAGAGCCGTCAGCTAATAGAATGGCGTTATTTGTCATTAAGTGACCAACATTTCGAACGAACATTAAGCTTCGGCCTTTTAATGTTAATTTTTCACCATCAGTTTTTTGGTACTGTCGATCTGCAGCCATTTTTCGTTGGATAGTTTTGCCATTTTTATACAATTCAGTCGTTAAGTTACCTTGCATCAAACCTAACCAGTTTTTATAAGCAACTACTTTGTCATCAGCATCAACTGCTGCAACGGAGTCTTCACAATCCATGATTGTTGTTAAAGCTGACTCAAGGGTTATATCTGAAATCCCCGCGTTATCACTTTTTGCTATTTCACTTGTTTTATCGAAATTTATTTCGAAATGTAAACCGTTGTGCTCGAACAACAGGGTTGTCGGATCCTCAGAAGTGCCTTGATAACCTTTGAATGCATCGCTATTAAGTAGCTCTACTTGTTCGCCACTTTCAAGCAGAATAGTTAAATGAGTACCGAATATTTTATACTGGCTGGCTTTAACGTGACTTCCACTCGTTAATGGAATACTTTGATCTAAAAATTCACGCGCAAAACTAATAACCTTTTTACCTCGTGCGGGATTGTAGACGCCGCTGTTTTCAGCACCATTATCATCTGAAATAACATCGCTACCATATAGAGCATCGTACAAACTTCCCCAACGCGCATTTACGGCATTAAGAGCAAACCGTGCATTCATTATCGGCACGACTAATTGAGGACCTGCCATAGTGGCTAATTCAGTATCAACGTTTTCAGTGGTAATTGAAAAATCATCGACCTCAGGCACCAGATAATTGATTTCTTTTAAGAAATTTTTATAAGTCAAAAAATCAAACTTATCGCCAAAGTTATCTTTATGCCAGCAATCTATCTTGGCTTGTAAATCATCACGTGTTGCTAATAATGCTCTATTAATTGGGGTCAGTTTTTCAATGATCGTGGAAAATTTTTCCCAGAAATTTGCAGGAGTAATTGTACTGTGAGGAAGTACCTCTTGTTCTATAAAGTGATGTAGGCAATGAGCCACTTGGATATTTTGGGTTTTAATATATTGGGTCATAATGCTTTCCTCTTGTGCAATTATTCAAGAAAATTGTTAGTTGAATAGTTAAATCGTAAGGTAAATGTTCTGTATCATGAATGTTTTTAAAATAGCCCTTCAAAAAAAGCAGTAAACATCATTAATGATAACGTTTAGATGCAATGTAGGAGTTATTAATTTTTCATGCAATAGCCACACATTCTGTTTCTACCAGAAATGATTTTTTAATTTATATTTCTACAGTGTTATGTGGGTGTTATATGTTTGATAATTAATGTTTATTTTTTTATTTTGGTTTTTAAGAATAGTGCAAAATATTAATTATTGTTATTTACAATAGTCATCATAAGTAATGTGAATGTTATTTTTATTTTTATGTCTTTATGTGAATGTTACTTTCGTTTGTTAACTAACGTTACTTTGATGAAATAAAGTCAAATAGCCACCACTATAAGAAATGGACAAGGGTATTTATTATCATTGGGCTGAATATTGCGGTAACTACGGCTGAAATTATTAACGCTAAAGAACTATAAGCGGCATGCTCATAACTTACTCTACTAATTGTTGCTGTGCCAAGCGCATGGCTCGCAGCACCAATAGCTAAGCCTTGTGCTTTAGGGGAATTGACGTTGATAAATGAAAGCCATGGAGGGCCTAATAATGCACCGAATAAACCAGCTAAAATAATTGCAAATGCTGTGATTGAATTATTACCATTAAGTTGCTCGGTTAAAGCGATCCCTATTGGTGTTGTTACTGACTTCAAAGAAAGGGATACAGCTATATCGTATTGATTAATTGCATATATCGTTACGCAGAAACTTATTGCGATGGTAATAACAGCTCCCACGAATAATAGAATGGCGATTTGTCTCCATTGTTTCTTTATCGTTTGAATGTGTTGATATAGCGGGAAACCTAGAGCGACCACGGCAGGCTCTAACAAGCTATTTAAAGGAGCAGTGGATTGATAGTATTGTTCAAAAGTAATATTAAAAAAACCCAAAAAAGGTATTAAGGTTAATATTGATAATAACATTGGATTTAACCAAGGTTTTTTACACCGTTTTTGTAATTGCACAAAAACTTGATAAACCACTAAGGTCAGAAGAATGAAAAATAACATTAAGCTAGTTTCAGATATAAAGTTATTACTCATCACTTGCTAAGTTCTTTTTGAATTATTGTTTCTTTTCGGTTCAATTGTCTCTGATACGTAAGACCAACAAAAGTAAGTAATAAAAATGTAGTGAAAAATATAATACCGACTAGCATGAGACCATGATTTTTAATTAATTCATAGTGATTGATTATTCCCACACCAGCAGGTACAAAGCACACAGCCATGTTAGCTAACGCCCACTCAATACAAGGTTGAATTCGATTTGCGTTTAGAAATCGATAATGCAGTAGAGCGGTAAATATCATCATGCCATACAAGCTTGCAGGCAAGATAGGCAAGAGATCCTCAATAGCTTTTCCTGCTAATAAGCAAATAGTCACCGACAATAAACTATAGATTATATGACTAAACATGGCCTAATCACCCTTGGTCAGCGGCTTCTATAACGAGTTGTCTAAACCATATGTGGCTAGCGTCGTGATGTAATAATGGGCTCCAAATCATTTTTAATTCAATGTCAGGAATGTCAAAAGGGGGCCTTACAATGGTGTATTTTTGATCATCTTTATGTAACAAAGCCGCTTTAGTAGGTAACGTGGCAATTAGGCCGTCCTCAAAGGCTAGTTGCATGGCAACATGGTAGTTTCGGGTAAATACTTTTATGTCCCTTTTTTTCCCCAAACGTGCCAGCGCTTCATCAACCCAACCTAATTTTTGAACATCTTTTGGATCCATGCCAACGCCAACGCCAAAGCCCGTTTTTGACACCCAAACATGCTTAGATGAAAGGTAAGTATTCAAGTTGAATTTCGATACATCTGGATTATCTGCACTTAATAGGCATGAAAAAGTATCACGCCAAATCGTTTTTTGGTGAAATGATTGCGGCAATTCATCAAAGCGGTTGATCGCCATATCGATTTTCCCTGCTTCTACGTCGTGAAACGTTACGTCGCTCGGTGTCATTATGTCGATTGTTACGTTTGGAGCAATTTCATTTATCTTTCTTAATAAACTTGGTAATAGCGTAGAAGCGGCATAATCACTCGCCATAATTCGAAATACACGTTGACTATGCTTTTCGTTAAATTCTTCTTCACCTTGAAGTGCTTCTTCAAGCTCTAATAGAATTTTTCTTATCACTGGCGCTAAAGCTCTAGCACGCTCTGTTGGCACCATGCCGTCAGATGTTCTTACTAATATGGGGTCATTAAATAAGTTTCTTAATCTTTTTAATCCATTACTCATTGCTGGCTGAGTAATGTTTAGCTGGCTGGCTGAACGGGTTACGTTTTTTTCTCGAAGTAATACATCAAGATAAATAAGTAGATTAAGATCGATTTTAGCTATATTCATAGTTTTAATGGTCAATAGAAATAATATAACTAAAGTATATGTCATGGTCGCAATAATAAATCAAGAAACTTTAAATGATAAATATTAATTTTAGCTACGCTTTTTAAGGCTTCGACCTGGTTGCATGATCTTTAGTTATTGAAACACATCGGTTATTTTATTTTTGTAAAGCTGTATTTATTTTATGAATGGTAGTGATAGATATTATATATTTTAAGAATGTTTGTAATATGTTCTAGACTTTGTGTTGTTCGGTATGTTTGCTTTCATGTTCACTTTTATTTTAAGTGTTAAAGCTAACAAGGCCATATAAAAAATTATAAACCTTTTGGAGAGAGTGATATGTCTAATTATCAAAGTGCAGTAGAAGCAGTTCAAGCGATTAAAGCCAATGCAGGTAACTCTTGGGATACTATAAACCCAGAATCAGTTGCTCGTATGCGTACACAGAACAGATTCAAAACAGGCTTAGAAATTGCTCAATATACTGCAGATATTATGCGCAGAGATATGGAAGCTTTCGATGCTGACAGCTCTAAGTATACTCAATCTTTAGGTTGCTGGCACGGCTTTATTGGCCAACAAAAAATGATTTCAATTAAGAAACATTTCGATGGTCAGACAGATCGCCGCTACTTGTATCTTTCAGGTTGGATGGTTGCTGCACTTCGAAGCGAGTTTGGACCTCTTCCTGATCAATCTATGCACGAAAAAACTTCAGTTGCTTCTTTAGTTGCAGAGCTTTATACCTTTTTACGTCAAGCTGATGCCCGTGAACTTGGTGGGCTTTTCCGTGAGTTAGACGCCGCAAGTGACGGCGATAAAGCTGCTATTCAGTTCAAAATTGATAACCACGTTACTCACGTTGTACCAATCATTGCCGATATTGATGCAGGTTTTGGTAACGCTGAAGCAACTTACCTAATGGCTAAGCAAATGATTGAAGCCGGCGCTTGTGCACTACAAATTGAAAACCAAGTTGCTGATGAAAAGCAATGTGGCCATCAAGACGGTAAAGTAACGGTTCCTCACGCTGATTTTCATTCAAAAATTCGTGCTCTACGTCACGCATTCTTAGAATTAGGTATCGACAACGGTATTATCGTTTCTCGAACAGATTCTGAAGGCGCTGGTCTTACAAAAGAAATCGCAGTTGTTAAAGAACCAGGCGATCAAGGTGACATCTATAACTCATTCTTAGACGTTGAAGAAATTAACGTAGCTGACATGGCTGAAGGCGATGTATGTTTTAATCGCAACGGTAAGTTAGTTCGCCCTAAGCGTTTACCTTCAGGCTTATATCAATTCCGTCAAGGTACAGGCGAAGAACGTTGTGTATTTGATAGCATCGAAGCGATTAAAGCTGGCGCTGATTTGCTTTGGATAGAAACAGCAACACCGAATGTTGCTGATATCGCAGCAATGATGAACGAAGTTCGTAAAGAAATTCCAAATGCTAAGCTTGTTTATAACAACAGCCCATCATTCAACTGGACATTAAATTTCCGTCAACAAGCTTTTGATGCCATGGAAACAGCAGGTGAAGATGTATCTAACTATGTTCGTGCAGATTTAATGAATGTTGAATACGATACAACAGAATTGGCAGCAAGAGCTGATGATAAAATTCGCAGTTTCCAATCAGATACAGCACGTGAAGCAAACATATTCCATCACTTAATTACATTGCCTACCTACCATACCGCTGCGTTATCTACTGATAACCTTGCTAAAGAATACTTTGGAGAACAAGGAATGTTGGGTTATGTAGAAGGTGTACAGCGTAAAGAAATTCGTCAAGGTATCGCCTGTGTTAAACATCAAAATATGTCAGGTTCTGACATGGGTGATGACCACAAAGAATACTTTGCTGGTGAGAATGCCCTTAAAGCAGGTGGAGCGAACAACACATCTAACCAGTTCTCATAATCGTTAAAAACAGTTTTCTCTAGAATATAAAGCCGGATAGCATTTATTGTTATCCGGCTTTTTACTATTAAAAAACTTTGTTTAGATAACGTTATTTTATATCTCCTCCCAAAAAACTTATCAATAATAAACCCTTGTTTATCAGCTTTTAAAATTAATATTAATTTATTTAAAATAAATTGTAATAAAACGCTAAATCCTGCGACTATGTGTTCGATATTTCAAAAGGAATAAAATAATGATAACAAAATGGCAAAATCTTTTAGCAATAAGCTTATTGAGTTTTAGTTCGATGTTACTTGCAGATAATGCAGATAAACAAAAAAATAATGATGATCTCCTTACTATAGAAAATTGCCACTTAAAGGGCATTAAGTCGCAAGTGCAATGTGGCAAACTGCTTGTACCTGAAAACTATACTTTAGCGGACGGTGAAAAAATTAGCGTTAACTTTGCTGTGTTGCCAGCAATTGATAAAAGCCAAAATAAAACACCATTAATGTTTTTAGCGGGAGGTCCCGGGCAAGCTTCTGTAGAATTAGCAGCCCATATATTTACAACGTTTAATGAAATAAGAAAGTCTCACGATATTATTTTAGTGGACCAACGTGGTACGGGTAAATCTCATCCGCTACAGTGTGATGATAATTCCACTAGAAATGCTTACAACATTATACCTGAAGACTTTTCAGAACAAGAAATTAAAGATTGCTTAGCACAATTTTCAGGTGACTTAAGTCAATACAATTCTGAAAATGCAATACGAGATTTTGATGCGGTTAGAACTGCGTTAGGCCATAAAAAAATTCATATTTACGGTGGTTCGTATGGAACACGTGCAGGTTTAGTGTATATGCGTATGTTTCCTGATTCACTAAAAAGTGTTGTACTCGATAGTGTTGGGCCGATTGAGGTGCCAATTGGTACATTTGGCCAAAGTTCTGCACGTTCATTTAATTTATTACTCGAAACCTGTATGCAAGATGAGCATTGTAATGCAGCTTACCCTGAGTTAGCTGACGAATTTAAAACGGTCATTACTCGATTAGAGAAAGCACCAGTTACACTTGAAATTGCTCATCCGCGTTTAGGGACAAAAACTAATTTTGTATTAAGCCGGAGTAAGTTCATTAGTAATTTACGCCTGCAATTATATTCAAGGAATACACGTGCTTTAGTGCCCCTTATTATTCATCAAGCATTTTTAGGTAATTATCAGCCACTAATTGGCTTAATTGCAATGTCTGATGGTGGCATGGGAATGTATGTAGGTTTAACTTTGAATATTGTTTGTAATGAAGATATCCCTAAGGTTACAACTGAGATGTTTAAAGCGGATGCTGACAATGCTTTTGGTGGCAATGATAGTCATAGACCGTGGTTGCAAGCTTGTCCGTTATGGCCAAAATATTCTGTTGATGAAACATTTTATAACAGTGTAACTGCAAATATTCCAACACTTATTTTATCAGGTGATTTAGACCCAGTAACGCCACCGAGTAATGGTGACAAATCAGCGATATCGCTACCTAATAATCATCACATCATCTCAAAACACAATGCACATATTGTTGCTTCTACGCCTTGTGGAATTGATATTATTAATGAGTTTTTAGAAACACTTGACCCTAAAGGATTAGACGAATCATGCTTAGCAGAGCTAAAAAGCGAAACCTTTATGACACATTTAAACGGCAACCTATAAGGATATCATCATGATTGAAGTTAATAACTTACATAAAAGTTTTATTGATAAAAAGAATACAGTAAAAGCCCTCGATGGTATGTCGTTTAAAGCGAATGATGGTGAAATTACCGGGATATTAGGTCCTAATGGTGCAGGAAAAACCACTTGTTTACGTACGCTTTATGGCTTACTTAAAGCAGATGAAGGCTCGGTAATGGTTGATGGCATTAATGTGTTAGAAGATCCATTAGCTGTGCGTAAGCAATTAGGTATATTCCCTGACAAATTTGGCTTATATGAACGCTTAACGGCTTATGAGCAAGTTGACTACTTTGCTAGTCTTCATGGTATGCAAGGTGCTCAGAAAAAGTCGGCAATAGCACAAGTTTTTAAAGATTTAGAAATGGAAGAATTAGCTCACCGTAAAACCGTAGGTTTTTCACAAGGGCAGCGTATGAAAGTGACCTTAGCTCAAGCTTTGGTGCATCAGCCAAAAAACTTTGTGCTTGATGAACCTACTCGTGGTCTTGATGTAATGAGCACGCGCGTTTTACGTAACCATTTAGCAAAATTCAAAGCAAAAGGTCATTGTATTTTATTTTCGTCACACGTCATGCAAGAAGTTGCTGCGTTATGTGACCGAGTAATTATCGTTTCCAATGGTAAATTAGCTGCACAAGGCACTCCTCAAGAACTATGTGATCTTGCTGGAGAAAAATTATTGGAAGATGCCTTTGTTAAGTTAATTGGTTCAGATGAAGGAGTAGCAGCATGATCCAGTTTAAAGCTTTATTACTTAAAGAATTAAGAGAAGCGTTTCGTGATAAACGAGCTTTGATGGTTGCCTTGAGTATGGGATTACTTGCTCCTGTAATGATCATGGTTATATCGAAAGTTATGATTACCGAAAGTGTAGGTAACCCACCTATCTATGTGCAATTTACTGGCGCTGAATATGCTCCAAAATTAATAGAGACATTTGAAGAAAATAATATCCTACAATTTGCTAATGTGCCTGAAGACGACAAATATGCATGGGAAGAGCGCAGCATTGAAGTTGATATTCCAAAAGATTTTATTGAAAAAATGTCAGAAGGTAAAGCAATAGACGTTGTATTACGTGCAGATTACGGTAAAAAATCATCAAGTGCACCTATACGTCGAGTGAGAGAAACGGTAAGAGGTTATTCACAAAGTATTGGTTATAAGCGCTTATTAGTAAGAGGTGTCGATATTAATTTATTACAACCTATTATTTTGCAAGAACAAGACACTGCGCTACCCACCAGTAATGCCGTGATGGTGTCTATGTTTTTAGGTATGTATCTTTTAATGGGAGCGTTTGTTTCAGGGCTTTCAATTGCGATTGATTCAAGTGCAGGTGAACGTGAGCGTAATGTCTTAGAGATGTTACTATGTCAGCCCGTCAGTACACTTAAAATAGTGCTTGCTAAAATGACCTGTGCGAGTTCTATTTCTGTATTGTCCATCGTTATAATGTTGGCCTTAACCACTATTTCAGTAGGGTTTATCGACTTATCAAAAATAGGTGCAACCTTTAGTTTAAATGCTTTTAGCATTGCAGCTTTATTAATATTACTTGTTCCCTTATGTTTCTTTGCTACTGCTTTGCAGTTGTTTTTCTCTTTTCAAGCGAAAAGCTTCAAAGAGGCACAGTCAACGGTTTCAATGCTAATTATGCTGCCGGCTATGGTGCCTATGGCTATTATGATGATTGATGATAAACCTGCTTGGGTAAATTGGCTGCCAATTTCAGGACAATCAATGTTGATGGAAGATGTTTTCAAAGGTTTACCGGTTGATTGGGCTGTACTAGCGAGCACGACAGCTATAACGATAGCAATGACAGTGGGATTAGTGATGACTTTATCGCACAAGTTGAAGTCAGAGAAAGTTGTTATGTCATTAAGCTAGTTTTTGAAGTATTAGATTGAATTGGTATTGAGATGAATAACTCGATAGAATTAACGGAACAAGAACAAGACCGTTATTAAACGGCGCATTGTAATTTATCGAGTTATTATTTGAACCCATCTTCCAACAATCAGGAAATTTTCACCGAATGGATGACAGAGTATGAGAGATTACTCCGTCATATCATTACGGGTTTTGAGGCAAAGCCCGCTATACAAGATGAACTTTTTCAAGAAATAGCACTCAATATCTGGCGAGCACTACCAAGCTTTCGACATGATTCTGCAGTAAAGACTTTTGTCGCTCGTATTGCACATAACATTTTAGCTACACATGTTGCTAAAGCGGTTAAAAGTGTGAAGGTTGATCAAAACATTGATGAGTTAAGTCAAGATGCCGAACACGATAAAGTTCAGCCTACGCCATATCAAAGCTTAGATAAACATCAAAGGCAACTGCGTTTAGCACAAGCCATCAGACAACTTAAACTTGATCAACAGCAAGTGATCACTTTGGCACTTGAAGGGATGAGTTATCAAGAAATTGCAGATGTTTTAGTGATCACTACAAACCATGTCGGCGTGCGATTGCAACGTGCTAAAACTGCTTTAGCACAATTATTGGAGGCGGTATGAACAAAGATGAATCACCGTTAAATGAGAAAGGTAAAGTTACGTTACAGAGCCAAAGTCAAGCTGAAACCTTGCTTGATGTGACAACATTACCTAAAAAAAGTCACATTGAACCACTTGATACATCGGTGCTCGACGAGCAATGGGCTGAAATGACACAAGACTGGCAAAGTCAGCCATTCGTCAAGACAGATATTAATAAATTACTGAGACAAACCAAACAACGTACTTTAATCGCAAAACTTTTACTGTCATTAGACATTATTGCCACTATGGGAATGATTATCGCTGGTATATATATGTGGATTAATAACTCTAAAGATGAAGCCACGATGATCTATTTAGGTGGAGGTGGTGCATTGTCGGTTATATTTGTTTATTTTGCGGTTAAGTTTCGAGTTACTGCGTGGCGAGCAAATTGCGGTAGCCCCGATAAAGCCATTGAACATGCCATTGCAGGGTGCATGTCATCACTGAGCTATATTAAACTTATTAAATCTTTCTGCTTTGTGATTTGCCCAGTTTCAAATTGGTATCTATTCACCGCAAGTCAGGATATGAGTAAATCACCCATGTTTGGCTTTATTTTCCTGAATGTATTAATTATTGCTATTTGGCTAATTGCACATACTTTTTATGTGAGAAGGAGGAAAGAATTAAAGTTCCTTAAATCAATCGATTCAAAATAAACTGCGAAATAATTTGTTTATTTTGAATTATATTCCCTTTTTTTGTTTTTATCTGCTTTAAATTCCTTGATATTGCTTTTTATCTCCGTTATATTCTATCCCATAAAAAAATTGATCTTGGCTTTAAAAGCTTCTATCAATAACGACATAAATATTTACGGCATATTAGATTACTAAATGAGCTAAAACTTGTACTTTTTAACGTGTACAACTAAGTTGATTTCAGGCAAAATACGCCGCATAATTTTGCTATCCATTAGACAATTCATTAGACATTGTCTGTAACAGCCTAAAGCTGAATAATTGAGGAAACACTATGTTTACACGTGATATGAATATTGCTGATTTTGATCCGGAACTTTATCAAGCGATGAGTAATGAAAAAGTTCGTCAAGAAGAGCACATCGAACTTATTGCTTCTGAAAATTACTGTAGCCCTCGTGTTCTCGAAGCACAAGGTTCTCAATTAACCAATAAATATGCGGAAGGTTACCCTGGCAAGCGTTATTACGGTGGTTGTGAATATGTAGATATTGCTGAGCAATTAGCCATTGACCGTGCTAAAGAATTATTTGGTGCAACTTACGCGAACGTACAGCCACATGCTGGCTCTCAAGCCAATGCTGCTGTGTTTCAAGCATTAGTATCACCAGGTGGGAAAGTATTAGGCATGAGCTTAGCTCATGGCGGTCATTTAACACACGGTTCTCACGTAAACTTTTCAGGTAAGTCTTACGAGGCATTTCAATATGGTCTTCACCCAGAAACCGGTGATATCGACTACGAAGAAATGGAGCGTTTAGCACAAGAACATAAACCTGAAATGATCATCGGTGGCTTTTCTGCTTTTTCTGGTGTTGTTAATTGGGCACGTATGCGTAAAATCGCAGACAGTATTGGTGCCTACTTCTTCGT
>Ga0233426_10002348_pt1 | contig 15916 bp, 9 predicted proteins | sample SI_118_April2016_6_FD_179875 | JGI IMG/M metagenome (GOLD analysis project Ga0233426, IMG submission 179875) | Seawater microbial communities from Saanich Inlet, British Columbia, Canada - SI_118_April2016_10_MG | ecosystem: Environmental > Aquatic > Marine > Inlet | place: Canada: British...
CGGAATCGGTTATTGCTGATCTTAGGCTTAGTAGGCGTCTTAGGCCTGGCGCTGACCTTCGTTTTGAAGGCGTTGAACAGTAATATTAATTTGTTTTACACACCGGTGCAGGTCATTGCCGGTGAGGCCCCTTTCGAAGCTCGCATCAGGGCCGGTGGTATGGTTGAAGCTGGCTCGATTCGGCGCTCCGACACATCGCTCGAGGTCGCTTTTACCGTCTCCGATTTAGCGGGCGCTGCTTTTGAGATTCGTTATACCGGTATCCTGCCAGACTTGTTTCGCGAGGGCCAAGGCGTTGTCGCAACCGGCACGCTGAACCAGAATGGGGTGTTTTTTGCCGAAGAAATTCTTGCCAAGCATGATGAAAAGTACATGCCGCCTGAAGTCGCGATGGCGTTGAACGCGACTGGACCGGAGGCGTCGCAGCCATGATTGTTGAGTTGGGTCACTTTTGTGTAATGGTTGCGTGTCTTTTGGCCTTGCTACAAGTGGCTCTGCCCGTCATCGGCTTAAAGCAAAATAATCTGGTTTTGATGGCCTCGGCGACGAGCCTGGCCTATGGTGTGTTTCTCTTTACGCTGCTCGGGTTTTTGGCATTGATTTATGCGTTTGTGATGGACGACTTTTCGGTGGCGTACGTTGCGAGCCATTCGAATACGCGATTGCCGCTCCAGTTTAAGGTTTCTGCGCTGTGGAGCGCCCACGAAGGGTCCTTTCTGCTTTGGACTTTGGTGATGTCGATTTGGACCATGATGGTGGCTCGGTTTTCGACGCCCTTAACCGCTGACATGCGCGCGCGCGTATTGATCTGCATGGCAGCTTTAGGCTTTGGCTTTTACCTCTTTCTGCTGCTCACTTCGAACCCGTTCGAGCGCGCTTTGCCGTTTTATCCTGCCGAGGGTGCCGACTTGAATCCGTTGCTTCAGGACTTTGGTCTTATCGTGCATCCGCCACTTCTTTATATGGGGTATGTCGGTCTTTCTGTACCCTTCGCGTTCGCCATTGCGAGCCTCTGGGGAAATAACTTGGATGTGAGTTGGGCACGCTGGTCGCGCCCCTGGACGAATTTGGCTTGGGCGTTTTTAACGATGGGCATTACCCTTGGGAGTTGGTGGGCCTATTACGAGTTGGGTTGGGGCGGCTGGTGGTTTTGGGATGCCGTTGAGAACGCCTCATTTGTGCCCTGGTTGATCGCAACGGCTCTAGTGCATTCACTTGCCGCAACCGAAAAACGGGGCGTGTTTAAGTCCTGGACTGTGTTGCTGGCAATCTTTGGTTTCTCCTTTAGTCTGCTAGGGGCATTTCTAGTGCGCTCTGGTGTCCTTACGTCTGTCCACGCGTTTGCGGTTGATCCAGAACGCGGCGCTGCGATTTTGGCATTTTTGGTGCTTGTAATTGGTGGGTCGTTGATTTTGTATGGCGCTCGGGCCTGGAACCTTCGCAGTCGAGTTACTTTTAAGCTCTCGGGTCGAGAGAGCTTCATTCTCGGCAACAATCTGCTGCTCAGCATCAGTGCGGCTGTGGTGCTACTCGGTACGCTGTACCCTTTGGGCTATGAAGCGCTAACTGGGGGCGACAAAATTTCCATTGGCCCGCCGTATTTTAATGCTGTGTTCGTACCATTGATGCTACCGCTCATGGGGCTCATGATCTTGAGTAATCGCAGTCGATGGTGGGCAACCGATCGATCACTTCTAACAGCCAGCCAAGGGATCTTCGCGGTCATAGCAGTGGTCGCCTCGGTCGGCGTCGCTTGGGCTGCCGGTGAAATTAAGGTTTGGATTGTGGTGATCTCGAGCCTTTCTTTTATGATTCTGTTGAACCTATGTCATGAGTTCTACCGGAGGGTTGGACAAAAATCGAATCCGATTACACGCTTATTTCGGCAACCTGTGGCCCTGTATGCGATGTTTTTAGGTCATCTGGGTATTGCTGTGTCGGCTCTGGGGATTGTCACAACGGTTATGCTGAGCGAAGAAGCCGATTTGCGGATGGCAGCTGGTGATATTGCCGAGGTTGGCGCCTATACCGTGCGGTTTTATGGCACAACAAACGTAGATGGTCCGAATTACGTTGCGGATCGGGGCCGAGTGGATGTGTTGCGAGCTGGTCAAGCCGTTGCAACGTTATTGCCAGAAAAGCGCCGCTATTTGGCGAGTCAGTCGGTTATGACCGAAGCCGATATTCACGTGCGGATGTTGGGGGACATATATGTAGCGCTTGGCGAGCCCCTTGAAAGTGGCGCCTGGGCGGTGCGGGTACACATTAAGCCATTGGTTCGATTTATTTGGATTGGCGGTGTGCTGATCGCTCTGGGCGGGGTTATTTCTATTTTCGATCGTCGCTATCGACTAAATGTGAGCCGTCGCGGTCGGCAATCGAGTGTGGCGACAAATCAGGAGCCAGTCCATGGCTAAGCAAAGCGTTTTGATCCCAGTCGTGGTCTTCGCGGGTATCGTTGTGCTGCTTTGGTTTGGCTTTCAATTGTCAGACCCACACCTGTTACCCTCTGAAAAAATCGATGAACCAATTCCTGAATTTGAGCTGCCTAATCTGCTGTATCCAAGGGAAAGTGTTCGATCTGGGGACTTGGTCGGGGAAGTTGCGCTGCTGAATGTCTGGGCAACCTGGTGCCCAAGTTGTATCGCTGAGCATGGTGAATTGACGCGTATTTTTGAAACCACAGGGCTGCGCATCATTGGTATTAATTACAATGATGACCCTGACGCAGCGAGAGCGTGGCTGAAACGTTGGGGCGACCCCTACGCCCTGCATGTTGTGGATCAAGCGGGAACGCTTGCAATTGATTTAGGGGTCTATGGCGCGCCAGAAACCTTTGTGATTGATGCTGCCGGCGTTATCCGTTATCGGCATGTGGGTGTGGTGACACAAAAAGTTTATGAAGAGACGCTGGGGCCAATGATCCAAGAGCTGCAGGACGCATCATGAAAAAACATTGGGTATGGCCATTGTTGATGATGTCTTTGGTATGGGGCTCGGCTTTTGGCGCGATCGAAGCCCAAGACTTCCCCAGCGAGGCGGTTAAAACGCGTTATTACGATTTGATTGCAACGCTGCGCTGTCCTCAGTGCCTCAATACAAACCTTGCTGGTTCCGACGCGATGATTGCCCAGAATTTAAGAAGTACTGTGCTGCGATTGCTTGTAGAAGGCAAGAGCGATGACGAAGTGAAACAATTTATGTACGAGCGTTACGGCGATTTTATTTTGTATGAGCCGCGGTGGACGCCAAAAACGTGGTTGCTTTGGTTAGGTCCGTTGGTTTTAGCCGTAATGGGATTGGGTATTTGGTGGTCCATGGGGTTCTCGAGGCGGGATACAAGACAAGGTTTGACGGACCTAGACCGTAAAAAAGTCCAGCAGTTGTTGGAGCGCTAATGAGTCTCTTTTGGTTTTCAATCTTTGGGCTTTTGCTGCTCGCATCGGGATTCATAATACTGCCGCTCTGGAGATCGGCGAGGGATTCAGGCGGTAGTCCTGGGGATCAAGCCGAGAGTAATCTGCGCTTGCACGAAGAACGACGTCATGAGTTAGCCCAGAGCTTGATAGCGGGCGATATTACTCAGGCTGAGCACGACGCGCAGGTTGAGGATCATTCAATAGTGCTCCTTGAAGATGCTGAATCGCTGTTAGGCGAGGCGAAAAAGATAGAAAGCCCGGCAGGCACTACTAGTACTTCAAAGCAAGTCCTCGGCATCAGCGTGTGCTTTCTTTCATTGATTAGCATTGTTTGGTACAGCGATTTCGGGTGGTCGCAAGGGTCGCTTACGGAATTAGAATTTGCCGAACGGTTGCAGGAAAATGGCGATGCCCCTCGATCAAAAGCAAATCTAGAAGACTTAGCAAGTGCGCTGAAACAGGTTCATGATCTGTCACCGGATAATGAACAGGTAGGGTTCTATCTCGGTCAGTTGTATCTGACACTCGGTAATTTTGAGCGGGCGACGGCGACCTTTGGGCCGTTGTCTGCACGCTATCCTGAGGATGGGGACCTTGCGGTTGCGCTAGCGGAGTCGCGGTATCTTCAAGACGGTCGCCAATTGAGCGATGACCTAGCGGTTTTGTTTGATCGAGCGGTAAGGTTGCGGCCTAACAGTGTTTCTCTTCTCGAAATCCTGGGTATGGAAGCCTTTAAACGGGGCGATAACTTGGGCGCTAAAGCGTTTTTTGAGCGGGCCCTGGCTTACGCGGACGGAGAACGCGCAAAGCTGATCTTGACGGTGCTTGAGGGCCTACCAGAGTCTGCTAACCGAGTGCGCGTTAAGCCAGAAACCGTTGCGCCCATCGAGGTAAAACCTGCGCTGACGACACGAGAAGTCGTTGTTACTGTCACAGCAGATCCAGCACTGACGCTTAAACCTAACGCAACAATCTATGTGTTTGCAAAGGCCGTGTCAGGCCCGCCGATGCCGCTTGCCGTGGTGAAGCACAAGGCCTCAGAGCTCCCGCTGCAGGTTGTTTTAGATGAGTCGATGTCCATGATGGCAGGACTGTCGATTGCCGAATTCGATCGCATTATTGTGACGGCAAAGATCTCAGAATCAGGTTTGGCAACCTCAAGCCCAGATGATTTGGTTACCGAGTCTGCGCCGTTAGAATTTGATCAAAATAAAATCAAGGTTTCTTTGGTATTGCGCGCTGGCATTTAGGTCCTAGGGCTTTCGGTCGATCGATTTTTTTTCATCGCTTAGGGTCGCGCGCGCTCGCTCTTTTGCTAAAGCTTCTTGGCGTTCACGGCGCAGTGGAAGGATGACTAAAAAGAACATGCCGGTACCCATGATTAATCCAAATCCAATACCAAAAACAATTAATCCCACCGTGAATGCCCCTTTTCTGCTGTCGTCGCCTGATTCGATAGTAGCGGTAAACGGTATACGGTCGCCAGCTTTGAAAAAAAAGAACCCAAGAAGTCGGCAACTGTGTTGCCTTCTCGGGCTGCATCAATGGCAACGCGGGTTGCGCGCAATCGCGCTCCTGTGGGCGCTGATGGCAAGTGCCTTGGCGCAAGGTGTCGGCGCCCAAAGTGGTGCAGCGCAAAGGATAAATGCCTTTGAGCCAACCCTTGAGGTCTCGATTCAGGGATTTGAAGCAAGGATCCGGGCGCAGGCTCAGGATCTACCGGGTGCGGCGGCCGTGTTGGTGATTAATGGTAACGTCAGGCCGCTGATGCTGTTTGGCTTTCAATCGATGACGGATATTCGTCCGATAACCGAGGAAACGGTCTTCCAATTGGCCAGTTTGTCGAAGTCTTTTACCGCGACTGCGATTGCACTCGCCGTCAATGATGGACATTTGCAATGGGGCGAGCCCCTTGTGACGCGCTTACCCGAGCTTAACTGGAGTGATGCGCGGCGTGCCAAAAAGCTCAAGCTATTTCATCTCGCCAATCAGTCCTCGGGGTTGATGCCTCATGCTTACACTAACCTGGTCGAGGATGTTGTGAGTTATAACAACATCCTCAATCGGTTGCAGCAGGTCCCCTTTGTGTGTGACCCAGGGGCTTGCTACAGCTACCAGAATGTTGTGTTCAGTCTTCTTGGTGATGTCTTGATGCAAGCAACAGGGATGTCTTATGCCCAGTTTCTTGAACAAAGACTCTTTGCGCCGCTGAACATGCAGGCGGCCTCGGTCGGACGGGCCACATCTCGGACGGACCAATTGGCGAGTGCGCATGTCTTGCGTGATGACCGTTGGGTCGTCGTCCCTCGAAACCAGCGGTATTATAAGGTTGCGCCGGCTGCGGGCGTGAACGCCAGTATTGCCGATATGCGGCAATGGCTGTTGGCCCATTTGGGCTTGATTGAGGGGGTTCCCCGCGCGCCCCTCGCGCAGTTGCAAAGTCGCTACATTGCCAATGAAGCGGCCGACAATCACTATCCCAATGATGACCGAATCAGCAAAGCGGGTTATGGCTTGGGTTGGCGCGTCTTTGCCTTTTCAGGTGTCGATGGGTTTGCCCATCATGGCGGCTACGTCCGCGGTATGCGCAGCGAGATGATTTTTCACCGCGGCGCCAAGTCGGGCCTGGTGTTCCTAACGAACTCTGAGCCAGCCGCTTTGAATCGATTGAGCCTTGCGTTTGCTGAATGGCTTGCAGCGTCTCAGAACGCGGAAACCTTGGCATGGGGCGACGGGATAAAACAGGCACCCTCAAGTGCGCCGTTAGGGGACCTTTGAATCACTTGGGGTAGCGCAAAGTGATTCGGTGAGACGCCGTTTAGGCGGACGCGAGTCTGGCTTAGATTCTGTTGTAAATGGGCTCGAATCGTCTCGGGCAGCTCAGCCATTAAAGTTACGAGCTCGGTGCCTGAGACATCGATACGGCCTTGGTGGGCTGCGTCTTGCACGGTTAGACCATAGTCGGATAAGAAAATGGCCAGCTGGAACACGCTGGGAAAAATTTTTCGTCCGCCGCAGGCGCCAACCGCAAACCAGTGTCCATCTTGGCTGCGACCCAGGGTTGGGCACATATTGCACAGTGGCCTGCGGCCGCCTTCAACGCTGTTGCCCCCACCGGGTCTCGGATCAAACCACATCATGCCATTATTCATCAGGATACCGGAGCTGGGCAGTAAGATCCGGGCGCCAAAAGCCGACATGATGGTTTGGGTAAAACTCACCAGGTTGCCCGCTGAGTCTGCGGTACAAATGTGCGTGGTGCTCCCACTTAAGTTGCCTTCGCCCAGGTTCTCAAGTCGATCTGCATAGGTTGTTTGCAGCGCTTTGGCCATCGCGAGATAGGCGGCGGCATCTGGCGATTCCGCAGGGGCGGGATGCATCGTCTCAAAGGTCTTCAGGGCTTGGATTAAACTGGGCCCGGCCGTGAGCGGCCCCGCACTAAAAATATCATGGCCTCGATATTGACTGTGCAAGGGTGCGCTGAGCGTGGCTTCATACTGGGCAAGGTCTTTCGCGGTGATCTTGCTGCCGGTCTCAGTAAGGTCTTGTAGAACCTGCTGCGTTAGAGCGCCTTGATAGAAGGCATTGCTGCCTTCGTCTTGAACGGCGCTGAGCGTCTCAGCAAGGTTGGGTAGGGGGAGGTGGGTTAAAAGGCCTTCGAGGTCCGCCGCAGGTGGCAAGCCATCCTTGAGATAAACCGATCGGGTGCCCTCATAAGCTCGCAATCCTCGAGCAAATTGGTTGATTTTTTGACTGGCGAACCAGTCAATGGGTAAGCCGAGCATGGCTTGCTGCCGCGCCGGCTCGATCAGTGCCTTGAGTGGTAAGGTGCCAAATTGTCGGGCGGCAAGTTCAATGCCTTTTAGGTAGCCGGGTGTCGCGATGGCCAGGGGGCCGTGAATGTTGCGGTCATCAATGACTTTCGGCCAATTGAAGGCATCACTGCTGTTGCTACCATCCTGGGCGAGTGGGTAATCACTTGCATGACTGGCAAAGGGGGCCCGCATGCCAAACTCGACTTGCACGACCCGGTCTTCCGCTTTTAGGTAGGCCAGTAAGTAACCGCCGCCGCCATAGCCGCTCATCCACGGTTCCACCACGCCGAGCATCAATCCGGTCGCAATGGCCGCGTCAATGGCGTTGCCGCCCTCTTTTAAGATAGCGAGTCCTACCTCTGTGGCTAGGTAGTGTTGGCTTGCAACCATGCCTTTGGTGCCGCGCACAGCCGGTTTTGAGAGGGACCAGCTTTCTTCAGTTGTCCGCGCTTGCATGCAGCGTCTCCTTGGTTAAACCAGCAGTGTCCCGATACTGTAGTGGGTTTTTAGGGTCAGCGAAATGGTTGCCGGGCCACCCCGGGTGCTTTTTTGAAACCAATGGCAAGCTGCAGACTATCGGGCAAGGCGCCAGCCGCTTCGTTTGCGTTTGCTGTGACAAGCAGCACGTGCACCCGTCTTTGGGGCTTTGGATCCGGTTCAGGCGCATGCCAAAGGAATCATAGAATCATCATCGGATGCGCGCCGGAGGCGGTTGATAAGGCGTATACTCTGTTTTTAACGCATAAGACCTAATCACCGCTGGAGACAGGCATGGACGAGCAGAACGCAAACCCGACAGAATTCGATGTCATCGTGTGGGGTGCCACGGGATTCACTGGAAAGATTGTTGTGGAGTATTTACACCAGCGATATGGCAATCAGACGGATCAATTGACTTGGGCCATTGCCGGTCGCGATGCGGGCAAACTCCAGGCGGTTATTGAGGCGGTCGGTTGTGACAAGATTCCTTGTTTGCTGGCGGATGGCTCGGATCGAGCGTCCCTGGATGCCTTGGTTTCGTCGACCCGGGTCGTGCTGAGCACGGTAGGGCCTTATGCCCTGTATGGCAGTTTGCTGGTTGGCGCGTGTGCTGCGTCTGGGACCCATTATTGCGATCTGACCGGAGAGGTACAGTGGATGCGGTTAATGATTGATGCGCATCATGACGAGGCGGTCCGATCTGGCGCAAAAATCGTGCATACCTGTGGATTTGATAGCATCCCGTCGGATTTAGGCGTTCACTTTCTGCAGGCCGCTATGAAAGCGCGCGGGGAACGGCCGGCGAGCCAGGTTAAGTATCGCCTGGTTAAGGCGGCGGGCGGGGTCAGTGGCGGCACCATTGCGAGCATGCTGAACATGATGGATGAAGTCGCTGAAAATCCGCAATTGTTAACGGTTATTGCGGATCCTTATGCGTTAAATCCGCTGAATACGGTAACCGGGCAGGATGTTAATGAGGCCGCGACGCCGATCTATGATGATGTCTTGGGGCAGTGGGTCGGTCCCTTTGTGATGGCTGGGATTAATACGCGCGTGGTGCGCCGAAGTCATGCATTGCTCGGGATGCCCTATGGGCCCGGATTTTCCTATGAAGAGGGCACCCTGATTGGTGCTGGTCCGACGGGCTATCTGAAAGCTTTAATGGCCTCAATCGGTACGCGATTTGGCATGCTGTTATCGGCCATCGGTCCAACACGGCGTTTGCTTGCACGGCTTTTACCGAAGCCGGGTGAGGGTCCAGAGCGCGCGAAACGCGAAGCAGGGTTTTTTGAGGTTATCCTTCATGGCGCGGCTGGCGAAGGCCAGAACGGTGGGCAAATTCAGGTTCGGGTAACGGGCGATCGTGATCCAGGATATGGTGGCACTGCCAAAATGATTGCTGAGGCGGCGGTTTGTCTTGCGCTGGATCCGTTGGATGAATCGGGCGGGGTTATGACGCCGGCCGTTGCCATGGGAGAAGCGTTGATTGCGCGTTTAACCAAAAATGCCGGACTCACCTTCGAGGTAATGGATTAATTCAACGCAAAATAGCGCCGCTAAGGGACAAGCATTTTGGTCTGATGGTTTCTCGTATATGATGAGAAGACCCTGCACTCACATTGATTTGATCTCATGACCCAATCCTTTGTTCATCTACGCGTTCATACAGAATATGCGCTGGTGGATGGAACGGTCCGCATAAAACCCTTAATTGATGCCACGCGCACCGGCGGCATGCCCGCCGTTGCAACCAGCGATCTCAACAACCTTTTTGGCTTGGTTAAATTCTACAAAGCCGCGACCGCGAGAGGGATCAAACCGATCGTCGCTTGTGACGTTTGGGTCGAAGATCTCGATCCGACGATCGAGCCTTCGCTGCTGGTGCTCATCGCACAACGACAAGCGGGTTATAAAGCGCTGAGTCGATTGTTGTCTCGCGGTTATTCTGAGAACCATCATAACGGTCGAATGATTTTAAAACGGTCTTGGATTCAAGCTGATTCGGAGGGCCTGCTTGCGTTGTCTGCCGCAGCCGACGGTGATGTGGGCAAAGCGATCGTCTCGGGTCAGCTTGATGAGGCGAGACGTCGCGCCGTGTTTTGGCAAGCACTGTTCCCAGACGGGTATTACTTGGAAATTCAGCGGCTTGATCGCGCAAATGATGAGCACCATATTGCAGGCGCAGTCCAGTTGTCGGATGAGCTGGGTTTGCCTTTGGTTGCAACCAACGATGTTCGTTTCTTAAAAGCCGATGAGTTTGAGGCCCACGAGGTTCGTGTTTGTATCCACCAAGGACGAACCCTCGATGATCCACGGCGCGAGAAACGCTACAGCCAGGCGCAGTATTTTAAAAGCGCTGATGAGATGGCACAGTTGTTTTCGGACCTTCCTGAGGCCGTTGAGAACACCCATCGAATTGCAACGCGCTGTTCCGTGACCTTGCGGCTGGGCGAGTCCTTTTTACCGGAGTACCCGGTGCCTGATGGGCAGACCATGGCCGGGTTCCTGGAAACCGTGACACGCGCCGGGCTGATGGATCGGTTTGAAAAATTTAGTGATGCCAAAATGCCGGCCGAGGAACCTTGGCAACAGCGTTATTTTGACCGCCTGGCCTTTGAATTAAATGTGATTAATAGCATGGGATTCCCAGGCTATTTCTTAATTGTTATGGAGTTTATCCAGTGGGCGAAAGCCGAAGGTATACCCGTTGGGCCTGGGCGCGGCTCGGGCGCGGGCTCGTTGGTGGCTTATGCGTTAAAAATTACCGACGTGGATCCCTTAGAGTACGACCTTTTATTTGAACGGTTTTTGAACCCGGAGCGGGTTTCCTTGCCAGATTTTGATATTGATTTCTGTATGGATGGCCGGGATCGGGTCATTCAGCATGTGACGGAACGCTATGGCTATGAGGCCGTGTCGCAAATTATCACGTTCGGCACGATGGCGGCAAAAGCGGTGGTGCGAGATGTGGCCCGGGTGCAGGGCAAGTCCTACGGGCTGGCGGACAAGCTGTCTAAACTGATTCCGTTTGAGCCGGGCATGACCTTGACACGGGCCATGGAAGAAGAGCCTTTGTTGACCGAGTTCGTCCGCACAAGCGATGAAGCCGAAGAAATTATGGAAATGGCGTTCAAACTAGAAGGCCTGGCAAGAAATGTGGGTCGCCATGCCGGGGGCGTGGTGATCGCCCCGACACGCCTCACGGATTTTTCACCAACTTATAGTGATGAATCGGGTGGCGGGTTGATGACCCAGTTTGATATGAATGATGTCGAGCAGGCCGGGTTGGTTAAGTTCGATTTTCTGGGTTTGCGAACGCTGACCATCATTGACAACGCCATCAAAAGCATCAATCACAGACTTGCGCTTGCGGGTGAACCCTTAGTTGATATCGACACGTTGTTTTTGGAGGATCCGGCGATTTATCAGGATCTGCAGGCAGCCAAGACCACGGCGGTGTTTCAGCTCGAGTCCCGCGGGATGAAGGATCTTATGAAACGGGTTAAGCCCAACCGGTTTGCCGATATCGTGGCGTTGGTTGCGTTGTTTCGACCGGGTCCGCTGCAGCTCGCGGATGATTTTATTCGCCGCAAGCACGGTCTTGATGAGGTTGATTACCTGCATCCCAGTTTAAAAGAGGTGCTGCAAGATACCTATGGCGTCATGCTCTACCAAGAGCAAGTGATGCAGATCGCGCAAATTCTAGCAGGCTACTCGCTAGCGGATGCGGATCTGTTGCGACGGGCCATGGGTAAAAAGAAACCGGAAGAAATGGCCAAACAAAGGCAGGCCTTTGTTGATGGGGCCATGAATAACGACGTTTCAGAGCAACAAGCCGGCTATATTTTTGATCTGATGGAGAAGTTCGCAGGGTACGGCTTTAACAAACCTCACTCGGTTTGCTATGCGCTGGTGGCTTATCAAACTGCCTGGTTGAAACACTATTATCCAGCCGATTTCATGGCGGCGGTGATGTCCGCTGATATGCAAAACACCGACAAAATTGTCATTAACGTGGAAGAGTGCCGAGAAATGGGTCTTGTTCTAGATCCGCCCAGTGTTAACACCGGCGCCTTTCGATTTGTCGCGCAATCTAAGACGCACTTAGTCTATGGGTTGGGAGCCATTAAAGGCCTGGGCGAGGGACCTATTGAGGCCTTGACCCAAGCTAGGCGCGCGGAGGCCTTCAAAGACTTGTACGACTTTTGCCATCGGGTTGATGTCAAACGTTTGAATCGACGCGCACTCGACGCGCTGATCCACGCTGGTGCCCTGGATCATTTGGCGCCGGATGCGGCGAGTGTCAAAGATGGCATTGATGGCAGTCGCGGCTGGCTGCTGCAACATCAGGAAGAAGCGTTGCAAATCGCGGAACAAACGGCCCGTAATCAGGAAGCGGGCCATACCGATTTGTTTGGTGAACTCGAGCCGGTGTCAGCTGATCCTGTCTGCACTGATCACATTGACGCCAGTCATGTTCTGACCATGGCGACCCGCCTGGCTCGGGAAAAGGAAGCGCTCGGCTTGTATCTAACAGGCCATCCGATCGATATCTATCGCGATGAACTCAAGTATTTCGCCAGTACCCGAATCAGTGACCTGCGCGCGAGCCAAAGCGAACAGCTTTTTGCGGGTTGGGTTATTGGCTTGCGCAGTATGAAGACGCAACGAGGGACGATTGTTTTTGTGACCCTTGACGATCGAACGGCTCGGATCGAGGTTGGGGTGTTTTCCGACCTCTTGGAGGTGACGCGAGATAAAATCAGTAAAGACAATCTTTTGGTGATTCGAGGATCGGTAGCGCAAGACGATTTTTCGGGTGGGCTACGAGTGCGCGCAACAGAAATTTTTTCATTGGTTGAGGCGCGCCAGCGCGCACTGCGAGGGCTTACGGTGCGGGTTCATCATGCCGCTCTAGATGATCAGTTTTCAAAGAATCTGGCGGGTTTGTTAAGTCTCCACCAGGAGCCAAAACGAACCGGCTGCCCCGTGATTATTGATTATTGCACCAACGGCGCGACCGCCGAGTTGCAGTTGGGGGATCAGTGGCGCGTGAAACCGAGCGATGAGTTACTCGACGGTCTTCGGGCGCAGTTCGGGTCAGATCGAGTTGGGCTTGATTATCATCAGCACAGTGGCGGTGGGTAAGCGCAATGTCCTTGCTGCCTGAAACGGCGATTCAAGCGCTTTCGGCGCCGGAAGTTGAATGCTTAATTGTCGGCTTGAGTGGCGGACTGGATTCCACGGCGCTGCTGCATAGCCTTGCCCAACTGACCGACCGGCCGCCGCTCAAAGCAATCCACATCAATCACGGTCTGCAGGCTGAGGCAGATGTCTGGCAAGCGCACTGCGAGATCATCTGCGCCGGGCTTGGGGTTGCCTTGATGTGTCGGCGGGTCGAGGTTTCGGTGAGCGGCAGTCTAGAAACCAATGCGCGGGTGGCTCGGTATCAAGCTTTTGCCGAGTGCCTCGGGCCAGGTGATTGCTTATTGCTGGCGCATCATCAACAGGATCAAGCCGAAACGGGGCTTTTTCAGGTTCTGCGTGGGCATGGCGCGATGGGTCTCCTCGGTATGCCGCAGGCGAGAGCCCTTGGCTTGGGGCAGTTGTATCGACCGCTGCTGGACGTGCCGCGGGCGGTTCTTGAAGCCTATGTTGAGACGCACAAATTAAAGTACGTGTCGGATCCCAGTAATACCGATCAATCCCATGATCGCAATTTCATTCGGCATGCGATCACGCCTTTATTGGATGAGCGCTTTCAAGGTTGGTCAATGCGCTTGGCGCGGCAGATCAGCCTTGATGAGACCGCGCGATCCCTACTCGCGGCTTTGGGTCGGGAGGATTTATTAAAACTGCAGACCCCGGGCGGTTATTCTGTTGAAGGTTTGCAACAACTCGATCGAGATCGGGCATTGAATGCGCTCAAAACCCAATTGATGGATACCGCGGGCGCGGCGCCCTCAGCTGGACAATTGCGAGTTTGTCTTAGGATGTTAGCGTCATCCCAGTCGCAAGAGCCGAAAAATCAAGCGGTGTTGGGGCATGAATACCACCGGTATCGCAACGAATTTGTTTTGGTGCCCGCGATTCCGGCGTCAAGGCAGGACGTAAGTGGCTGGCCGTTTGGACCTGCCCCAGTTGATTTAGGGGGCGCGGTGCTCGCATCTGATTGGCATTTAGGCGGCATTGATGCAGGCCTATCGGGATGCGTCTGGGCATTGGGTGAGCATGGGCAGAAGTGTCTCAAAGGGCACAATAAACGCATTCTTGACCGTCTTCGGGAAGCGAAGGTGCCACATTGGGTCAGACAAAGGTTGCCGCTGCTGACGCGCAATGGCGAGGTGGTCGCAATCCCCGAACTGCCGGAGTGGGGTTTAAAGCAAGCGGTGGCAGAAGGATTCTCAGCGGCCAAAAATAGCGCAGGATGGCGAGTGTCTTTGACCCGAGTCTAATCCGGTAGGCGGAATTTATATTGAGCCAAAGCGTCGTCGGTGGTAGTCTATAAACCCATCTCGGGCGGGTCCTTCCGCCTGATCAACAGAGATGGAAATTCTATGAGCCGTTTAATATTCGTCACAGGCGGAGTGGTTTCCTCGCTAGGAAAAGGCCTGACCGCAGCCTCTTTGGGCGCTGTTTTAGTGTCTCGCGGTCTCAAAGTGACGATGCAGAAGCTGGATCCGTATATTAACGTTGATCCGGGCACCATGAGCCCATTGCAGCATGGTGAGGTGTTTGTCACGGCCGATGGCACCGAGACCGACCTGGATTTAGGTCATTACGAGCGTTTCGTACAGACCCGCATGACTCGGAAGAATAATTTCACCACGGGTAAAGTCTACGCGGATGTGATTGCGCGTGAGCGTCGAGGGGAATATTTGGGCGCAACAATCCAAGTCATTCCGCACATCACAGATGAGATCAAATCTAGAATACTGCAGGTGGCAGAAGGGTTTGATGTTGCATTGATCGAGATCGGCGGCACCGTCGGCGACATTGAAAGTCAGCCTTTCCTAGAGGCCGCTCGGCAGCTTCGCTTTGAAATGGGCTCTTCCCGCGCATTATTAATGCATTTGACGCTGGTGCCCTACATCGCAACCGCGGGTGAGACCAAAACCAAGCCAACTCAACATTCCGTTAAAGAGCTCCGTTCGGTGGGTATGCAACCCGATATTCTAATTGTTCGCTCTGATCACGAAATCCCAAAATCGGCCCGCGACAAAATCGCGCTCTTTACCAATGTTGAGCTCGATGCCGTGATTCCGTTGTTGGATGCTAAAAGTATTTATGAAATCCCGGCTCGACTGGCAGAAGAGCGCCTTGATGAAATCGTTGTACAAAAGCTTGGCTTCGATGTGCCGCCGGCGGATTTGTCAGATTGGCAGCGGGTTTTAGACTTGCAGCAGAACCCAAAGCATCAGATTCATCTGAAGATGGTTGGCAAGTACATGGACTTGTTGGACGCTTATAAGAGTTTGAATGAGGCATTAACCCACGCCGGAATTCACTCTGAAACGAAGGTGAACATCGACTTTGTTGATTCCGAACGGGTCGAGGCGGAAGGCGTTGAGATTTTAGCCGGTGCGGACGCTGTTTTAGTGCCGGGCGGGTTCGGCGGTCGGGGTTTTGAAGGTAAAATTTTGGCAGCCGGTTACGCTCGCCGTAACAAAATCCCTTACCTGGGTATTTGTTACGGCCTGCACGCCGCGATTATTGAATTCGCGCGGGATGTCGCGGGTCTCAAGGGCGCCAATAGTACGGAAGTAGATCAGAATACGCCCCATCCCATCATTGGGTTAATTACTGAATGGGTTAACGAGGCAGGTTTGACAGAAACCCGCTCGTTGGACTCAGACCTAGGCGGGACCATGCGGATGGGTGAGCAGGAATGCGTGCTGACTGAAGGCTCGATTGCCCGAGCGGTCTATGGTGAGGCGCGGATTAAAGAGCGTCATCGTCATCGCTTTGAGGTCAACCCAAGCTATGTCTCAGAACTTGAGCAAGCTGGGCTTCGTATTGCTGGGGTGTCGAAGGATCAGTCATTGGTCGAAGTGATCGAGGTGGTGGATCATCCGTGGTTTGTCGCCTGTCAATTTCATCCTGAATTTACGTCAACACCTCGGGGCGGTCATCCCTTGTTCTTGAATTTTGTAAAGGCGGCGCTGGCTGAGAAAATTGCGCGCGCTGGGTTGGCTGAGGCGT
>Ga0233426_10002352_pt1 | contig 15907 bp, 10 predicted proteins | sample SI_118_April2016_6_FD_179875 | JGI IMG/M metagenome (GOLD analysis project Ga0233426, IMG submission 179875) | Seawater microbial communities from Saanich Inlet, British Columbia, Canada - SI_118_April2016_10_MG | ecosystem: Environmental > Aquatic > Marine > Inlet | place: Canada: British...
GATCGCTGGCATCATTTGAGTCATTCTTTCTGGCTAACTTATATTATTCGTTATTTTTATCATGTAGAAAACTAAAAGTTCCAAAGGGAGGATGGCAATGGATAAAAGAAGAAGCATGAAAAGATACTTACCGATGTCAGATATTTACCCAATTAAACCTATCAGTGAATCATGGTTTAGGTATGAATGTTTGCTGCATCCTTTTGTTCTACCAAGGCTGCTTGCATCAGCCAAGATCGCCGCTTCAATTTCTCGAATACTCCATCTGCTTACTGAATCCGTCTGCGATACCCTCAATTGATTTGGGAACCTACGCCAATCAAAATACTTGGGTGCATGGGAACGATGTAAAATTGCTCGTCCGTAGCGGAATGGCCTTTTGAGTGTAGTTGGTTTTCTTCACATATGGTAGAAATTATTGACTCAATAGAACGGTTTTTAAAATGATAACTCTTCTTTCTTTCGTAGACTTCATCGTCTTCAAGAAGGAGTGTAATCTCAAAATTTTCGATAGACTCTTCTTTAGAATGATTGGCATTCTTATCCAGTTCTTTTCGGACTGCACTTCCCAGGTCCCTGAATATTTCTTTCAGGGGAGTATCCTGCCAGGAAATATTATCGAGTTTTATGTTTTCTGGAAGCCCTCCAGGAAATCGAAGGTGTAACAATAGTTTCATAGGCAACCTCGCAACTCCCATTTCTAATTGCCCTATTTGAAAGTTTTGTTGCTCAACCAATAAGCTAAGGGCCAATTTGTACTCGTACTTTTTTTGAAGTGCTTGGTCAAATTCACTGGGGTCCTTAGCCACAAAAACAGTCTTATCATCATAGAGCCAGCATCCATCGATATTACGAACGCTGCTATTAACTGTTCGCTGGATGGTAAAACCAGACAGACCATTAATACGAAATGATTGTTGCAGGGCCTGTTCCGAAACCTGCAGCTTGATGTCGTGTGGTTCTAAAATATCTGCCAGCTTGCTAATACGCTCATTCCTTAAGTTGAAGTGCTCTACTCGCTCCTCATCAAACTTGGCTGGTAAAACATAGGGGGCTAATGCAGAGTATAATTTCTTCAGGCGCTCTGTTTCATGGGTGGGAATAGCCGTTGAGCATGAAAGGGAGCCAACGAGCATGAATGCTATTAGTAATGGGGCAATGAGTAAGCGCATAGTCGAGAATGTAGTAACTATTTGATTGAGGGCAATGTTAACCATACAGTGTCTGTCAAAGTAGAACGAACGAGATTAGGGATTTTTGAGCGAAGCGAAGAAATTCCACTACAGCTCATGGTTATAGTTGTTATTATTTTGAGTCGTATTGGTTGAGTCTAGGGTTAATTCCAATCAAAGAACAAACTAAAAGGTTCTCTGCCAAAAATAGATACAAGACATATAAGCAGTAGGAATAATAAAACATTGATTCCTTGGATTATAGACATGTATTTTATGAAACCTATTTTTTGATAATACTTTTTATGGATATATAAATTTATTGGAATTTGAAATATAGACAGGCTTGGGAAAGCTAGTGTAAAGCATAAAGACCCGAGGCCTAGAGCACAAATTGAGTGTGTCACTTGAAGTAACCAAAATGGTTTTGAATGAATATTATTGGTTTCGAGATTTTCCATTTTTACACTATGACGTCAAAGCTCAGTGGCGCAGCTTGTCTGCGTCAACTGCAGCGCCTTGTTCGGTTTCCTGTCTTCGAATCCTGACGCCATAACGTACCAATACGATTCCCAACCATGCGATGAAAGGGCAAGCCAACAGCCCCAATGGATTGAAACTGGTGGATGTTTCAAGCACCGCGATACCGTGCTTAACTGGATGGTGACGAACATCCACGGACTGTCCCTTGGAATACTCCTTCACTTTCATCTCAGCCCAACCTTTGGATCCTTTGGCAAGACCAAACGCCATTTTGGCACTGGTAAATTGATGACCTTTGACTTCGTATTCGTAGCGAATTACGGGAGTGTATTTTCTTCCACTCCCGTTAATTTTCCCCCCGCGCTTAATCGTTGAAGACACAATGCTGCCATCGACTGTCGGCCAAGATTTAGAAGACTGAGAGTGATAGAGATTGTAGCATATATTGCCAAGAATTCCGATGCTGATGAGCAAGAGAATGACCCCAATAACAATACTAGTACGAGCGTTCTCCTTACTTTTCAAAATGATAATATCTCATGTTTTAAGACCTAACGTTAAAGGTCAGGCACGGCGCTTGTCGCCGTTGCCTTCACCGCCTTGTTCGCTATTCAATTTGGTTTAAAGAGGATCGTAATGTCGGATCTTCATGCGTCGTCCTCCGGCAAGAGCCGACTGGTGCGCGACAATGCCCGGGACGGTGTAGGCAAGCGCTTCGGCTACGTGTACGGCCGGTCGCCGGCCTTTCTTCAGTGCATCTATGAATTCGTGGACGATGAAGGGGTGGGAATTACAGTGCCCACCTTTCACTCTGAGTGGTTCTGGTAGCATGTCGGTTTGATACCAGTCTTCCTGGACGAATCGTTTCCGGCTGTTTTTCTTGTGACCGTACCCGGATAGGTCTTTCGCCGAGCCGTCCCCTTGGAATACGAGCGTCGGGGGAAGCAGTGCGGAGCCAGGGTGGTTGTTTGCGTAAAAACTCATATTGGTTCCGGTCCATCGAGTCGGGTGGCCCGACACGACGGGGCCTTTCCAGCAGATGTCGATTCGCGCGGTATGCCCTTTGTCGGAGACGAACTGCCCGTAGGAGTTCCAAAATGGATTCCCATAAGCGTTATCCTTGAGGATAGGGCTGTCGTCGCCGAATCCGGTGCAGGTGACTTCGACAAGCCGTTCGCCCGTCACCCCTGTAAAATAGCCGATGTTGTGCGTTGGATAGAACATGGGTGGAAAGCCGTGCCTCCAGGTCTTTCGTCCCTTCTCCCACGGAGGGCCGTCGCTACCGTTTTCAAAATAGAGCTTCTCGAGTCCAGGATGATGGTAGGCGCTTTCGAAATGATAGATCTCCCCGAAGCGGCCTTCCCGGTGGAATTTCCTTGCCGAAATCGTGAAGTCGGAGAAGTAGGCGGTCTCGGCCATCATGTAGGTCAGCCCGCTCGACTTGACGGTGGCATAGAGCAGGTCGGCCTCTTCGTAATTGCCCCATACGGCAGGCACGGCCGAGAGCACGTGCTTGCCCCGTTTCATTGACTTGACGACATGATCGACGTGGAGATTTCCGTCGGTGAAGATTGCCACCGCGTCGATGCGGCGATCTTCGACCATCTCTTCGAGCGAATCGTACGCTTTGCCGCAGTGATAGGTTTTCATCAGCCGCGCACGGCGCTTCGGCCTCAGATCGGTGACCGCCACGATCTCGCAGTCCGGATGGTCCTTGAAGCAATGGAAGCTGTTGCCAAAATTCCCTCCGCCCGCGATTCCCACTCGGATGGGTTCTGGAATCGTGCCAGCGGGCCGTGTTTGTGGCGACTGCGCCCTCGCCGACGTCCGGAGGCCGAGCGAGGCAACCGCAGCGCCTGTGGTCTTAAGAAACTCCCGGCGGGGCGACTGCTGATTGTTGTCTTGGGAAGGTTTGTTCATGATCATTTCAGTTTCACTCTATTTCAATGGCTAACTTATAATATTCGTTACTTTTATCATGCATAAAACTAAAAGTTTTAAAAGGAGGTGCAGCAACAACTATAAGGTTGAAAGGCATGAAAAGATAAATACAGATGTCAGATATTTACTTAGCAAAACCATTAACTGAATCATGGTCTAGGTATTCGAGTTCAAAGAGACAACTTTTCTATTCATCGATCCTAACTTCTTGCACAAGCTTGTCATCGACATAAGTGAAAATAGAGGAACCCTCGTGTTTAATCTTGAGTGTGGAACCCTCAGGTCTCGCAATCTCTTTTCCATTGTATGTCACATTGCCATCGCGAACTTCGAAGTGATGACCATTGATTGTTTGGGTGAATGTCACATTGCTATCGAGTACTTCATAATGCTGAATGCGCTTAGCATTTAGCTCAGCAATTGAAATGCTGACAGCTATGTTATCCTGTGAAATGGTGGCAGTCCCATCACTAGATACTTCTATAATAGAAGTCGGTTGTGAAGAGCATCCAGATAGGAAAGCAAAAATAAATATGAACGGAAAGAAGTGAATTTTCATTTATCGATCCGGATACGGATGTCTTTGAATTCGACATTGGTTCCCTTGCCATGGTCCTGAAAGGCGATCCATCCTTTGGAGGTGGAATACTTTTCATCATGATCCGTAAGTTGGGAAAAGACCATGCCGTTGATCTTCTGAATAAAAGTTGGTCCCTTGGCGATAACGACCAGGTCATTCCAGTCATCCTCCTTGTAGGCAGACTTCACTTTGTCAGGGTCCGCCACTTTCTTGATACTCTTGGTTCCATCCTTGGCATAGACTGTTTCTTCTCCGGCCAGGGCCAATTTGCTCCGGTATTTTTCAGGTGCTTTGGAATGATGCCACAAGCCCATCTTGGCCTGGGGGGCCACTTCCACCTGATACCCGCGTGACTGAAAGGGCTCGAACTCGATGGTTCTTACCTGCACACCGGAATTGCCACTGTGGTAACGGAAGGACAGGCGAAGTTCAAAATCGGCCGGCTGCCCTCCCCTCCAGAAAACCCAATTGTTGATCGTCGATTGCTTGGGAGTGATAGCACCGTCTTTTACCATCCACATCCCGGGCATACCTTCCCAACCGGTCAGGTCCTTGCCATTGAAAATCAAGGTGAAGCCTTGTTCAACTTTGGCAGCGTTCAGTAAGGTAGCACTGATCAATAGCCATAGAGGTATAAATACGGTTGGAAGAAACTTCATGATTTGAATTGGGAGGTTTATTTAGTTGAGAAAGCCTTGCTTTGCACGAGGGCATGTACGAAAGAGATGACGGAATTTTCCTGATCACCAGCGGCAGAGGTAATTTCATTGGCCAAATCCTCATCGGTAAATCCAAAGGGACGGCCCAAACCGTAACCGATCAAGTGTTCGGTAAACCCACGGGCAAAATCATCATCCTGTTGGGCAATCAAATCGCGCATTTCAAAATAGTTGGAAAACTCTGGGCCCTTATGGAACTTTCCGGATGGATCGATGTCATAGGTTTTCTTCCCGTGTTTGTCTTCGGTCCGCCACTTACCGGCGGCGGTAAAGTTTTCCAGCCCGAACCCGATCGGGTCAATTTTACGGTGACAGCTGGCGCACTGCGGTTCTTCCTGGTGAGCCAATACCCGTTCGCGGGCGGTAAGAGGTTTGTCGGCCAAGCGTGAAAGCTGGGGAACGTTGGGAGGTGCCGGAGGTGGCGGATCATTCAAAAGATAACGTAATACCCACGCACCGCGTTCGACAGGACTGCTCTCGATTCCATCACTGCCCATGGCAAGCACGGCAGCGGTTCCAAGTAGTCCCCCGCGTGGAGAATCAGCAGGCAAAGAAACCTTGCGGAAATGATCACCATTTACTCCATCAATTCCATAATAGGTACCGAGCAGGCCATTGATCATAACATAATCGCTCTTTAACAATTTCCCGATATGCCCACCCTCCTGATCACGCAACAGCAGGGCGAAGGATTCGTATACTTCCTTACGGGCAGATGCCCGCACGCTTTCATCGAATTCACGGTGCAATTTGGTATCGAACTGAAAGAAGTCCAATCTCTCCATATGCAGCCACTGGTGAACAAATCCGGATACAAAATCATCAGAACGTGGATCGGTTATCATGCGGTTTACCTGTTGCCTGAGAATTTCGGGCTTACTCAATTCATTATTTTGTGCCAATGAGATAAGTTCCGAGTCAGGCGGACGACTCCAAAGGAAATAAGACAACCGAACCGCCAGTTCACGGTCATTGAGCGTACGCTTGGATTCTTCCTTATTGGGCTCATCCAGATATATAAAACCTGGGGATGCAAGGATGACACTCATGGGCGTGCGAATGGCCACATCGAAGGTTTCACCAGCCGCTTTCCTGATTTTAAAAAGACCAATCAATTTATCAATGAATTCAGGGTCAGGCTCTACTTGTCGATACGCATCGAAACAGAAATCATAAAACATTTTACGGGCCCGCTCTTCCTCGGTATCTTCCGAGCCGTAGCGGTTTTCCGTAAGAATGGAGACCAAGCCTGCAGTTGCAGTGTCTGTTGGCAAGGGGCCTTCCCATTCCACCCAGTCGATCCAAAGGGCTGGTGGAGGCGCCATTCCACCTTTATAAATCTCCCTCTTACCCCGCAAGGTATCTGCCATGAGGTTACTCTTCTCACGTAGGGAAAACTTGCGTGAACCATTGAGAGTCAATTCCACGGTGGTTTCAAAAACCTGCGGATCATGTGTAGTTCCGGTAACATGAAAAGTTTCCAACAAGCTGAAGCCATCCCCATCCACATTTCGACTTTCTCCATTACTAACCGATCCCAGGACCGCAAAATGCCGATCCGGTGAAGTACCCGCAACGGATCCCATGCGAACCCGGACCCTGTACTTCCCAAGGGGCAAGGGCTTGGATTTCTTCTTGAATCCAAGCGGATCCATACTGATTTCAATAAACTCCTCGCTGTTCAAATTCCCATTTCGGTCAAACACGCCAAGCAAAGATCCTGTCTTGGTCAGCGGATCATTGAGGTAGCGAAGCTGAGAAGCTGCTTCCATTTCATAACGACGAATTCTAAACTTAGCCTCATCTAAATCTTTAACTCCCACTTCGGGACGGGGAATCCCATCTTTTTGGAAAGCAAGGGCCGCGTCGTAACCCGCCTTGAAGTAAGATTCGTATTTCCTCTTCACTTTGGCAGTGGCATACTTCTCCGCTTGCCGGCGTTGTTTAAACATTTTTGGCTTGGCGGATGGGATGGGCCCTTCCCATTCGACCCAATCGATCCAAAGAGCCGGTGTTAGACCAAGGCCAGTTTTCTTGATTGCAGATAGCATCCGTGAGTGCATTGCCTTGGGGTCGCCCCTTTCACGGACGGCGAATTTTCGAGGACCGTTCTTGGATAGCTGAACTGATGCCTCAATTACCTGAGGATTATCAATCGTACCGGTTACTTGAAAAGTATCCAATAGATTGAACTGATCTTTTGCAGGAACGGCGCCAATAGATACGAAATGCCTTTTCTTTTCCGTGGACTGGAGGGCACCAACACGAAAACGTAATTTATAATTACCGGCGGGCAAAGCCTCCACAACATGTTTGGTTTTTTTCCAACCACTGAGATCTTCAGGTGGTAATGAAATGAACTCTTGATTGTATACATCAGTAGTTAATAATGACCCGGATTTTGTTAGGTTACTATCCAGATATCTACGATAACTTGGACCCTTTTTTTCAAATTCGCGGATAATAAATTGGGCCCGATCTTCGTCGATAATATCTTTCTGCGGTTTACCGGTTTTCAGAAAAGCCTGAGCATTATCATGACCACCTTTGAAATAATCACTGTAGGTGCCGCCGACCTTGGCGTTGGCGTGATGCTCCACTTCCCTTCTTTGCTTCCATGTCTTGGGTCGATTCGGGTCATGCGGCCCTTCCAACTCTACCCAGTCCAGCCAAATGGCGGGAGGAATTCCAAAACCATTCTCTTTAATGGCAGCATTGTAAGTCTTCCAGAGAGCTTTCATGTCACCATTATTGGGTTGCTTTTCCTGCACCGAAAACTCAAGTGGAGTATCTGCCCCGACCTCGATGGGTATCTCAATGACCTGTGGATTCGCGATGGTTCCTGTAACTTGGTGCGTACTGATTGATCTGCCCTTCAGGCCATAATCCCATTCCAATCCGCTGTATGTCCGTTGAGGGTGTCCAAATTGTATAAAATGACGGGATGGATCCGATCCTTCCACGATTCCTACTCTTGCACGCAGGGTGTATTTGCCACTGGGAAGTTTCTCCGGTGAAACAACAACCCGCCCGGGTCCCTTGGTCGGCATGAGGTATGCCCCGCTCTCTCTATGTGGTAAGCCCACATAGTGCTTGAAATATCTATAAGGAGACGGCCGTGCCGGGTTTGCGGAGTTGGCATTGGGAGCATCATTGAATCCAAAATCCTTTGCATCCGGTGTGCCTTTCAATCGGTCTGCGATGCTGTAAAACCGATATGGTTCGAGAATCCGTTTCTCTGTCTTCGCGATCTCCGCAATGATCGCCTGGTTCTCCGGAGTGTTTACCACGGCATCCACTCCTTTCTGCCACTGCCTGAATCGTTCGAACCATTTTTCCTTGTCCTTGATAAACTTCTCCTGTTTGGGATTAATCACCTTTTCTGCCTCAACCCGGGTGATCGTCGATTCCGGCACTTGATTTTTGGGAATCGGCCCTTCGATCTCGGCCCAGTCAACCCAGATTGCGGGCGGGTGCCCGTATCCATTCTCCGATTTAAGTTTATTATGCTCGTCCCAAAGGGTTTTTAAATTTGCGTTGTTTGGCTGCTTTTCCTGCACCGCAAATTCGCGCACCGTATCCGAACGCACCTCAATGGGAATCTCCATGATCTGGGGATCTTCGATCGTACCGGTGACCTGATGGACACTGATTGGTTTTCCTTTCAATCCCCAGTCCCTTGATTCAATATCTCTCTGAGGATGACCGATCTCAATAAATTTGCGGGCGGCAGGCGTTCCCTTCACTGTGCCTAAACGAACACGAAAAATATAATCACCCACAGCCATCTTCTTCGGGGCAACAATCACCCGCCCGGTCCCGTGGGTCAGTTTAAGATAGGTACCGGTATCCCGATGCGGCAGACTGGCGTAATGCTTGAGCAGGGCCAAATTCTTGGATCTTGATGGATCAGCCGCGGCCGCTTTTTGAAAATCTAAGAACCCGAAATCTTTGGGACTGGGCACATTCTTGAAATGCTCGGCAAAAATGTAAAAACGGTTGGGGTGATCAATCAGGCGATTCTTCTTCCGAATCTCAGCAATGATCGCCTGATTCTCCGGAGATTTAGCCGACTCATCCACACCTTTTTTCCATTGCTTAAAACGGTCCTGTGCTGCTTCCGCTTTTTTGATGATTTTCTCATTAGCCGGGTTAATGGTCTTCTCCGGCTCGACCCGAAAAATCATCGAAGGTTTCTCCATTGTGGAATAACGGGCAAAGGCTTCGTCCACTGCGGTGCGTCCCAACTCCAAATACTGTTCAAACTGATCGCTGGAAATAAACTGGGAAGCACCCACGGTATCAAAAGTTCCGGACCCACCATCGGCAGGCAGGGAATCAACATTCAGGCTGACCCCGGTCAGGGACTTCATTGTATTTTGGTACTCCCGTCGATTAAGACGACGCATCGTAATCTGTCCACCGGAGTCGGAAAGTTTTTTGCGGGCTAGAACCATAGTCTTGGCCAAGTCCTCCAAAAAGTCCGCCTTTTCCACCTTTTCGGGTTGCCGTTTGTTTTCCGGCGGCATCTCTCCGGAATTCATTACATTAAGAACCTTTTGCCATAGTTCGGCATGCTGAAGGGTGTTTACCTCCAAGGGCAAGTCTTCCAGGTTCACTTTGCCCTTTTGCGTATCCGCATCGTGACAATCCATGCAATAGGCGTCGAAAAGATCGAGGTGCTTTTCCGGCATGATGGCCCTGGGTTCTGCCCCCAAAAGCGTAGAGGTGGTCAGGGTTAGTCCGACCAACAGGGAGAATGCTTTAAAACTCACGCCTGAAGCTCTTTGACGATGCCCGAACTGTCCCCGTGCCGCTCGGCATCAATGCCCATTCCTTGGAGCATGGTAAGCCAAACATTGCAAAGTGGAGTATCCTTGGGAAGAACCAAGTGTTCACCTAATTTAAGATTCGCTCCGCCACCCGCAAGCAAGGTCGGGCAATTATCTAGGTAATGAATATTGCTGATATTCGAACCAAAAGCCAGTGAGGTGTGGTCAAAAAGACTGCTCCCGTCCGCCTCTTTAGTGGCCTTCAATTTATCCATTAATCCAGCGAGTAAAGTGCTGTGCATCTTGTCCCGTGCTTTGGATGCTTCCATCCGCTCCCCTGGTGAGTAGTGACTCACATTGTGAGAGCTATGTTTGACCTCCATGCTTTTGAGTAGCGACTGGCCCGGCATACGATAGGTCAACGACCGGGTGCTGTCTGTTTGTAACGCGGCAACGATTAAGTTGTGCATCATCTCGATCTCTTCTTTGCCCTTCAGACCGGCAGGTGGCTCATTAATAGGAGCTTTCGGTTTCGGTTTGTCCATCCAGTCTTCATCTTTTCCGAGTCGGGTTTCGATATCCCGTATACCCTGAAAATACTCATCCAACTTATCGTTGTCGTTTCTGGAGAGACCATTTTGCACCCGTTTAGCCTCCGTCAACACTGCATCCAAAACACTCCTTTTTTCCTCAATTGCAGCCTGCCTTTGTTCGAGGGGTAAATCATCTGCGGAAAATAATTTGTGGAAAGTTTTCAACGGATCTTTATATCCGGAAATTGGCTTACCACGCTTGTCCCATGCCAAGGATAAGCCCGGCCCGTGGCCCGAGCCGGCTCCGTCGGAACTGTCGAGTTGGATGGAGGAGAAACGGGTTTCCTTGCCCAGTTGTTGGGCCACCACCTGGTCAGCGGAAATGCTATTGGCCATATTTTGGCCGGGTACCGAATAACGGTTTGCCCCGGTCAGCCAAAAGGTACTGCCCCAATGAGCTTCATTTGAGTAGTTATTGGCACATCCCTGAACGACAGTAAAATCTTTTTTGTGACGGGCTAAAGGGCTCAATCCTTCGGTCAAATCATAGTTCGCACCCGTTATCTCTTTATCGGGATACCAAGTCTGCTTGGTTACCCCAAATCCAATACCCATGAACACAGCCCTTTTGGGAATGGCAATTGATGCATTCGTAGCAGCAGATGCAAAACGGCGAAAACCAATAGATTCAAGTGCAGGGAGAGCAATCAATGCCCCTGCCCCACGGAGGAAAGTTCGGCGATTAAAGTCAGTTTTCATTTAGTAAATAATAATAAAAGGATAATTTTATATATCAAATGTCTTTAGTACCTTTTTTCTTATAAAAATTTTCGAGGTTTAGTAAAATTTATTGGCTTTCTATTCGCAATCCCAGAGCCGGACCGAGTCAAAAAGGATTGTGCATTCGGGTCCGCCCTTGAAAGTGAACCTGTGCTTTCCATTGGCCTTTGGATTAATGATTGTCACCTTTTCATGCTCATAGGTTTTACCCTTTCCGTTGACCAAGACCCGGATCTTGCCCAATTCATATTCGATCGTCAGGCCGATCCATCTGTTCAAAGCCATCTCGGATTCGGGTTCGGAGAAAGAAGGACCGTCCGGAAGTTTTATCCGGTGCCCACCATCCTTTACAATCCCAAGATTAATCATGTGATGACCAATCTGGAAGGATGGGCGTCCAGGCGTAAGCTCAGGCTTGGCAAACTGATAGCGTAAATGCATTACGAATTTCTCCGGGATGAGATTAATGTGAGCAACTGGTTCCAAACCCAAATGGTGATCACGCTTAAGGGCTTTCATCGCAACCTCCTTGAATTTGTAAAGAGGACCGACCGTTAATATTCCATCCTTGATCTTCTTTCCCTTGGCTTGCCCCCAAAAGTCCAAATTCAACTCACCATCAAAATCATCGAAATAAATCAGTTTCCCCGATTTAAAAAGTTCAGATTTGAAGGTTGGATCTCCTCCAAGCAGTTTAATAGAAAACAGGAGGAATAATAAAAGATGAAATTTAATGTGAGTGTTCATTAACAAAATAAATGTAATCAAGTGTAGAACACTTACGCTTTATTTGTTTTTTTACTTTTTTATAGATCTTCAGGTTCCCAATCGGGAATACCCTTCTCAGTGAACTGTTTATCGTAAAGTAATTGAAGATGGTGCTCCCCTGCTGTAATTCGAGGTAAGCCTTCGTTAACTAAATAGCTCTCTGTCGAGTCCCACCATTGATCATATTCCTTCTTCATTTTTTCAGCCACTTCAGAATGCACTTTGATTAAGTTTTTGGTTTCGCCTGGGTCTTTTGAAATATCACTTAACCAGGGACCTGCACTGTCCATTTCGAAAACAAGACGCCAACGCGTATTACGCACGGATGCACCGTAATACTTTGCTTCTGCGCGGGTGGGCTTTCCTCTTCCACCGCCACCCCAACGTCCTCGATGTGAAAAAAGAATTCGATCTTTCCAATTGTCAGTGGGATCTTTTAGCAAAGGCAAAAGTGACCGCCCCTTCGGAGTGAGGCTGCTCTTTGGAATTCCCACACCTGCAAGTTTACAAAAAGTTCGGTATAAATCGATATGTGCAGTTAATGCGGATATATCCACACCCTCGCTCAACATTCCTTTCCAATACCAAAATGAAGGAACACGCGTTCCCCCTTCCCAATTGGTATCCTTAGTACCCCTCATTCCAGCGTTCCATGCTATCAATCGTCCTTTATCTTTCTGACCAATGCCTTTCATGGCCATGCCATTATCCGTCATAAAAATAACCAAAGTATTTTCCAATACATTCCACTGATTAAGTTTATCAATTAGAATGCCCATATTATCATCAATATTCTCAACCATGCCGTAACGGGCCGCGGTTGACTTATCGTACCCCGCATCAAGGAAGCGCTTTTTATATTTCTCCGGTGCAATGAGAGGACCGTGGGGAGCGTTAAGAGAAATGTAGGCAAAAAAGGATTCTTCATTATCATACTGACCCTTCATCCAACTAATCGCTGCCTGAAAGAACAAATCTGTACAAAATCCCCTGGTTTTCACGATGGTCTTGTTGTGCAAGAGTACATTATCAAAGTACTTGTTTTTGGAATTTTCTTTAAAGTCTCCAAATCCATATTGCCCAATGCCCCCGGCCCCATGCATCAGGACTTCATGGAAGCCTCGATTTTGAGGTAAATATTCATCCCCGTCTCCCAAGTGCCACTTGCCGAACAAGCCAGTTTGATAGCCGGCTCTTTGCAAAGCCTGAGGAAAAGTAATCACATCCGAAGCAAGACGGTCCCGTTGCATAATGGTATGGCTAATACCAACCTCAAAAGGTAAGCGACCGCTCATGATTGCCGCTCTTGTGGGTGAACATGTCGGGCTGACCTGAAAATCGGTAAACCTGGTAGAAGATTTGTAAAGATTATCAATATTTGGAGTACGCAAAATCGTATTGCCCATACAGGAAAGATCTCCCATCCCCTGATCATCCGTCAGAACAAAGATGATGTTCGGACGACTACCTTCGAGTGGCTTAGAAACTTTGCCTGTTGCCAAGCTGCTGCCCAGCAAAGCAAGTGTTAAAGAAATCAGTATACTGTAATGCTTCATATGTTTTGATGGGAGTTATATAAGGTTAGTTTGACTTGCAGGGAAAGGCTAAGAATGAAGCTAAGGAACCTTTATTTCATCGTAAAGGGTATCTTGTCTACAACAGGTAAAAAGATTAAGGAACTCAAAATTAGGCTAGTCATTTTTTGAGAAAAACCTAAGTTATTATTCGATCAATCTACAATGTGGAAAACACTAGATTAACCAACAATTACTTATCCGAAATTTTAATTATGATCACTTACGACTACCATTGTGATGCCAACGGGGAGACGCTCACCGTAAGCCACAGTATAAAAGAGACTTTAACGACATGGGGCGATTTGTGCTCACTCGCCAACCATCGCATGGGGGATACTCCACCATTTACCCCAGTCCGACGCCTCATTTCATGTGAGGAATCGAAGCCCGATGAGTCCGTTCTTTCGATGTTCTCCAAACCCAAATCGGGCGGTTGCAGTTGCTGCTAGAAATAAAGAATTTATGGGGTATTTGCTGTGATCGAAAACCCTGTCAATTAATCTGTTTCGGTGCTTAAAGAAAATATGCTCATAAATTACATAAGTGATGTTCCCAATACTTTTAGTTTTCTTTGAATTCCTGGAATGAATAAACGATGTAAGTAATTAGAAGTTTTCTATTCCAGAGTAGCTGGACCTTTAAGGTATCCGAGAGAAACCAAAAATTTGTCCACCTCAAGCATAGTCTGTTTGTACATTGCATTGAAGAAACCATGCTTTTGATCTTTATACCAATGAAGGTCACAACGTCCCCCCACCTTCTCGATCTTCTTCTTGAATAGTTCTCCGGTCGCAACTGGAATCAGGTTGTCCTTAGTTCCGCAAATAAAAATAGTCGGAGGCATTCCCTTTTTAATATTATGCATGGGAGAAAACTCTTTCCAGTACACTTCAACCCTGGAGTGTCCATATCCTTTTTCACTGTTGTCGATTACCGGATTGAAAAGAAGCAGGGCCTGCGGCTTCGGGCTGATGGAAAGATCATCACTTGCTTCATCAAAGGCTTTTATCGTCGCCGTCGTTGCCGCCACATGCCCACCGGCAGATCCCCCTCCAGCAATGATCTTTTTAGGATCGACGCCTAATTTCGCCGCATTTCCACGAATCCACCGAACCGCCGACTTTCCATCACTCACGCATGCCTTTGGCTCGGTCTTATGTTTACTTTTGGTCCGATAGTCTGCGGCAAAAGCAACCATCCCTCGTGATGCGAGGTAGTCCGCATGTCGGGAAAATTGAGTATAACTTCCGCCATTCCATCCTCCCCCAAAGAAAAAGACCACAGCAGGGCGTTTATCCGTCTTTTTCCAATTATCTGGATAATAGGTATGGAGGAAAAGTTTTCCCTGTGGAGTATTCTTATACTCAAGAACTTCATCGGGGCTTACATTATCCCGTGCAAATGCGCTCAGGGAGAAAAGGGATGTTAAAAAAAGAATGGATGAATATCTAAAAATCATCTTCCAAAGATGATTCGATTCAGTAAAACTGACAAGAGTACAATCCTCAGACACCAAATATAATCCATTATGAGTCATCGCTTTCTAACCATTATTGCAGCCTTTTTCTCCACCCTTACTCTCACCGCTAATGACCATCCGAATGTTCTCTTTATTGCGGTTGATGATCTGAACCACTGGGTGAGTCACTTGGGTCGCAACCCACAGGCTAAAACCCCTAACATCGATCGTCTTGCCGCCATGGGGACCACCTTTACCAACGCTCACACCGCCGTGCCTGCATGCGAACCTTCGCGTTGCGCCCTCATGAGTGGCCGGCGTCCATGGGTAAGTGGTTGCTACAAGAACGGACACGCCTGGCGAAACTACCAAAAACCGGGTGAAGGTTTGTCCGCACAGTTTTTACAAGCGGGATACTATGTGTCAGGAGCCGGTAAAATTTATCACCAAATGGATGCGTTGGAAGAGGAGTGGAGTGATTACATGAATAAAGGAAAACTATTCAGCAATGGTCCGGGAGTCGATAAGTACGACGGTTACCATATAGAAAAAACCTTTCCTGATTTAAAAGATGAGGACATTGTCGACTGGCACTCCGTTGATTACTGCGTGGAACGACTTTCGAAAAAGCGTAAGAAACCCTATTTCATCGCCTGTGGACTCTATAAACCCCATCTGGCATTTGTGGCTCCACGAAAATATTATGAAGACTTCCCTCTCGATCAAATTAAGCTTCCGCCTCACATTGAAAATGATCTCGATGACATACCCCCGGCGGGAATTAAAATGGCCAAACCTCAGGCGGATCATGCAAAGTTTTTGAAAAGCGGACGGTGGAAAGCCGCGATCCAATCCTACCTCGCGACCTGTTCCTATACCGACATGAATGTGGGCAGGCTCCTCGATGCCTTTGAAAAAAGTCCTGACCGAAAAAATACCATCATCGTTTTCTGGAGCGACCACGGATGGTCACTTGGCGAAAAACAGCATTGGAGAAAATTTGCTCTTTGGGAAGAGACCACCCGCATTCCAATGATATGGGTGGCTCCGGGGGTTACCAAGCCCGGAACGAAATGCAGTCAGCCTGTCGATACAATGAGTATATACCCCACCCTATGCTCAC
>Ga0233426_10002353_pt1 | contig 15904 bp, 15 predicted proteins | sample SI_118_April2016_6_FD_179875 | JGI IMG/M metagenome (GOLD analysis project Ga0233426, IMG submission 179875) | Seawater microbial communities from Saanich Inlet, British Columbia, Canada - SI_118_April2016_10_MG | ecosystem: Environmental > Aquatic > Marine > Inlet | place: Canada: British...
CTTCTTCATCATCTCGATCTCCTAATCGATAAGATGAACCAGAAATCCTCCGTTATTCAAATACTCAAATCTGTCCAGCGGGTGCTGACGTCAGACAAGCAGGGGTGAAACCAATGGATTACACCAATGGAAAAAACGGTGCCTTTTCGAGCCAAAACATCTGGTCTACGGAGCTGCGGGTGATTGGACTGGTAGACAGAAAATCACCTTCGTCCCGACGATTGCCTAGTGGCTTGCGAGGCTTGAAAGGCTTGAAAGGCTGTAAGAATATCCATAGACGTAACTATACAGAAAATCCCAACTTCACTTTCGGAGGCATCATGCATTTTTTTGACCGCTGGCGTGCTTCGACCAAACCGCGCATTCCGGATGCCCAAGAGCCTGCAAAAAAGCCCGATGTAGATCGTACTCAATTACGATTTTCGCGACGCTTGAAGCGCATCACTGAAGTTGGTTTGCTAGACCTCCAGCCGCATCAAGTGTTTCCTCCACGCAGTTTGATGGAAACGACATCTTTACTACCAGAACCCGTTGGACTTATTGGCCGAGACACGCCCGTCGGATCCATGGGCAGCTGTTTCGCACGTGAAATTCGGGACTATTTGATCGCTGAAGACTATAATTATGTTCAACAAGGCGAAGGCAAAGATGCCGAGCACGGTTCCGCGCCTTGGAACAGAATCTATAATACAGGTTGCATTCTCCAAGAGATCAAACGCGCCTTTGGCGAATTCGAACCTGACTTGCTGACAGGGCCTGATGGGCGGGTTTATGATCCACATCGCAAACAAGCAAGCTATGCTTCTGCAGAGATAGCAGCCGCGGAAATGGCCCTATATCGCGATCAAGCCAAACAAGCATTCTTGGACAGTGAAGTGTTTGTCTTTACACTCGGCCTGAGCGAAGTTTGGTATAATGATCAAACTGGATCAATTTATGCAGAAGCCCCACCAAAAGCAGTTTATGATCATCACCGAGACAAATTCAAAATTTTGTCTCCAGAAGAAAACACCTCAAACCTAGATGCTGCGCTGCGCTTACTAAAAGCCTACAATCCCAACATTCAGATTGTCATCACCGTTTCACCTGTACCTTTGCGCGCAACCTTTGTGCAACGCAGTGCAATGATTTCGAACACAGTCTCAAAAGCATCTTTGGTTTGGGCAGCACATGAAATTGCGCGTGATTTAGAATATGTGCACTATTTCCCAAGCTATGAGATCGTTCAGTATATGATTGATGATCCGTTTGAATGGGACTTTCGGCATGTCAAACGTGATACAGTTGCGCAAATAATGTCTATTTTCCATACCGCCTTTGTCCAATAACAACGTAGTCGAACATACGTGCTTCGCGCCTCTTCATCCTCTAGGAGCCCTAAATTGAAACTTCAGGAAATCTATGACACCCCAGAAGATGCTCTATCAGCTACAGATGATTTTTACCGGAATGCATCTGGATTCGGGTATGATATTGAAAAGTTAACCAGCTGGTTAACAGCCTATGGTCATATTCCTAAAGCAGGCCGTATTCTGGACTTGTGTTGCGGTGATGGTATCTGGTCACGCGCTTACAAAGAACTCAACCCGGCATTCGATCTTTATGGCATCGATATTTCGGAAGGGGGCATAGAAAAAGCGCGCGATACTGTTGGAGACGACAAAGGCCAATTCGTGGTCGGAGATGTTGAGCATAGTTTACCTTTCCCCAAGAAACATTTCAGTTTGATTTTTGCTCGTGGTACAGGGATATATAACCAACATGATATGTCGCGCTCGGCTACCATCAAGGTCATCGAGATGTGGCATGAATATCTAGCTGATGGTGGGATTTTCTGCGGAATTTATGGTTCTACACCACAGTTGATGGGAAGCTACACGCCGATCGAAAAAGTCAAACTTCCTTACAATAGAGCCCCACGTCAATCTGATGCGGTGCAATTTGATGGGGGAAAATTCCACCATACCATCCAAAGCTTTCACGCGCCTTTCTGGGCTGCCGAAAGTATTGAGGTCGTTGACTATCGTTACGCTAAGAAAAAGCACATCATTTTAACCCGCCGCAAGAAAACCTAGGTTCAGCGTACATCATGAAAACTGTCTTTGACTGTGTGATTATTGGCAGTGGACCCATCTGTATGATGGAGGCTCTGTTTGGTAAGCGCAGCGGTCAAAGCGTTCTCATGATCGAAAAAGAAGACATTCTAGGCGGAGTGTGGGGATCGCGAACCTTATTTGAAATTGATGATATCGAGCAGTTTTGCCATATTTTAACTTTGAATACTCAAGGTTACCGTGCTTTAGAACATTTTTCCCCAATTGGCTACGCCAGCTTACCTATGAGCCGCAATTTGTTTGGTTCAAGGATGAAAAGCCAGAACTGGATCACATCTATGATTTTCGCTCCATTACCCGTGTTCTGCGAAATCGAAATTTACATCATTGGCGGCATTTCCGCATGGTTCGGATGGGCCTTGATCTAGGGGATTGGGTTCGCAAGTCCCTTTTAGGAAAACGCCACATCTATCCACGCCATGGGTTTGCTTCACTTTATCGAGAAATAGTCAAACAGGCGCGTGCCGAGGGGGTAATTATTCAATCGGGCACGCAAGTCGTTGACCTACAATTCACCGCGCCCAAAGCCCCCGTAGTGGCAATTTTACAGGACACCCAAGGTGCAGGCATTCATTCGGTCACGAGTAAAATCGTTGTTCTTCCAACCAGGGGCAATCTTCCAAAAATAACCTTAGGAGAAAACATTCATGCGCATACAACGAATGCCAACCTTTTACAGTTCAGACAATTTATTTTATTGATCAGGACTGATCGGCCCAGCACTTACAGTTATTTACAAATCGTCAATCATCCGCTTTTGCGTCGAGCTCATAACATTACCCCAGAACTCCAAGCCGCTGGCCATCTCTCACTTGGGTACGAACTGCATATCGTCAACTTAGAGACGGGGCTGAGCTCTTCTAAGGACGTCTCCGGAGCAGATGTTCTCTTGGCAATGCAAGGTTTGGGTAAAATACCAAATGCCGCGAGCTTAACTAAACACGCACATAATTTACGAGAAATGCCTGTGCCTGACCGTGAACAAATGCGCAAAATCAAAGTGTTTGCTAAGAGTTCGGTCTTTGTATTATGGACACGCGACTTGAGCAGGGCTTTTGGAATGCATCGACTACGGTGGCAAGAAAAAATAACACCCTTTGATCCGTTAGGAGAGAAGCTAGACCCAGCAAATAGGCGAGAGCAATAAATCTTGTCACATTGAGTTTCTGGATCGAGAAATCAGAGCCGCTACATATATCCCCATTCCGCCAGAGCAGCGCCTGCGTGGTCTTCAAATATTTTGATATCTTCAGGACTCAATTCTTCACGCCAACGGCCGATTTTAGTGGTGTCAATTTTTGAACTAATCCGCGCCCCAGATAAATGATTTGCTTTAAACACTGTGAGATCTTTTTCATAAAAGGTCTGCATATCGTCGACATAGGATAATTTTAGAAAGTCGCATAGCCTCTGTGTCGTTTCGATCGGATTGGCCGTCAGATCTTCATATCTAATGATCAGAACTTGCTCGGGCGCTGCCTCCTGCCGCTGAAAGAAGCGAGTGTGCAATCTAGCCCAACTTTGGGCTATTTTCACGGTATCTGGTTTGAAAGCTCCAGTATTCTGCTGGCTAGCTAAAACATCTCGCCCGTCACGTAGAATGACAACAAACTGTGCTTCCGGAAAAGCACCAAGATATTCATCAACTGCATTGTTACACTTGGCACCCCAACGTTGGGTATTTTCTCGTTCTTGTTTCAGTTCACAACAGAGCTGAACCGCGCGTAGGCATCCCGAAATTTCGTCCAGTGTGACTGTTTCTTCTGAGAGTTGAACAAGAACAGTCCCAAAATCTTTTGCATCTAAACCACCACGAGGAAGCCTGTTGATGAATGTTTGAAATTTTAGTGTTGGAGCAAGTGCCGCCGCTGCTTTAAGCGATTTCGTCTGCTGCATCTGGTTCCCTAGAGTCTTTAAATCAATCTCTTTTGGAGACAACAAGAGAGCAGGATAAAGTTCAAAAGAAAAAGACACCGCAGGATGTGCATCCAGCAAAGTACACAGCAGGGTTCCGCCAGATCGGCTCATACCTCGAACAAAAATCGGATTAGCAATGTCGTTTTGTGTCATGGCGGTGTTACTCCTAAATACGAGCGTCTCAGGTGAATATGCCTGTATGTTTACGAAAAACCTTGCAAGTTCAAGGCGGTTTTAAGTGGCGAAACCTGTGTCACAGAAACTCTTCATCATCAAAATCAGCGTCGAGCGAAGACCCTCGTAACTTTTGTAAATTGTAAGGTTTAAACGCAACACCAGACTCAGGTTCCCAATGGCGTACAAGCTCTGTGCCCAAGACTGTCAGTACAAGATCGGGGCGCGCGGTATCGAGCCGTGAACTTAACCGTTTTGGAACAAGAACAAGCAGCGGAAAACCCTTTGCCAACGCATTTAACGGCTCGGGTAGATTTTCCATGTTGGGTATAGAGGTTGCCTCAAATACTAGCAGATATCCAGCTTTACGACGGATATTGATTTCATCTTGCGAAGCCGTGAATGGCAAAAGATCTAAGCCAATGAATTTCTCATCCGGTGATCGCAAATGCGCAGCAGCAGCGCCCAATACAAACATATTGCGACCCTCGGCCGCTTCGATCAACACAAGTTTTCCTGGAGCAATATCAAGCGGTGCATCCGGATTTCGCATAAACTGGAGGGACGTTCCCTCCTTTAGAGGTTCGAGCGGACCGGGCTCCTTGGACTGCTCAAGAATACGGTGACAAAAAATTGCACTGTCTAGAAACCGGTTTGAAGACACGACTGATCGTAGCGAACGTACCAATGAGTACATCATTACCAAGAAAACGCCGAAGTACCAATCTGAGATGCGCACAGTCTGTAAGGACAGATAATGAATCCAGAAGATGCAAATCACTGCGACGCTCGCAAGCATGAACCAACCCGCGTACTCGCTCTTGAACACGATCATTCGCTGGACCTGAAACAAACGAAACGCATTGCCGATCCGGGCATCTTGCACAAATGTCTTCACAACGTCCGGCGCATAAGCGCCAGGCATTATTACGTCTGCTTCAAAGTCCCGCAAAGCTTCTGTGAGTTTACGGTTTGCTGGTTTGAGGTTGCGCCGATTGCGAATGCCCTCAAGGCTCAGATAATAATACAACGGCATAAACAACAATCCACCACCAAGCAACACTAGTGTCGTTGGGACATGTAGCCAAAACAGGAGCACCAAGCAGATTAAAAAGGACAGGCTTTCAAAGATTGAAAACAACAAAATTCGTGAAAGAACATTTACTAGTCTCACGTGTGTCGTCACTTGCGATAAGAGCTTGGCCTGACCATCTTTTAAAACAAGAAATGAACGTCCTAAAACAGGTCGATTGCTCAACCCAAGCAGAAGGCGTTCGAATAGGCTACGCATATGTGTGTGGGTGCTGGTAAACACTGATCTGTAGAATAAGTAGCCAGCCGTCGCCGTTAGCATAACAAGAAACCATGCAAGCACAGTGGTTGGGATCAATCCTAGCGGATACCCTGGATAAATCTCTAACTCACGTTGGCCAGATAAGAACGAATAATCGATGCTTTTGATAAGCTGTATTACTGCGGAGAACACAAAAATCCGGCATAATATAAAAATTGTTGCCAGCAGAGTCACTTGCGCCAATACGCGCCCTGCACGACTTACAAAATCGGATAGCAACCACTGATACGCTTGAAAAAAGCCCCGCGCGCGCGCCTTGATGTTGTCCACACTCATAATCGTTTTCCTGAGAGTTGTGCCGTAACAGTTGTGCCAGTGCCAGTGCCAGTGCCAAGCCTGCCGCTCGCTCAATCTACGCCACATATAAGCAGTTGGGAAGGCTTGCTGAATGCCAAGCGATGAAACCTATATGTGCAATCTGGATCAATCTAATCGCAGGGTGGTCTTAAGCCAGCTATAATCACACAAACCTGCATAGTGCGAAAGGTGTAAGAGAGTTGTTTTAGGATTACTCCCATCAACCTTCTCTAGAAGTAGGTGTTTTAATTCAAAGACATTATCGCGCGATGTGCAGTCTCATTTGGGTGTATAAGGAAATGTCGATTGCACAGGTTTTACGCTCTCTGTACTAACAGACTTAATCTTAGTTCTGTACTAACAGACGTAATCTTAGTTTCTCATTAGGCTAGCCATGAATTTTTCTGAAAAAGTAACATTGAAAAGCGCAAAAGTAGGTATTCTCGGCCTCGGCTACGTCGGCATTCCCTTAGCTCTGCGCGTGCACGAAGTTGGCTTGCCAATTCTTGGCTTTGACATCGACACGCGCCGTGTTGATCAGCTCAATGCAGGTCAAAGCCCGATCAAGCATATTTCCGGCGATGAAATTAGCGCTATGCGCAACGCAGGCTTTGAAGCCACCACTGATTTTTCCCGCTCGACTGAATGCGACGCACTGCTGATCTGCGTGCCGACGCCACTAGATAAAACCCGCGAACCGGATCTTAGCTTTGTCACCGCCACCATGGATTTGATCGCGCCCTATTTGCGCGCCGAGCAAATGGTATCGCTAGAAAGTACGACTTGGCCGGGCACCACACGCGAAATTCTGCTGCCCTATCTTGAAAAGGCGGGTCTGACCGTTGGTGTTGATGCTTATCTTGTGTACTCCCCCGAGCGCGAAGATCCCGGCAACCCAAACTTTACCACTCAGACCATTCCAAAGGTCGTGGGCGGCATGACGCCTGCTTGTCTAGATGCGGGCACAGCCCTCTATGGCGCCTTCATCGATCATGTGGTCCCGGTAAGTTCCACCGATGCCTCCGAGATGGTTAAACTGCTGGAGAACATCCACCGCTCCATCAACATCGGTCTCGTGAATGAACTCAAAGTTGTTGCTGACGCTATGGGTCTCGACATCTTCGAGATCGTGGATGCCGCGAAGACCAAACCATTTGGCTTTACCGCCTACTACCCCGGCCCTGGTATCGGCGGTCACTGTATCCCGATTGATCCGTTCTATCTCACGTGGAAAGCACGTGAATTTGGCTTGCACACACGCTTCATCGAGCTGGCCGGTGAGATCAATGAGGCCATGCCACAATACGTGGTCGACAAGACTGTGCGCGCATTGAACGAGGCGGGCAAGTCGCTGAAAGGCGCGAAAGTTCTCGCCCTTGGTATCGCCTATAAACGCGACGTGGATGACATGCGTGAAAGCCCCTCTGTTTTCGTGATGGAGCTGCTGCGCGACTGGGGTGCGGATGTGTCTTATTCAGACTCTAACGTGCCGACCTTCCCAGAGATGCGCGAGCATGATTTCGACCTCAGTTCGGTCGATCTGAGCCCTGAGGTTCTGGAGAGCTATGACGCTGTCATCCTGCTCACGGACCACACTGATTTTGACTATGACATGATCCGCAGACACGCCCCTATTCTTGTCGATACACGCGGTAAGTTCCGCGACGACAGCGGCGTTGTACGCGCGTAAAAGAAAGACACTAACATGACTAATTATGCTCTGATCGGCGCTGCCGGCTATATCGCACCACGCCACCTTAAGGCGATGAAGGAAACCGGCGGCACGCTGCATGCGGCCTATGACATCAACGATAGCGTTGGCATCATGGACAGCCACTTCCCGGATGCGGCTTTCTTCACCGAGTTCGAACAATTCGACGGCCATGTACATGACCTGCGTACGCGCGGCACGGGCATTGATTACGTCGGTATCTGCTCTCCCAACTACTTGCACAAATCCCACTTGGGTTTTGCACTGCGCGCAGGTGCGGATGCGATTTGTGAAAAGCCGCTTGTTCTGGACCCTGCGGATATTGACCATCTTGAGCGCCTTGAAAAAGAGACGGGCAAGCGTATCCACGCGATCTTGCAACTGCGTCTGCACCACTCGATTATCGCGTTGAAAGAGAGGATCGCGAACGGTCCTAAGGACAAAATCTACGATGTAGACCTCGGCTACTTCACATCGCGCGGCTCTTGGTATCACGCGTCTTGGAAGGGCTTTGATCAAAAGTCTGGCGGCATCGCGACCAACATTGGCGTGCACTTCTATGATATGCTGTCCTTCGTGTTCGGGCCGAAGAAAGAAAACATCGTGCATCACCGTGGCACGGATTCAGCGGCGGGTTATCTTGAGTTTGCCCAAGCGCGCGTGCGCTGGGTTCTCTCAATCAACCGCGATCACTTGCCAGCTCACACACCTACGGGTCAAAGCACGCACCGTTCCATCACGGTTGAGGGCGAAGAAATCGAATTCTCTGGCGGCTTCACCGATCTGCACACAGCGTCTTATCAGAACGTTTTGGACGGTGGCGGATACGGGTTAGACGTTGTGCGCCCCTCAATCGAACTGGTCAGCCACATCCGTACAGCCGCACTTGAACCCGGTCGTGGCGAGCAACATCCAGACCTGAAAAAGATCATCGGCGGATGATCGAAGCGGGCGCAGAGGTACACAAAGACGCTTTCGTGCACGAGAGCGCTTGGGTCGATGCGCCCTCGACGATTGGCGCAGATGTCAAAATTTGGCATTTTGTGCATGTGCTGGGTCATACGACCGTTGGTGCAGGATCATCGCTCGGCCAAAACGTCATGGCAGGTCCCCATGTGACCATCGGCACAGGCTGCAAAATCCAGAACAACGTCGCGCTCTATAAGGGCGTGACGCTGGAGGATGATGTGTTCTGTGGGCCGTCCTGTGTATTCACCAACGTGCTGACGCCCCGCGCACATGTGCAGCGCAAGGATGAGTTCGGCGAAACGCTGGTGAAACGCGGTGCCACCATTGGTGCCAATGCGACCATCGTGTGCGGCAACACGCTGGGTGCCTATTGCATGATTGCAGCGGGCGCTGTGGTGACGCGCGATGTTCCTGATTATGCTTTGATGGCAGGTATTCCTGCGCGCCGTATCGGTTGGGTCAGTCGTGCAGGTGATCGCCTCGGCGACGATCTAACATGTCCTCGCACAGGCGAGATTTACAAACAGACGGGCAATAGCCTCACTCTTATTTCGGAGTAACCCATGCAGTTCATCGATCTCAAAGCCCAGCAAGCCCGCATCAAAGACAAGATCGACGCACGCATCGCGACGGTTCTCGATCACGGTGCTTATATTCTTGGCCCTGAAGTCACCGAACTAGAGACTAAACTGGCCGATTTCTGCGGTGCCAAACACGCGATCAGCTGCGCCAACGGGACGGACGCGCTGCAACTTGCGCTCATGGCGCTGGGTATTCGTACGGGCGACGCGGTGTTCGTGCCGTCCTTCACATTTGCGGCCACCGCCGAAATTGTCCCCTGCATGGGCGCCACACCTGTATTCGTCGAAGTTGATCCAGTGTCCTTCAACATGGACCCTGACAGCCTTAAACGTGCGATTGCGCATGCCAAGGAACTCGGCCTGCGCCCCGCCGTCGTGATCCCCGTCGATCTGTTTGGACTGCCTGCGGATTACGATGCAATCACAGCGATTGCGGATGCTGAGGGTCTCAAGATGATTGGCGACAGCGCACAGGGCTTTGGCGGTGTCTATCGCGGCAAGACCACTGGCAGTTTTGGCGATCTGGCGACGACCTCGTTTTTCCCCGCGAAACCCTTGGGCTGTTACGGCGACGGCGGCGCGATGTTCACAGATGACGATGATCTGGCTGAACTGCTGATCTCGCTGCGCTTTCATGGCAAGGGCGATTACAAATACAACAACGTGCGCATCGGTATGAATTCCCGTCTGGACACGATCCAAGCGGGGATCTTGCTGGAAAAACTGGCGATTTATCCCGATGAAATCATCGCCCGCCAACGCGTGGCCGATCGCTATACGGATGCTTTGCAAGACGTGATCGACACGCCCCATGTTGGCAATGAAAGCCAATCTATCTGGGCACAATACACGTTAAAAACGCGCGCAGGCCAAGACCGTGAAAAGATCATGGGTCAGATGAAAGAGGCCGGCGTGCCAACCATGATCTACTACCCGATGCCGCTGCACCAACAGCAAGCTTATGATAAATTCCCAACCGATCCCGCAGGCATGGCCGTGTCTGAAGCACTGGCCAAGCAAGTTTTCTCGCTGCCCATGCATCCCTATTTAGATACTGAAACGCAGGATAAGGTCATCGCGACCCTGCGCGCAGCACTCGGCTAAGTTATGCGCGCATGGGTCATCAAAACAGGTGAACCGGTCCCGCATTTACTAGCCGAGTCCAAGGACCGCTTGTTTCGTGCAGGCTTGATGTCACAAGCCCTTCAAGCCCATGGGATGGAGGTAACTTGGTGGAGTACTCAGTTCCATCACCAGCTGAAAATCATGCGCGATGTAGTTCCGTCTGTGCCCTGCAAGCCTGATCAAAATGGGCCAGAAATGATCTTCCTGCCCTCCAAAGGATACAAGCGCCACATCAGCCCCGCGCGTTTTGTGGATCACGTGCAGGTGCGCCGCGCATTTGAGCGCCTTGCTCCAAATCAACCGCGTCCCGATGTGATCATCTGTGCGTGGCCCACGATCGATTTAGCCTTTGCTGCCGTAAAATTCGGACGTGCCCACAACATCCCCGTTATCTTGGATATTCGCGATCTTTGGCCAGATATCTTCTACGAACGCATTACAGCTAAAACAGGCCTGCCTTTCAAAGGCTACATGATCCCCTATGAGCGGATGGGACGCAAAGCCATGTGTGATGCGGACGCGGTCATTTCGATCACACAAGGTATGCTTGAATGGGGGCAAAAACGTTTCGCGCGCGAAACAACCCTGGAGGATCGTGTATTTTATCAATCTCAAAGCGCTGCGTCTGCGACCGAAGACATGGCGTTCTGGCAAGATAAAGATATTGATTTAGATGTACTCAAAACGCGGCTCATATGGGCCGGATCTTTAGTATCTGACCTGGACGCGCAAACTCTTCTTGCTGCGATTGAGAGTTTGCCCGAGACAGCGTCGCGTGAACTAGAATTTGTCTTTTGTGGCTCTGGGGATCTCGCTCCAAAAGTTGAAGAGATGGCAGCCCGCTTACCCCATGTTGCCTTCGCTGGATGGGTCGGCCAAGATGCCCTGAATGCCTTGTATGCACGCTCTCATATCGGAATGATGTGTTATTTGGATCGCTTTGATTTCCAACTCTCGATCCCCAATAAGGTCGCGGATTTCACCCGCTCTAATATGCGTATTCTCACCAATCTAACCGGCGAGATGCAACGCGTGCTTGGCCCTGATGATTTGCTCATCCCCTACCCCACAGGTAATGTTGACGCCCTTCGTGACAGGTTGATTGAAATAGCAGATCATCCTGAAAAATACCGCGTGCAGGCTCCAAACGCACGCGCGTTGTTTGATCGTCTGTTTGACGCCGACCTCGTGATGCCAGAGTTTGCACACTACGTGGAACAGATCGCAATAAGGGGCCATACATGAAGCGCATGATGGATATTTTAGGAGCAAGTCTCGGGCTGATTTTACTCTCACCTGTGATCGCGATCCTTTGGGTCATGATACGGCGCAGACTAGGTACGCCCGCGCTGTTCCGACAAACACGTCCCGGCAAAGACGGTATACCTTTTGAGATGATCAAATTCCGCACCATGAAGGATGCGCAGAAACCTGATGGAACGCCCTTGCCAGACGCTGAACGAATGACGCCCTTTGGTGCTAAATTACGCTCTACTTCGCTGGATGAACTTCCTGAACTGTGGAACGTGCTCAAAGGTGATATGAGCCTTGTTGGCCCTCGGCCTTTACTAATGGAATACCTACCTCTCTATTCAGCGGCACAGATGCGTCGCCATGATCTACGCCCCGGCGTAACAGGCTGGGCACAGATCAACGGGCGCAACGCAATTAGTTGGCCCGAAAAATTCAGTCTTGATATTTGGTATGTTGAAAACCGCGCTCTTTGGCTCGATGTAAAAATCATCGCGCTGACGGTGAAGAAAGTTCTGATCCGTGACGGGGTGTCGGCCAAAGGAGAAGTCACAATGCCAAGATTTGAAGGTGCAACCCCACCCAGCACGGACAAGGATAAGAAGGCAGGCCAATGACGCGACTAATCTATAGCCAAGGCGGATATGCGCGGGAGTTTGTCAAACATTTACGTGCAGCAGAACCCTCAGAAGACATCGTTTTTGTTGATGATGCACCCAGTGGAGGCGCATTAAATTATCAGGATGCCTACGATCAACATGGGCCAAAGACGGCGCAATTCATCGTTGGCTTTGCAGGGGCTCAATTGCGTCGTGTCAAGACAAAACAAGTTTTGCAAGATGGCTATAGTCTCTATTCGATTAAGGCAGAGACCGCGCAGATAGGGCCTAACGTAGAGATTGGTTCGGGGTACATCTTCAGCGATTTTTCAACCGTTACGGCAGACGCGCGCATTGGCGACTCGTTTCAATGCAATATTTACAGCTATGTCGCCCATGATTGCGTGATTGGGAATTTCGTTACTCTTGCTCCTCGGGTCTCCATAAACGGGCGCGTTGAAATCGGGGATGATGTTTATGTAGGCACCGGAGCAACAATCCTTCCCGGGCGCGATGATACCCCGCTGCGCATTGGCGCAGGCGCTGTGATTGGTGCACACGCACTAGTCACACGTGATGTTCCTGCGGGTGCGACTGTTATGGGTGCTCCTGCACGTGTTCTAGAAAAGAAAGAAATTTGATGCTCAACGGTCCTTTCTCGCCTTGGCCTAACTTTACAGAAGAAGAAGCGGACGCAGCACGCGATGTCATTCTTTCGGGCAAGGTGAGCTACTGGACCGGTAACGAGGGTCGCGCGTTTGAAAAGGAGTTCGCCACTTTTGCGGGAACCAGTCATGCTATCGCGGTGGCAAACGGCACTGTCGCGCTCGATCTAGCGTTGCAAGGCCTTGGTATAGGTAGGGCCTATGGTGGTTCCAGTGATGACGAGGTAATCGTCACCCCCCGCAGCTTTATTGCCTCAGCTTCAAGCGTGGTGAATGCGGGTGCCAAACCTGTGTTCGCCGATGTGGACCATAATAGTCAGAACATTACTCCCACCACCGTAGAGCCCCAGCTGAACGACAACACCAAAGCAATTATCTGTGTTCATCTGGCGGGTTGGCCGTGTGACATGGAGGGCTTTCGCACCCTCGCAGACCCGCGCCGCATCAAATTGATCGAGGACTGCGCGCAGGCGCATGGGGCAATGCTGAACGGCAAGCCTGTCGGAGGACTTGGCGATGTGGCCGCATGGTCGTTCTGCCAGGACAAGATCATGACCACGGGCGGCGAAGGCGGCATGGTCACCTGCAACGATGATGCCATCTGGCGACGCATGTGGGCCTTCAAGGATCACGGCAAAAGCTGGGAAGCGGTCTATGAGCGCGCCCACGCCCCCGGCTATCGCTGGCTGCACGAAAGCATCGGCACCAACTGGCGCTTGACAGAAATGCAATCGGCGATCGGGCGCATTCAACTGGGCCGTATGAACGACTGGCAAGCGAAGCGCAGGCGTAATGCAGAAACCTTGTTAGAAGCCGCACGTCGCAATCCGATATTTAGGGTCCCAGAACTGCCAAACTCAGTAACCCATGCGTGGTACAAGGCCTATGTCTTTGTGAACGGCAGCGCAGAGATGCGAGATCGCATCATGAATGATATCGTCGCAGCAGGCGTACCGTGCTTCTCTGGATCTTGTTCCGAAATTTATCGCGAGAAGGCCTTTGGTGGTTTGGAGCATCCTTTGCCCGTCGCGCAAAAACTTGGCGAAACCAGCCTTATGTTTCTCGTACATCCAACACTGACCGACGCTGAAATCGCCAAGACCGCAGACGCGATCAGAAACGCGGCCTAAAGCGCCACATCGTCCTGTTTATGATACCCTTCGACACGGTCTTCGATCAGTTTGCGCAAAGCAGTCGCATCACCCGCTTCAAGTGATTTATTCAATTCACGCAACATGGCTGCAATTTCGATCTGACTTAGCATCGCCTCTTCTGCGCGCAGAATTTTACCATGAGGCGTGCTGCGAAGGCTGGCGTCATCAATCAGCAGCTCTTCGTAGAGCTTCTCACCAGGCCTTAAACCCGTAATAGCTATCTCGATGTCACCCTCGCCATTTTCCAAAACCTTGCATCCTGACAATTCGATCATGCGCCGCGCGATGTCGAGGATCTTCATCGGTTTGCCCATATCAAGCGCGAACACATCGCCCCCCGTCGCATAAGCGCCTGCCAAAAGTACAAGGCGGGCCGCTTCAGGGATGGTCATGAAAAAACGCGTCACTTCGGGATGCGTCACCGTCACCGGCCCTCCACGGCGTATTTGTTGCTCAAAAAGTGGCAAGACAGAGCCAGAACTGCCAAGCACATTGCCAAAGCGCACCATGGAAAATTTGGTATTTGACGATCGCGTTTGTAAATCTTGCACGACCAATTCAGCCAAGCGCTTGGTCGCCCCCATGATGTTTGTCGGGCGCACGGCCTTGTCGGTGGAAATTAGAATAAAGCGTTCAATCCCTGCATCGCGGGCGGCTTCAGCCACGACTTGCGTGCCAAGCACATTATTGCGCGCGCCCTCCAACTCGTTTTCTTCCACAAGAGGTACGTGTTTATAGGCGGCAGCATGGATTACAATTTCTGCATTGGTCTCGGCCAGCACTTCGCTTACGCGGTGCGCATCCACTACTGAGCCTAGGCGCGTGGTCACTTTGATACCCGCGGTTTTTGCCAACATCCGCAATTCACGATCAATTTTGTAGAGCTCAAACTCAGAACGCTCAAACAGCACGATGTGTGATGGCTTAATGTTCAATAACTGACGACACAGTTCAGAACCGATAGAACCACCAGCACCCGTAACCATCACAGAACGTCCTGCATAGGCTTTGGCCACATCTGGGATGTTCAGGTCGACCTTATCACGCCCCAAAAGTGCATCATGCGCGACAGGTGCAGATGTTTCGGTAAGTCCTTTACCCGCCACCAGATCTGCATAGGAGGGCATGACCTGCACATCATAATTCAACTCCGAGAGCTGCCTAACCAGTTTGTTTTGACGTACCGCACTAATAGAAGGCATAGCCAAAAGCACACGGATGATCTTTCCATTCGCCGAAAATGTGGCCAGTTCCTTAGGGTTTTTCACCTGCAACCCAGAGATCAACAGCCCCCAAAGTGCAGGATTATCATCAACAAAGACGATGGGTTTCACCTCATTAGATTGGCGTAGCGCCGAAGCCAACTGAATACCCGCAGCCCCTGCCCCGTAAATCGCCACAGGCACCGCATTGCCTAAGTGACCAAGCACAGCTTGCAAAGCCGCCAAGCCCAAAAGTCGCGAGACCACGGCCGTTCCAAAGAAAACAGCTCCAAAAATAAGCGGTACAGAGCGCGGTGCCCAAAAGCCAAACAAGTAACTGAAAACCATAGCACCCAATGTTAAGGCGATAGCTGCCGTTCCAATCCGGCGCATTGCATAAGCATCAAAAGAGTGCAGTTTTATGCGGGGTAATCCCAACATCCAAAACACCACAACCCCACTTACAAGGAGCAAAGGGAAAAGCGCCAGAGACGGCTGAATCAACGGAAATGTCAACATCGTCCCAAGGCGCAGCGCAAACGCTACATAAAGCGAGATCGGGACAAGCAGCGCATCAATTCCAAGCCATAAAAGTATCTTGGCCCGACGTGGAATGTCTCGAAGCAATCGTTCCATAAGAAATGCAATCTATATAAGAGTCTGTAAGGAAATAGGGACGTTTTTGAAAAGGTGAGACCTCAGTATAAGGCCTATTTTACCGTTTGACATTACCGAATTAGCGATGGATTTCCAGTAGGATCAGTTATTTGCAACTTTTATGGTTGGATATA
>Ga0233426_10002356_pt1 | contig 15896 bp, 14 predicted proteins | sample SI_118_April2016_6_FD_179875 | JGI IMG/M metagenome (GOLD analysis project Ga0233426, IMG submission 179875) | Seawater microbial communities from Saanich Inlet, British Columbia, Canada - SI_118_April2016_10_MG | ecosystem: Environmental > Aquatic > Marine > Inlet | place: Canada: British...
GCGGCCCGATAGCTCAGTTGGTTAGAGCATCCGACTCATAATCGGCAGGTCCCCTGTTCAAGTCAGGGTCGGGCCACCATTTACTATGTTTTTCAATGGATTTTTATTTAGACCCGCCGATTTATGGATTTGGGTTCCCCTCTATTATGGCTGAAAACCCGTCCTGCTGTTTTGTGCAGTCACTCTCTGCGTGCTCTACACTCGTTCCCATCTCAGTCGTAAAAGTTCGGCGAAATTTTGTTGAAGGACACTACTATGGACCACTCAGGCTAAATGTAGATTTAGTTTTTCAAATTTTTTTGCCGCGCTTCCACTGCTATTTGTTATTTTTGGATTAGGGGCAGCAATGAGGAACCTCTGCTCTCAATAACATCCACGGTAGTAGCCGAAACTACGTGTATTTATACTATTACTGAGGGTATGAAAGAATCACAATAACTGTCATGACTGGCAGTATAGCCTGGTTATTCTCTAAAATTGCTGTCAAAAATAAAATCCATACAACATATTCATAGCCGACTCAAGCCCCACTCGTCAATAAAATAATACTTTACAATCGCCTTATTTTCATATTAGAAAAACGACGTAAGATAAAATTAAAAGCTTGCTTACTTGGAATGTTAAATTAGACTAGTTTGGTGTTAACGGCGATCAATCGGGCATTGCTCATCCTCAGAACTCCAAAAAGATTCGCAACCTTCAACAAGCAATTACACCATTGTTTGGGTCATTCTCGCATTGCCAGCAATGAATTAGTCGTTTTTTTGCTGTTGGGGATACTTTTCGCTCGTGCTGTGCTGGTAATTAATCCAGAATTGGTATCCCCACAGGTAAATTATACGGACCGTGATATTCATTTTCTTTTTGAGGATGTGTCCACGACTGTCGTTGTTGAAGATGTTGATTCTAATATCGAGTCTGAACTAGAGGCTGTTCCTTGTTCAGTCTGCGACTTAGAAATTTCAATCACGGCTTTTAAAAAATCTGCATATATATTAATTGTAGTTTCTTTATCAGCCTTAATATTTGAACTCATCTCGCACGCTCGATACATAAGCTCTCTCGTTAATAAAACACTGGGGGTACGCCCACCGAGACTAAGTGCTGCTTGGCCTTGTCCAGAACTTAAAGTTTCAGATGACTCGCCAGTGGGCACCGACACTCCTAATTGCGAACTAGCTTGAACCGTAAAATCAGGTCCAGGAGCCCGGCAATGTCTGTCATTCTCAGCATCATTAGTAAAGTACACTTCTCTGTACTCAGCTGGAATTAAACCCATATCAACGCCATCACGTTCGTGAATGTTTTCAACCTGAGTGCCGGGTGCTAAAGTGCTACAACCCGAAGCTAAGCATAGCGAAGTACAAATTACGAAATAATTAAATGGTTTGGTCATATATTTATTCTATTCTGATTTTTTTTAAGTATACTAAAAAAATTAATAAATTAATAAACTTTTATTTACAATTAGATGGGAATGAATATGAAAAAAGAAACATTTACTTTTAAAGTAGCAGTATGTTTACTTTTAGCATTTAGTAGCTTCACTGCATTTGCAACTGACGAAATTACACCGGAATGCGCCCCAACAGAAGATAGCGATTACTACTCAGACAGCACGCGTAGTGGTATTTCATGCTCCGATATGGGAGGAATGACCCTTCGAGATTTCATCGCTGCGCAGCTAGCAGAGAATGATATTGACTATGAAGAACTAACTGCAGACGGCATAAAGGCGCTCACCCCAACTGAATTAGAAGTTTCAGCCGCTTTAAAAGCAAAAATTGAATCGATTGATCCAGACGATTTACTTGATGCACTAAGCACAATCTTGAAAGATCAAGGCGATAAAATTACCAATCTGAAAACCATGCTGAATAACTTCCAAAAGCTGGAAGCGGGAGTTGTTGATGCATATGATTTTACTCAAACAACATATGAAACTTGTGGCGAAGATGCGTCTGATGCTGAAACCGGATGCTCCGCAAAGCCGACATTTACAAAAATGGCAGACTCGCTGACAGATATGTCAAACATTGAAAAGGTACTAGATGTTGCCAGCTTCCGATGCTCCATGCCTGATGGCGGACGATCCTTACCAGCCTTGGAAAAATTTACTCCTGTTGGTGAAATTCAAGCTAAGTTAACAGATATACAAACACAATACGCTAGTCAAAAAGATGAAATTTGTAATGTTGTTGCTAAACTTCATGAATTACTAACTAAACTTCAACAACTAGAGGCGATTAGAGAAGATGGCGTGCCACTTCTGAGTATGTATCGTTCACATAAGCATGATTTTGGCGGTGTACACAGAACAACAACATTAAGTGTAGATATGCGTTTTTATCCCGACTTACAGACTAATTATGAAAATGATTTTGCGGATTGGAGACCAAACATCTCTATAGAAAATGATAATTCATATTTTAAATTTTCTGATGATGGAAAGCATATGCTTGGTGGTGGCATAGATAACTTGTTAGATAACCAAACGACAGACCCTTGGTGTTCAAAAGGTTTGTTTTGGTTTAAGTTTAACGAGCATATTAAATTAAAAATTTCTCTTCAGAATGTTACAGAAAGTTCTGCGGATATTGGTGCGTGTATTGAATTTGGTTATGGCGGCCATGATTTCCAGCACTCTTTTCATGAAAATATTAGCCCGCTTCCTTTTGGTTACATGGCGCAGGTTACAGAAATGAAGGATTCGGGCAAGCAAAAGCTAACATCAACGATTGCTAAAGAAGTTTCGTCACTACTCGGTTCTAACAGTAAGATTGACCAATTAACAGATAAATTAAGCCAGGTTGGTGCCAATAAGCCTGTTAATTAGGGCATTGATTTGCAAACTGCATCAGTTTTTGATGCGATCGGCTTTTCCTGCGGCGGGGTATTGTGCTACCCCGCCGACACAATCAAGAGCTTATTTTGTAGCTCCCCGTTATAAATGTCACTTAACACCCTAATTAAGAATCAAATTAGCTCATTAATTAAGCAGTTGATCTGAAGTTGTTAAAAATAGCTTAACGCCGATCTCTCATTTTGATCTATTACTCTCTTTTGATAGAGTAACTGTCTGCCAGTCCCTTACACCAAAACACTCGAGAATCAGTTATTAATTGCTGGCTTTTGTCATACATTGGGTTTTGCCGATATTATTGATAATGGATTAGGTGATGTGACGCCTGATTGCAAAATTAGCTTTGGTCAACTAGTAACCGCCATGTTGTTAAATGACCTGGGCCTGGGGTTTACTCGCAGAACACTTCATATGTATAGCGAGTACTTTAAAGACAAGCCCCTAAACAAGCTAATTGGTGATGGAGTTTTGGTTGAGCAAATTAATGATGATGCACTTGGGAGCTGTTTAGATAAATTATATGAATATGGCGTATCCAAACTGTATCAACAGTTAGGTGAGGCTGTTGTAGTAAAGTTAGACTTAGCAACCGAAGCTTTGCATCTTGATTCAACGAGTTTCCATTATGATGGCCAAGCTACCAAGGACGATTAGCCTAGGCGCATTCGTATTGCCCAGGGGTATTCGCGTGACTATCGCCCTGAGCTCAACTAAGTCATTCTTAATCTTATTTGTGAGAACCAGTTTGGCATTCCAGCATACATGAAGCCAGCCAGCGGAAAAAGCAATTACATGGAAGGTTTAAACAAATTGTAAAGCGCATATTCGCAGTTTAAAAGCCGCGCAAGCGAGTCGTTATTTAGTGTCCGATGCGGCGCTGTATGTCAAAGAAACGATTATAGAATTGGACACATTGGGTCAATTATTCATTATCCGCGAACCGCAGACACTCATTGAAATCATAGCACTGGTAAAACACTAACATGGACTGGATGTATTTCCGTTAACTTTCCGATAGCTGCAAGGCTGAAAAAACAACATAAAAGCAATAAACCATTGATTATACTGGCAATATAACTCAGTTCAGCTTAGCTCATAATCGGCAGGTCCCCTGTTCAAGTCAGGGTCGGGCCACCATTTCCACATAGTTTTTAGTGTAATTACCCACCAACATAAAAATTCAAAACCTCATTGTATGAAAATCAACTTATTATCACGCTGTTTGTGTCGGATTATTTTTCATACTTGAAAAATTCAATTCATTGAAAATCTTTAACTCATTGTAATTATTGAATATAGCAAAATTGGCACGCTTGGTGATGTATGCTTATTACACTATGAAGTCTCACTTTAGCAAATACCTTCCAACAGTTTTGTGAAGGGATAAAAAGGAATATCAACATGAAATTTAAGTTTTTGAAAGCAGCTTTTGCTGGTTTAGTTTTAACTGTTAATGGTTTGGCTAATACTGGGCTCATAACCTATACTGATTGGACAGAATTTGATTCGTTAACCTTTGCATTAACCATAGAGAATTTCGAAGTGGGTTTGGGCAATAGTGCTATTTCAGGGGTAGGTTCTATCATTAATAGTGCCACCAACACCGGACCAATTACTACCGGCGAAATTTCATCAGGATTCAATCTAACTTCGATTCAGGGTGGTGAGATGGTTGCGCTTGGCGCAGGTATCAATGGGTTAATATCGAATGGCGTAGCGGTAAATTTATTTTCAGCGGAAATGCGTTTGGATTTGCTGAGTCCATTTACTGCTGTAGGTTTCGACCTTTTAAGCACCACTACTGGCACAGTAGAAGCACAATTTTTTAATGCTAATTCATTGTTGGGCACTCTTATCCTTCCTGTTAGTAATTTATTGAATTTTGGTGGGGCAATAGTATTTGGCGGTGATATCATTACTAGAGTTGACTTTGTTAATGAAATCCCTTCAGACCAGGGCATAATTATGGATAGGCTAGCATTTGGAACAACAAGCGTGCCAGAACCCTCCACCCTTGCCATCTTCGCACTGGGTCTGATTGGTTTAGCATTACGTCAATTTAAGAAACACTCTTAATCTAGTTAAAAACTATTCAATAAGCATCTGCCAATCAGTAGGTGCTTTTTTTTGTGTGCTGTTTAGTAGTTATGTGTAATGTGTTGTACGTATAAAATCTAGTTATAGTCCTTATGTCCGGTTGTTCATCACAGCCTATAAGGCAGCAACTCTCAGAGTTTGTCATTGAAAAGGTGCTCAAAAGGTGATTATCACGAGTGGTATCAAACAAATGGACAAAAGACTTGCGCTGGTAACAAGTGAGCACAAAAGTAACCTAGAACTCTCTAACTAAAAATTATTCTGTTTTATTCGAGCTAAATTGAACTTACAGCGTATAAATAATTATTACCCTCAACAATTACAAGCACAATTATGGATTTAGTCTTTTTTGATCTAGACGGGACCTTATTAAATGGCTCCTCCTTACTATCGCAATTTACCATAGACACCCTGAGTCGAATGGACTCGAAAGGTATCGCCTACACGGTAGCCACTGGTCGAACGATGTTATCTGCTAGTCCGATTTTAGAGGGACAGTTTTTATCGCTTCCGCATATTTATAACAATGGGGTGACGCTTTGGGATCCTAAGCGAAAAAGTATTGAATTTGAGAATTTACTCACCGAAAATGAAATTAATTTAATATTAGCCATGGCACTTAAACATAATATTACGCCGTTTGTAAATACCGTAGAAAATCATCATCATGTCATTTATCACAGCCCGCCAGAGCATAATATTGAAAAGGAGCTCATCACTAAATATTTTGCTCGTTCAAAGGCCACATTAATGCCATTAAATGCACTGGCTCATGACAGACCGGTAACCAACATCAGTATGATTGGTGAAAATACTCATATTAAGACAATGTGGAAACAGCTCAATGAGCACCCTCTCATCATCGCCTATTCAGGTCCAGCGCATGAGGGCAAGGAATATAGTTGGATGGATGTACACCATTGCTTTGCAAATAAAGGCGCTGCAGTACAAAAATTACGAGATGAATTAGGTGCCAAAAATGTAATCTGTTTTGGTGATAGTGATAATGATTTAAGTATGTTTGAAATCGCTGATGAGTGTTATGCAACTGATAACGCAAAGGCCTTAATCAAAAATAAAGCAACCAAGGTCATTGGGCATAATCATGATGATGGTGTAGCAAGGTTTTTGATCGAAAGGTTTGATTTGTGACAGGAAAGAATAAGAACCCTTGGTTGCAGTTATGCTTATTTTTTGCATATCCATAATAGACACCTATAATGACGAACACATCTATCAATATCAATTCGAGGGTGCAATCTTGGAAAAATTGTTTTCATATGGAACGCTGCAAATGGAGAATGTTCAAAAAGAAACGTTCGGTAGGATCCTTCAAGGCACTAAAGATGTCTTAGTGGGTTACATATTGTCAGAGGTGCAAATAAAAGCAAAATCTGTAATAGAAAAAAGTGGTACAGATATACACCCTATTTTAAAAGCAACCGATAATCCCTATGATGAAGTTGAAGGGACAATCTTTGAAATTACTCACGATGAATTGATGCGAGCGGATGATTATGAAGTAGAAGAATATACGCGTATAAATACACATTTTAAATCTGGAACTACAGCTTGGGTTTATACGGATGCAAGTCAAATAAAAAGCACTTAACAATCACATTTAAACCCAAGTATCCCGTGCATATTCTAAAACGGATTAGTCGTATATCCCTGTTGCTGCAAAAGGGCATGGGCAGTCATTGCTGATAACTCAACTTCAACGCCTGCAATAAGCCCACTACTATTAATACCAAATGCAGCTGCACTTTGACCACACAAAATAACCCGCACATTATGCTCCATTAAAATATTGAGTAATGGCTTATTAGGATTGTCCTGGGTAAATTTTTGTTGATAGCTTGCATCTTTCAGTAGATCTAAGGTCGCTTTGCCATGAACCACCAACGCTAATTGAATATTGTCGGGTTTAATCCCTGCCCCGACATGCATGTTAATAAAACGAGCCAAACTATTAAATTTTCGATTAACTTGATCTTTGTTGTCGTTACTACTTCCTACGTCAAATGCTACCTTAAACAAAGCACCTTCGGGCACTGTGTGAGTTGATACCGGGGCATGTTTACCAAACCCCATAATCAATGGTCCATCTTTAAATGCGGCGGTTTGAGCATGTATTGAGCCGGATAACATGCACATCATGCACGCGAAAAATGTAGGTAACATGTAAGTGATCATTTTCAATGAATATTCCTCATATTGATTTAGCAATTCATCATAACGCTTTTTTATTTTATTGCTTGTTTTATTGATTGCTTGATTGATTGAGATAATGTTACGCAAACACGTACATTGTTAATAGAAAGGAACAAACCCTCGAACAAAAAATAACAACCTGTAATAAAATTACGAATTAAACGTAAAATGTCGTAATAATTACAACTTTCTGTAATAAAATTACGTAAATTACTGTATTTTTCGGATTTTATGGGCATAATATAATCAACGCAGCAGCGTTATCTAATTTTATTACATTTTGGAGAATATTATGAAATTATCAAGTTTAGCATTAACAGTGACTATCGCATTATCATCAACCCAGACCTTTGCTAAAGAAGTGGTGTTTAAAACAGTCAATAACGACTTCGCGACACAAGTTTGTTATGCAGCTGCAACGCAAGGTCTTAGTGCCGCTAAAGCACTCGTAGCTAAAAATGAGATCAACTACTCAGCATATGCTCAATCTGTTACTTGTAATGGCAGTAGCATCAGACAATTTGCCAAAGCATATAGCAAGTCAAGCTTAGGTGAAAACAAGTTACAAAAAACAGAAAAAGTAGCATTAGTTGCCAAAGACGCAAACCTAGCATCTCAGTTATGTTTAGATGCCGTTGTTAATGGCGAAGATGCAGCCCGCGCTAAATTCAATATGTACGACAGTGTGTTGTGTAATAGCCAATACTTAAGCGCCTTTGTACGTAAATTTAGAGATCAAGAAGTTGTGCTACGTTCATCTGAAGACTAATTACCAGCGTAATTAACCATGTAAACTCATTCTCCTAAATAGCGCGTTGTCGTGCTCCTACTCTAAGGTATTAGCATGACAACGAGCCATTTACGGCCTTAAGAGGTCAAACCTCTCACCAGTTACAAACATAATTTTTAATTTTTTTACATTCTGTTACATTCTTTTTTTTGTCGGTAATTTCTTATAAAAAAGTAAGATATACAGAAAATGTGTATGTATAAAAATAAGTTAAACGTCTACAAACCTCACTTTATTTAAAGTATTCGGACTAAAAAACACGCTATATCATTAATATACTTATAAAAAAAACTGTCTCCCACTATATAACTAAATCAAATAAAAAATAACTTAATCTTTTTAAATTCACAAGCAAAACTCAGTCCAAAAATAATAAGCACCATTATAAAAAACCGCCATATGCAATACATGAACCTACCAACTAAAATATATATGTTCTTAATAAAAAAATATATTCAACGGAGGGTACCTAAACATGTTCAATAATATAAATGAACCTAAACCCACCAGCATTTCATTACAAAAAAATTTTTATAATCAAATTCATTTTAAACATGAAAATAATGAAATATTGGAATTGATTGATAGTTTAGATATCAAGATTAAGCACTTTACGTTAGGTGATAAACGTTTATTCCCTAACGCGATTATTGCCTGTGATACACGATGGAATGGATTACATATCAATATTAGATTGAAATTCAAGATCGGTGTTGAAGCCACTTCTGAGTATCATTCACAGTGTGAATTTCATAAACACGGTGGGATCATGAGACTCGGATGGATTTTCTCCGCCAGAGATAAAAGGATAATAGAAGAAATCTATTCTTTAAGAGGTCATTTCACAAGCAACGATATACAACATGTAAAGGAAATGGAATTTATGTATACCGGGAAAGGAAAGCATAAACTCATAGAACCAAAATCGGTCATCATTACCAATCCAACATTAGACAAGCAATTTTAAAGTAAATATATGACCCACGTTTTAAATATGCATATATGTCTCATATTTAAATGTAATAAATCATTACACTTAAATTAATAATAACCAAAAATGGAGAAACATCATGAGTATCGTTAAAGTCAGTACCTTAGTTGTTTTAACCGCATTATCATCAGCAGCATTTGCTAAACCACAATTTACTGCAGCCGACACATCGTTTGCTAGTGAGTTGTGTGTGGTCGCGGCAACTGGTTCCAAACAACAAATGAAGCATAAAATTCAAGAGTTTAGACCAACCACGATGAAGCTGAGAAGTTACAAATTAATTGCCAATACATTACATTGTAATGGCGAAAATGTTGTTAACTTTGCGTTGATGAACGCCAATGATGCCGTTGCTTCGCATTTAGATCGCTTTCGTACAGGGAATGTTGAAATACGTGATATTTCACAAACGTTTTCGGGGAAAGTAAATATACGCGACGACAATATGGCTAATGCGAGTTATACGTTTAAAAAATAAGTCATTTCATTGGGATGTGATTAGAATCACGAAAAAGCCACTAACAATAACATTAGTGGCTTTTCTTTAACGCGTTATCATTTTACTTTACCCCTAGAGAGATTTATTTTAGGGCTAATTCAATGCAGCATGTGACACTAAACGGAAACTATCAAAATAAGCCATGGAGCCAGTTGCTGGTGCTCCTTGATAGCTAAGTTCAAATTCATCAACACGGATTTCGTCACCGGTTGTTGTACTATATTGAGAAAATATTGTTATAACCGAATTATTGCCGCTGTTAAATGAAACTGAATCTAATAAGAAACTATCATCACCACGCTCTGCTCCAGCATTATCTAGCACACTATAAACAGATTCTTTGGTCGCGAGCATAACGGCACTAGGTGTTGCATTCGCCAATAACGAATTATCATTCCCCACAAATGCGCCAAACACCACTGTGCTGCCACTTTGACTGCTTTTAAGTAACGAATAAGACGTTAACGTGTAATCCGTGTTAGGTAATACTGTCACTGACTGTGCGATATACGGATCATAAGGAGTGCCAAAGTCATCCGCATTATACTTAAACTTAATTGACCCATCGCTACTATCAGATGAATTACTTGAGTCTTGCACTTGCCCGATACCAGTCCCTTCATAAACTCCCCAATCAGCTTGAGCATTATTAAACTTAGCGTTCAGGATAGTTGCATTATTACTTATTTCTGTCGGTAAACTTGCCTTAATTGTTACCTCTGTAGAAGTTCCTGAATTAAAACTGACCGTAGTAAATTTATAACTATCACTGATTTGGTTCGCACTATGAAACGTATTGCCTACAGTAACCGATAATGCCCCTGTACCTTTAACAAAAGCTGAAAACGTATAATTGGTATTCGGTAGCACCGTTAGCGTTTGCTCAATAGCATCACTTGCACTATCCACTTTGACACTACTTCCTCTGGAAAACACCTCATCGGGATTGACAATAACTTCCGCGCCAGTATTTACCCAACCAGTTAAATCTGCACTATCAAAATCATGATTATCAATTGGCACTGACACAACATGCCCTAATGTTGCAGGTGGTGTATAACTCAATGGCCCCACTAATGCGGCTGTTAACGGCCCCCTCGTTACTGTACCTTGCAATACCTCATCTGCTCCAATAGTCGTAATACTACTTCTAATTTGACCATCCATATCATTTGCTGGATAGGCAAATGGACTAATATCAACCGTTTGATCTGCTGCTAAATTAGGAGATTGTTGGCTTGGACGATAGAGCCCTGCACTCGTTTTTACTAATGCCGGCGTGACATAACTCATCCCACTTAATCCAGCAGCGTTAATATTACTATCATCAGCCAAGCTTTGGCCAAATACGATATTACCAGCAAATGTTGAATTGGTTGGTAATGAAGCTGCATTTTTAATAACTGGGCCAACGGCATCGGCAATAATGTTATTAATCAACGTTACCGAGTCTGGTTTAGTATTATTGTTTCCACCAAGAAAATTAAGGCTATTGACGCTATCCACAATGGTATTATTAGCAACGAGTACATTTTCCACGTCTTGGTAACCATTACTAGTCGATCCATTACTACCGGTTAACACAATACCTCCATTCCAATTTGAATCTTGGTATCTAGCACCTTGGATATAATTATTAATGACAGTATGGTTGCCATCAATGATTCTGATCCCGCCTGAAAAAGGATGATCATCACCAAAAATAAAGTTATTTTCGATAATGGCGTATTCACCATGTCGAGTCACAATAGAGCCATAGCTATCCCGGATGGTGTTGTGACGGATGGTATTGTGACCTGATTTATTTGAAATAACCTCAGCCTCACCTTGGATCCGCTCAAAATAGTTATGTTCTACAATCGAATAAGAATCTTGGGTATGCGAATCACTGGTGCCAATCCGAATACCTTCGTACTCATTATCACTACTATCTGCATATGCCTTTCCATTAACCGGTGGACGGTCGCCAAAGTAGTTATGGTCAATTTGAGCACGGTCAACTTCAAAGGTGTCATCTAACACCACCCCATCTGCTAAATATCGATCAATCACTAACAATGCCCCCCGAGTAGTTTTTCCAGAAAACCAGTTATGATCAATTCGATTATCACTACCATAAATGTAAACCCACTTAGTCGTTTCTGTCATGCCAGCATCCATATTAATTAATGAATTTTCTGTAATTCGACAGTGATTACAAGGTGTATTACTGTTTGCGCGCGTTTGAATAACTTGATTATTTTGGCTGCCATCTTTAAAAATAAACCCTTGCAGTACGACATACTCACCCGTCATCGCAATTGATACCTCCCCGGAGATCGTGACAGAGCCAGGTACTTGTGCTGCGACGGTAATAGGTAATGCCTCAGTCCCCATTCCACCAAAACTCAGGTCCAGGCCTATATAAGTACCCGAAGCTAAACAGATGGTTTGACCAGGAGTTATGGCATAGTTGCCATCTAGCGCATTTTGAATTGCAGAAATACTGGTATGTATCACGTCACAACTGACTGTTGGTACAGTGTCGTTGGCACCTATTTGACCTTTAGATAACGCATTGACAATCACGGGGGCTTCATCAGTACCCATGATTGTTACAATAACTTGAGCCGAAGTGTTATCGGCACTTCTCACTGTAAAACTGTCAGTTATATTTTGTTCAGCAGTTAAGGCTTGGACGATGGGTAATTCATTCGCAAGGGCATAACTCCATTGTCCCGCAGCATTGAGCGTGAACGTACCATAACTCCCTTGAGTGAGTGTTTGAGCGGTAAAATTAGCTTCACCTGAATCAGGATCAACAATACTTAATACACCACTTATCGCTAACACATCATCTTCTATTGCCGATCCCGACATATCACCAGCAATCACTGCTGCAGTATTGGTATTACCACCAACAGGACCTGTGGATGGCGATATACCTGCACCATCTCCACCACCACAAGCGGTTAAAAAACTCAAAACAATCATTGCTGCCACTGGGTGTAAAGTCGAAAAATTGCCATTTATCATATTGCGTACCTGTATGCAAAGCCCGCTTATTGGTCAACCAATTACCTGATTAATTGATTGGTTTTAGGCTTGATTTATTGTTAAACAAATCTAACAGGTTTTACAAAAAAATAACATATTGGTTATACAACTATTTTACATTTTTTCAATGTTACGCTTTATCAATATCGGCTTAAACGTCAACGTTCGCCTTAAGCCTCATAAATACCGGTAGATAAATATCGATCACCGCGATCACAGATAATGGTGACCACCACCGAACCTGGATTGGCTTTTGCCACTTTAATTGCCCCTACTACGGCACCACCCGCGCTTGCCCCACAAAAAATACCTTCTTGTGTGGCTAACGTACGAGTCATCGTTTCTGCTTCTTCTTGGCTAATATCCATGATCACGTCTACCCTCTCTGGTTCGTATATCGTCGGTAGATAAGCGTCCGGCCAGCGTCGGATACCTGCAATTTGACTGCCTTCAGAAGGCTGTAAACCCACGATTTGTACATCAGGATTTTGTTCTTTTAAATACCGCGAGGTCCCCATAATGGTACCGGTTGTCCCCATCGCACTAACAAAATGCGTTACCGTGCCATTGGTATCACGCCAAATTTCAGGTCCAGTGCCTTGATAGTGAGCTAAAGGATTATTACTATTGCCAAATTGATTTAAAATCACCCCTTCTCCGCGTGCTTGCATTGCATCCGCCAGATCTCTAGCCCCTTCCATGCCGTTTGAAACCAACATTAATTCCGCGCCATATGCTTTCATTGCAGCTCGACGCTCAATACTCAAATTGTCCGGCATAATAAGGATCATGCGATATCCTCTTATCGCCGCGACCATCGCTAACGCAATACCAGTATTGCCACTTGTGGCTTCAATCAACGTATCACCTGGTTGAATATGCCCTGCTTTTTCGGCTTCGGTAATCATATATAACGCTGCTCTATCTTTTACGCTAGACGCCGGATTGTTCCCTTCGAGTTTTGCAAGCACTAACGAATCGACTGGACCAATCCGTTGTAGCCTAACTAAAGGCGTGTTACCTACAATTTGATCAATGGTCGGATATATCATGATAACGTCTCTTTCGCTTGGGTCTGATTGGGCTGCTTGTCTCGCCACCAACTCGCTAACGACGATCCCGAAATATTCATCACAGGACCAAACACAGCGGGTGCAAGACCCATAGTAGCCACCTTGCCCATTTCCAGTGCAATCCCAGAAGCTAATCCTGAATTTTGCATGCCAACTTCAAATGCAATAGTGCGTGAGGATGCTTCATCCATCCCCATTAATTTTGCACCGCCATACCCAAATAAATACCCTAAAGCATTATGAATGATTACGACTAGTATCAGTACACCGCCAATTGTGAGTAAGCTATCTCGACCTGCTGCGGTAATGATGGTAATAATGATCCCTATAGACAACATTGATATTTTGGGCATTGCTTTATCTATTAAAGGGAAACGACCATGCACTAAATGATTAAATATCAACCCTGCCACTAACGGTAAAATAACAATTTTACTAATACTTAAAAACATCGCCATGGCATCAATAGGGACGAACTCATCAGCTAACAAGGACATATAAAAAGGGGTAATAAAGGGCGCTAATAATGTGGATACAGCGGTTAAGGTCAATGAAAGCGCTAAGTTAGCCCCTGAAATGTACGCCATCACATTAGATGCTAAGCCACTCGGCGAACAACCTACTAGAATGATACCAGCAGCTATTTCTGGTGGCAGACCTGATGCCATAGCTAAACCAAAACCGACAATTGGCATGATCGAAAACTGACAAACCAAACCGATTACTATGCCTTTGGGCATCTCACCCACGCGCACAAAATCTTGCACACTCATGGATGTCCCCATACCAAACATGATGATCATTAACAAAGGTACAATAAATGATTTGAGGTCGACCCCGCCAACACTTTGAAATATATCAGGATAATACAATGCAGTGGCGACTGCTGTCAGGATCATAAACGTAAAAGCAAAACCGGAATATTTGTTATGAGTGTTTAAATACAACACCAAACTGACAAAAAAACCAATCACTATCGGCCCTGATATTATCCAGTAGGATAACGCAATTAATATGATGCTACCCACGCCTAACAGCAACGCTATAAACCCAAATAGTTTGTTAACATTGAAAGGTGTAGATTGCTTTGATGACAAATCTGACATAACAAAACCTTAATGATTGTTTTAACTGAGATTTTGCCACTATAGTACAAATACACGGATAATTTAATCACAAATCACACGATTGTTAGGCCATGTTGTCAACATCGCCTAGCAAATAAGATACAATAACGACAACAAAAGCTCCTAGTGACCAGTAATGAAACAAAATCACTCTCATACTAAAGCCGAAATGCATCCTCGTAACCCGCACAATCAAGGTTATGATTTTACCCAGCTTGCGCAATTACATAAGCCATTACAGGCATGTTTAGCGCCTAATCCAGTTGGCAAATTAACCATTGATTTTTCACAGCCTTCTGCCGTTAAAGCGTTAAACTCAGCGTTATTAAAGCAATATTATCAAGTAATGAATTGGGATATTCCTGCTGGTTTTTTATGTCCTGCGGTGCCAGGTAGAGCCGATTATGTGCATTACATTGCTGATTTACTAGAGCTTAAATCAGGCGTTTTAGCTAAGGGCTTGGACATAGGTACCGGCGCCAATTTGATTTACCCTATCGTTGCCTCACAAAGCTACGGCTGGACAATGGTTGGTAGTGACATTGAGCAAGCTTCTTATAAAAACGCAGCCTTGATTGCGCAATCAAATTCAAATCTGAACAACCTAATTGATGTGCGTTTGCAAACTAATCGCAACGCCATATTTGCAGGTATTATCAAAGCGGGCGAAACATTTGATTTTAGTATGTGTAACCCGCCATTTCATGCATCAGCCGAAGACGCAATGAGTGGCAGTCGCAAGAAGAATCGCAATTTAGCCAAACATAGTCAAAAACGCCGTGGCAACGATTCCACAGCAACACATCAATCATCCCTTAACTTCGGCGGCCAGCATAATGAGTTGTGGTGTGATGGTGGTGAGCTGAGCTTTGTCTCAAAGATGATCCGCGAAAGTGTTGATTTTAAACAACAGGTGACGTGGTTTACGTCGTTATTATCCAAAAAGGACAATGTCGCACCATTAACCAAACTAGCTAACGCAGTTGGCGCTACAAACTGCAAGACTATCAACATGGCACAAGGTGCAAAAGCTAGCCGTTTTATCGCATGGCGATTTTAGAATGATCATACTCGATGGCGGAATGGGCCAAGAACTATTAGCTAGGTCAGAACGAGAAGTCACGACGATGTGGTCGGCTGATATTATGTTGCATGAACCGAATTTAGTCGCTGATTTGCACTATGATTTTATTCAAGCTGGGGCGC
>Ga0233426_10002357_pt1 | contig 15894 bp, 16 predicted proteins | sample SI_118_April2016_6_FD_179875 | JGI IMG/M metagenome (GOLD analysis project Ga0233426, IMG submission 179875) | Seawater microbial communities from Saanich Inlet, British Columbia, Canada - SI_118_April2016_10_MG | ecosystem: Environmental > Aquatic > Marine > Inlet | place: Canada: British...
ATAGAGTCTTGAAAGATAGCACAACACTTTTTTGGAATATAACTTTAAGCAAAGATTTATATTCTTATTTTCGTACCAACTTTCACGATGTACCGTGGAACTTACTGTATTCACACATAGATTCTAATAATAGGTCAGCTACCTTTGATTTTTCCATGGTATATAACAGGAAAGGTTGATAACGTCGCATAGTGTCCAGTTTTTTTTCTATAATATGCTTTGGTATACTCATTAAGTAATTATAAATGTTGTCACTGTATGTGTACATAATGCTTTCCGGTATAACAACGCTTATGTCTTCAAGTTTTATTCTGTATTGTTCAAACTGAATATTTTGAAAAGGCGAACCACCCCATATATATGTATGTGTGATAACTGGGATACAACCCTGCGACACCGCTCTTATAAAAGCATGGCTTGTTGGGTCATCGCCGCGTAAGCTTAGACAAAATCGACTATTGGACCAGTTGCGTTTCCATACATCATATTGCAAATGATGGCCGATAGACGAATTTTTATACGATGATACATTCAAAGGCGTGTGTCGAAAACTGTGTTTACCTTTTGAGCATTTGCCATGTATTGTGTCGATTTTTTGACAGTGCCAAGACGCTGTTTTTCTTGTCATGTAAAAAACGTGTATATTTCTACTCCTCCATGATGTATAATTCGGAGTGATAATGTTTTTTTTAAACGTAGTTTCGTAAGGTATAACGATTGGTGACGCACCCAACGTATAATCAGGTAAATAATGACTTGTTTGCATTCCCTTCGAAATTATCGAGCGCAAACGTTTATTTTCGGGCAAATCGTTGCCCGACCCAAAATAATAACCGAAATATAAAAAATTGGAGCCGTTTCTTTTTTTAAATTCTGAACTTACAAAAAGTTGGCGCAATTGATTTTCAAGTTCGGTTTTATTTTTTCTCATATCAAACGAAATACTGACAATGATAAAATCCGCATTTGATTTGTTAAAAGTTCTGCGTTCATGTTTTTTTAATAGACGAGTCAGATGCGTATCTGCACGATAATTCTTATTCTGGTCATGTTTTGTAATATAAAAAGATATATTCATCTGTTCGGAACACGATTTTGTTCCCATTGTTCTTTGTCCAACCGAGTTACGAGATAACAAACCATTATATGGTAAATGTCCAGACTTTTGTTTGTGCGTATTCATATAGAAAATTATAATTAAGTACATACATACACCAATTAACGGAATAAATTTAATATCAAACATATATATAAACTACTTTTGAAATTAAATAGGCGAAATATATTAAACTGAAAGGATTTTTACTATGGTTAGGGTTACCCTAAACATAGACATGGATTCAATGATAAATGCCATGAAACGCGTACCGGAATGTAGCTTTTTTTGGATTTATTAACATAACGAATCAACAAATTAGTACAGCTTTTCACTTTTTTTTTAAATTTGCTAAATACAATCTAATCAATCTACAATTTTAGGCGCTACATATAGACAAAGAAATGAATCCGGTCCCAACGCCACTTTGAGTCTCGATGGCATTGCATTTGAAAACCCCATAAAACATTTGTCACCCCCACAAGAAGAAAATACAAACATTGATTTTGTGGCATTATGAGACAATGTAATATCGACCGGGTTCACAAATCCGACAGACTCGACTCTTTCACCGTTTATAGGTTCCGTATGTGTAATTGTCCCAACTTCTGTTGAGCTTGCGGAACTGCAGAATTCAGTCTCTGAAATTTTAAAGCGAATGTCGGACTTGGCCATTAAAAGTTTGTCCATCAAATCTCGCAATACGGCATGATGTACTGAAATGGCAACATCGTCTGTTAGATCTGGAATATCGAGCTGATCTTCTTCAATGTCAATGGCGCGCACCGAAAACTCCGTTCTTTGATCGTCGTGTACAAAAATAATAGAAAGAACAGTGTTATCTTGTGCCTTCCAATGTACTGAGGCTTTTTTAGCCTTTTGTAAAATATTGGTTATTGTTTCTGTATATAACCCCAATGTTATCGGCGTTGAACACGAATACTGATGGAATGTTTGTGGTCGTAGCTGTAACTTGACCAAAGACGTTTTACTTTGGTCCATACTCATCACGTGGACACCATGTTCGTCAAAAGAGATGTTTATCATAGAATTTGTCTGTTGTATCGCTTTAAAAACTTTCAAACACTCTGATGTATTTCCCCACACACACTTCATTTTTTTTATATATGGAATATAATGAAATGTACTCCATATGCATCAAAAGATGTACATATGTTAGAAAAATTATTACTTAAAATCTGTGTACTATAAATTGACAGTTGAATGAAATATACTATGGGTAAGCGCTTATCTCTGTGTTTTAAAGCGCAGCCTTACACTCGTTTAGAAGAGTTTGAAGATTTAGAATTGGGCAAATCTGGACATTTCGTCCGGGATGATGAAGTTCTACGCGTTGAATTGGACTTTGATATGGATTTAAATACGAATCCAAATCAAAAAACAGATCTATCAAGACCAGTATAAAGGCTTTGGATGAATACTCATCCACCACATGCAAGTATCTTTTCCGGTACATGTTATAAAGCGAAATGGTTCTCGTCAAAAATACACCGCGACCAAAACGGTTAGTTTTTTAAACGAATTGAAGCGAATGAGGCCCAAAATAAACCATGTTTCTGATGACGAAATAACGAAACGCTTAACATTTGGTGGTGGTATGTCAACGGCGGCATTGGCAGAACACGTGGCGGAAGTATGTGCTTCATTAACAGTTCGTCATTGGGAATACGGAGTACTCGGCGGCCGTGTCATTGTTTCTATGTTACACCGTCACACTCCAAAAACATTTGTAGAGAGTGTGATGTCCCTGAATGAAACATTGTCCGATGATTTTGTGCAATGTTGCCAGAGAAACAAAACAGTTTTGAACAATATGGTGAACAATGATAGAGATTTCCAATATGACATTATGGGTATTCGCACTTTACAACGTTCGTATTTGTTAAAAGTAAGCAATGTCATTGTCGAGCGTCCCCAGTATATGCTGCTGCGCGTGGCCGTGGCTTTGCATGGTGACAATATGGAACTTGTACGTGAAACCTACGAAGCTACGTCCCAACTGTTATATACGCATGCAACACCTACTCTGATGAATGCCGGCCTTAAAAATCAGCAGCTGGCGTCTTGTTTTCTTATGACGATGACTGAGGACTCGATTGAAGGTATATTTGAAACATTGAAGAGATGTGCAAAAATATCAAAAGGAGCAGGAGGCATTGGCCTCAGTATTTCAAATATTCGCGCTTCTGGGTCGTTGATTAATGGCACGAATGGCATTTCGAATGGTATTTCTCCTATGTTGCGTGTTTTCAACGACACTGCGCGATATGTTGACCAAGGAGGCGGAAAGCGTAAAGGATCTTTTGCTGTATTTTTAGAGCCGCATCACCCTGATATCCTTGATTTTTTGGAATTGAAAAAGAATCACGGCATTGATTCTGAAAAGGCCCGTGATTTGTTTTACGGACTTTGGATCTCTGATCTTTTTATGCAGCGTGTTAAGGACAATCAACCTTGGTCTGTGATATGTCCAACCCAGTGCCCGGCACTACAAGACGCTGTTGGAGATCACTATACAGCATTATATTCCGAATGTGAAAAGCGCGGCTTGGTCACTAAAACATTTCAGTCGGCACGTGAAGTGTGGTTTGCTATATTAGATTCACAAATAGAAACAGGTACTCCGTATATGATGTACAAAGATCACTGTAACAAAAAATCGAATCAACAGCATTTGGGTACAATCCGGGGATCAAATCTGTGTTGTGAAATTGTCGAATACACATCACCAGACGAAGCGGCTGTCTGTACACTGGCCTCCATATCATTGGCCAAGTGCTGCTCTACAGAACAGTTTGATTTTGAAATGCTCGAAAAAATTACACGGTTGGCAGCTCGAAATTTAAATCGAACAATAGATGTTAATTGGTATCCAATTAAACAGGCGAGAACATCAAATATGAAACACAGGCCTATTGGAATTGGCGTTCAAGGTTTATCAGATGTTTTTCAAAAAATGAAAATGCCCTACGACTCGCCCCGGGCGCGCGAATTAAACAAACATATATTTGAAACCATCTATTATGCAGCACTGGACGAATCCATTCAATTGGCCCGTCAAGATGGCCCGTATCTCACATTTACAGGATCACCCATGTCAAAGGGAATGACACAAATAGAATTATGGGGCGTTCAACATTCAGACAGTCGTTATCCGTGGTCAACTTTACGTCAGAAACTTGTTCAGCACGGCGCACGCAATTCACTATTAACAGCCCCCATGCCCACAGCATCCACAGCGTCCATCATGGGCAATACAGAATCTTTCGAACCAAGAACGTCCAATCTATACACAAGGCGTGTTCTTTCTGGCGAATACATTGTTATAAACAAATACCTACAGGATGAATTGTCGGAAAGGGGGTTATGGAATGCCGAAATGAGCTCCCATTTGATAGCTGCGAGGGGGTCCGTACAAAATATACCCGGCATACCAGAAGACGTTAAAAAAGTATACAGAAATGTGTGGGAAATCTCTCAAAGATCAATTATAGACATGGCCGCTGACCGCGCCATATACATAGACCAATCTCAATCGTTGAATTTACACATTGAAGAAGCGACACGGGCTATTTTAACCTCTGTTCATTTCCACACTTGGACAAAAGGATTGAAAACTGGCCAGTACTATCTTCGTTCTCAACCAAAAGCAAAGGCATTGCAGTTCACCGTGGCGGCCGAAACAGACTGTTTAATGTGTTCCGCCTAATACTTTATTTCTTTTAATGGTAGGGTCTCGTCTTTTAACCACAAACGTATCGCGGCCCACTTTTTCTCTTCTTCGCTGCCGGGCTTTATAGTAGTCAATGAAGTGTACAATTCGTCCAGTGGGTGTTTATGATCTTTGTGTTGTGATGAATAACTCACGACCACCCCCACCGTATGCGACACGAACGACGTCAACAATATCCATGTATTGTTTGACATAATAAACAACACATTCACAATGTGAATGAACGAAAGGGCCGCCGACATTCCGATCAATACACAAATTTTGCGTTGGCGAGGGTTGACAGACAATGCTTCTCTGTGGAGTTGGCTATTTTTGACATGCAGCCAATATTTTAAAATGGTCAGACCAGAGTAAAATATACAGATACAGACAAGGATCCAATCCTCCTGACATTGTGTGTACAATATATTTAACCTGTTGGAAAAAAAAGGCTGGTATTCTGTCTGAAAACAATAAGTGTTCATCTATTTAAAATCAAATGTTTATATTATAGTTTATTTTTTCAAAGTTCGTTTCCTATAAATGGCATTTCAAGCGCAGATTTTGACAGGGGTTTCAAGGGGCGGGTATATTTGACAACCACACATTGGAAAACAACAACAACACACCAAACAACGACGATGCCAAACATATGTACCGGAAAATTATTATGTATGATAAACAAATGAAGTTCCGAAATACCAAAGAAATCAATGCCTTCTATGACTATTCCCATAAAAATAGCATTGGCGACAATATCAACCATCGAAGTGAAGTCCCAAAACAGACACGCGAAGAAACTTCCAAACAAAGCATGGTGGACGTGAGTATAATAAACAGTGTCCTGTGTAATCACACATAACCATACTATAAACCAAGACGTAGAAATCAACACAACAGGCAAAACTTCACGGCATATTTTTTTTTGCTTGAGAGATCGGGCCAATTGGTATACAACCAGCATCGTTATCGCAACTGCCGCGCAAAAAATAACAATTTTACCCCTAAAGGGAAGTCTCTCCCAACATCCCGGAGTCAGAGCAAATCCATGTAAAAATGGTATTTCGCCCATCAATGCAAATATAATGGCCGATAAGTGGCTAATACCTATATATATCGCCTGTTTATAGGAACCAATGTGCTGGTCTGGAATTTTAGTGAGCTGATACACCGACAGCGATATACCAACCGCAATAACACTGCCATAAACAACCCCAATCAAGTCGATCCTATTGTGTGAGTCTGAAGAGATTAACGGTGACATTTGTAAAAGCTGCGAACAAAAATATACAGAATAGACGTTCAATAAATAAAACAATAACATTACCCATTATTTCTCAACCCTTTATACTCGTGATCCTAAAAAATGAAACTCGTAATATTTTAAATGTTTATATATTTATTTTTTTCCAAGAATGGTTTTAAAGATTCTATGGAAGAGTTGTGTTGTTGTCTTTCTTTGACAAGCATTTGGATAGCGGTGGGTCCTGCAAATTGCAATTCAAACCATCTCCTTTTGCCAGGCTTTCCAATAATTCTTGTAATAATATAATAGTCGTCAAAAACCCAATAATGTTGTTCTACCGGTTTATGAGCTTGAATTTCGAGACCAATTGTATTTTGATGTATTTTTTTCCCACCGAAAGACAGCATCGTATGTGGATGACAAAATTGCAAGAGAGAATATTTGGGCAAATCCCACAATGCAATGGCTTCTAAACAGACTCGACGATTGTTTCTGGCAATTGGGTGTAGTTTGCCGTATAATACAGGGTGCAATGCGACAACGCACAGGCAAAAAACCTCATCTTTCAAAAGAGCGTCAGTTTTTGGTATTTTTTGCCATGTTTTCCAAGCTTCTTTGCGTGGAATACCCGCCAATAAGCGCAGAATGTAAAAAGAAGCCATTTTTTCAAAGGCGTGAACAAATCCAGGGTCCGCTTCTAATTTTGTAGCGGCATCAAGCACGAATTTTTTACAAAAGGGCTGTGTCAGTCTGTTAGAACAATGTTCGTATATTTTTTCAGGGCCAGTAGTCGTCCCGAATCCGATGTTTTTAAGCCAATCGGCAAATGTAAAAGGTATTTTCCAATCGGAAATGACATAATAGGCGGTTGTGTAGGTATTTCCATCGTCGGAGTGGTGTTGTTCCTCGTGGAATGTGGATTCCCATTCCACATCTCTAAAATATTGCATTGTACTCTAAATATTAAGGCCTAAATACAAGTATATGTAAAAAAAATATCTTTTGTCTAAACCCACACGTATTACCAACCCAACCCCCCCTCATGACTTCTTTCACGCGCCATGGCTTTCAAAACTTCGTTTTTGCGTATTAAAGCCAATTGTTTATTATGGATTTTTTGCATTTTCGCGTGCAGATCTTCGTTTTGTTTTATCCACATTGCATTATGTTCATTACATTGTTTGAGTTGTGCCCGCAGTGATACAATTTGTTTTTGAAGGTGATCTCCTTGCACCCGAATTTGATTTTTGAGCTGCTTAATTTTTTGAGCACATAAGGATTTATTGTTTGGCGTCACCTGTTTGACATATTGATTGAAGGTTGCATTTTCAAGCGCCTTTCGACGCAATGTATCAGAGTGTTCTTTTTGCATAATCACTCGAGTTGTCCGATATTTATATACAGCGGTTCCGTAACTTTTTACACATATGTTATAAACAAAACATAGGTAGTTTTAAACAAGACAATAATGGCAGACATTAAAGAAATTTCGAAACGGGAACGTAGGAATAGAGTGGCAATGCATTTTGAATCAATACAAAGGGCCAAGGAATTACACAGAGAGAGCAACGTTAAAGATAGAATGGATTATATAGAACAGAAACTCGATGGAATATTCCTGATTTTACAACAAATAATACAACCCGCGGGTCCAAAAATTAAGACGGAAGTTCTCAGTCAATATCCATTCGGTTCCTATTTACAAGAACTCACAGAACGAGAAGTTGCGCAGAATAAGTAAAGATTAAGTTATAATAATTTCGTGACGGTAATTATAAATAAAAAAAAATGTCGTCATTACTGGCTCATAAATGCTCTATAACACACCAACTCATGTCGGATCCTGTCATCGGCACAGACGGATATACGTACGAACGCGCCGCCATTGTCCAGTGGCTTGACGAACACCACAATTCCCCGATAACCCGTGCACCTATGTCTGTTGAAGACTTGCGACCAAATCGTTCAGTGGCAGATGCCATTGTTGAACTTTCCAGTGCTAAAACCGAAGAAGTTGTGCCTGAAAAGGCACCATTGACGATTAAATATTCCAATCAACAAGTCCCTCAGGCGAACATTTGTCACGTTTCAGTAGAAGTTCCAGACGGCCAGGCGGATCCTATACACGCATCGTTCGTGGTGGATATTTCTGGTTCAATGAATACGGAAGTAAAGCCGCATGGTGGCGAGGCTTCGGGTCATAATGTATTGGATGTAGCGTGTCATGGCATTAATACAGCAATTGCGGGGATGCGCGAATATGATACGGTTGAAATCATTGCATTTTCCAGTACTGCCCGGGTTGTTTTATCGCGGCGTAAAATGGATTTAGGTGGAAAAGCCTGTGTAAAAATCGCATTGATGGGACTTTCCCCGAGTGGCTCCACCAATATTTGGGATGGTATTTGCACTGCTTGTGAAAATCTCCCAGAAAACGGCCTCGTGTTCTTGCTGACCGATGGCCAGCCTAATATTCGGCCACCGAGAGGAGAACTCCACAGTATACAGGCGCTGATTGACGAAGGTCGTAAATTTACCCTGAATACGTTCGGATTTGGCTATAATCTTGACACAGCGTTGTTGTACAGTCTTGCCCGTACAACTCAGGGTTCGCATTCGTTTATTCCGGATATTGGGTTGGTCGGCACTGTATTCATTCATGCAATGGCCAATGCTCTCGTGACGCGTCGGGCGCAAGCAGTGTTAAATATACAAACTTCCGGCGCTGTGTCTGGTCTTTGTGCAGAAACAATCAAAACAAGTTGGGGATATCAAGTTCCAATTGGTCCGCTTTGCTGTGGACAAAACCGAGAATTTTTGTTCCATTCCGATACACCCGTGGTGATAACTATGGATAACTCGATTGTCCAAGAAGATAGTAGTCTTCATTTTACATCCGATCGGCAGCGCGTGGCATTAGGAATTCTCGAATGCAATCGTTTGGCAGCTACATCAACCGAGCAAGCCAAATATCATCTCCGAGAATTGATCGAATCGATTTCAGATGGGCCCATTAAACAAGATCTTTGTGGCCAAGTTACGGAAGCCATTGAAAAAGATGCGTACCACAAATGGGGGAGACATTTTTTGCCGTCTGTTTCCTTGGCCCATGAAACACAAACATGCAATAATTTTTTGGATCCTGGTCTTCAAAACTACGGTGGGCGGACATTTAAAAAAGTGCGCGACCGCCTCGCCGATATTTTTGGCGACCTGAAAGCGCCCGAACCTTCTTTACGACAGCAAGTGGTGGCACGTGCTCGGGCAGCGGGTCGTGTGGCTGGCGCTCAATTGGAATCTATGCGAATCTATAATAACTCCTCTGGCCCGTGTTTTGCAGGGGCGTGTCGTGTAAATATGGCCGATGGGACGCGTTTGCCATGCGCAGAAATTCGAAAGGGTCATATTGTACAAACGCGTGGCGGACCAAAAACTATCTCAATGGTTCTCAAAACATACACGCAAAATTATTTGGCAGAATTTTGTCGGTTGGGAGATTTGTTCGTGACAAAAAATCACCCCATTCGTCATTTGGGCAAATGGACCCACCCCAAGTTAATCGTAGAGCCTCAAACGATGCCGTGTGAAGCGGTGTTTTCCTTTTTACTCGAAGACAGATATGAAAGCATGTTCATTGAAGATATCGAATGCATAACGTTGGCCCATGGTGTACAAAATGATTCGGTGGCAGAACATTCCTTTTTTGGTACAGAAGAAGTCGTCCATGCCATGTGCAACACTGATGTAAATGTGGTAGATAATGGTGTCGTTGAAATTTATGGAGTGGAACGCGACTCGGAAACCGGATGGGTCATTGGTCTAAAAACATCAACTTAAAATTTTAACAGTATAAACAAACCTATTTTTTTTTAAATGCAAGCTGGACTTGTTTACATTGCTGGAACTGCGGGTAAGATGGTTGTTTCTTCGGCCATTACTCCTATAGTAAATTCGACCATCTCCCTAATCACATCCCTAAGAAATACAGGCACGTCAGTCGCTACCTTGGAAGATACCATTAACAAATACGACATCCCATGCACCTTGCAAACGATCGAAGCCACAACCGTTGCTCTAAAATGCGACAAAGAACCTCTAAAAACGGCGGCCGAGAATGTTGTCGTTGCTGTACAGCAAATTCATCAGCTACTGACGAGAATTGCAGATATAACTGCAGCACACCAGGCTGGATACATTTCAAGGTGGAGACAACTGGACATACAACGCGAAATTGATCAATTAGAAATGCACATGGACATTCTTAATAAGCGATTTAAACTGATGTGCGATATTCGGTCAGTTGTCGATTAGTTATTTGCACATATATATAATATTTATGTAGGTATAATGGCATTGCCAAATGATGTATTAATACATATTTTAGAATACCTACGAGGCGACTGTACGTATCGTAAAAGGTGTCTGCATACCACTAAAAGACTCAGAACGTGTAAAAACAGGCCTATGCCACAATCGGTACTTTGTTATAAACACGAAAAAATGTTCCAGAAAGAAACAAACCCGTTTGAAGCTCTAATACAACTAAACCTATTTATGATCCCGCATTAGTGGCGTTCAATAAACGTGCTTACATTGTTTTTACGAACTGGTGAAATTTTGATATTTTTGTGGCCAAGGGTGCTTTCACGATCTCGTCATGGTAACATCTATTTGTTTTGCGATTGCATTCTGCTGTTTTGTGTTTATCTTTGGCGTCAAACAGATGTTGGTAGGCGGCTTTTTTGTTAGCCTTCGGGCCAAATTTCCAAAGAGTATAATTTTGTAAAAGGTTTAAGGCTTGCATTATATTAACTCTCGCCTGACCACTTTTTACCGTATATTGTGTGTCATAAGTTCTATACTTTGAACATTGATCTTTGTGAACTTCGAAAACGATTAACTCTACGAGTATAAAAATATCACCAGAAATGTTTTTCCATGCGTGCTTTTTTTCGTGCTTTTTCGATTCTTCTTCGACCTTTGTTAATATTTTATTAATTTGTTTGTGAAGATAACTACAATGCAATGGTCCGACGGAGTTTAAAAACCTACCGACGTATTTCGTTTTGATTTGTGTATCGTGTTCATGCATTAACATATTACTCAACATTTCATACATCGAAACTAATCTCCATGGTAACGGCGCTTCAGAGTCGTTGCTTACACTGTGTACATAATTTCGTTTGGTGGGGGTTCCGAAAACATTGCATATGGCCAACGAACCAGGAGCTATAAGTGCCTCCGTTTTTGTAAAGGCCGCGTCAATAATATCGTCCGCTGTGTATTTTAAATCTTCGGGATCGGATGTTTCCAGATATGTTTCGTTTTTTGTTAAAATTTTACCGGATACCAATTTCATCAATGTATATTGGTTTATTTCATGCTGTTGTTTTGACGAGTTGTTGGGGGCCGGCCATACTTTTTCCATTCCTAAGGGGTTTGGAAAAAAGGGTCGTTCTCCAATGTCGTTTCCGTATACATGGGTTACGGGGTTTGTTCCTATATAATTATTGGTATATGTCCTAATTGCATCTAAGAATTTTATACACGTTTTGTCATTGACAATAAATGTGTCTTTACCACCATGCAACATTTTGGTGTTCATGAAAGAAACAAATTCGCCCTTTGGCGTTCTTGCCGAAGGTTCGAAATAAAAATTTGAATCGAAATAATTGGTGAAATTTTTCCCTGTATTTTTTCCATGCCATTCCCCTAAATATGTGATCCATTTTTCCAATGGATCTGTCGTTGTACTATTGACAACGACATCAAAATCCGAAGTCATGTCTATACTACCAAATGACGCGTCGAAGACGACTACCCGTTTTTTCGTGGAATCTCTTATAATTATTTTTTTCCATTGATTGTCGGGTAACCAATCTTTCACTTTTTCGATATCGGTATGTATTTGTATCTCATATTCATATGTCGAATCCCCCGCAAAGGGGTTCGTTTCGAGAGGGGGTTTGTGGGGTGGCCAATACATAGACATGAAATCAAGCCACGCCTGGTATCTCGTACTATGTATCCTCTTGGCGTCGTCGTTTCCACAGTCTTTGATTAGATCTTTCCAGATATGAGCAGACATATTAGAAATTAGAAATGCACATATATAGTACCATTTGATGTCTACATCTACGACCATATTTATAAATGTCGACACTATAAATCTCTTACACATAGCGTTCGAAAATATCAACCTATGCGTGTTTGATGCCAAACATGATGGCAAATTCGACCATGCAACAGAGGACGTCACAGGCGCTATTCCAAAAGTGGTCACCGGTGTAATCTTTGCTGCAACATATCCTGGAGAGGCGCGACCCACATGCCGTGTTTTCAACAATTTCGTACAACACGGCACATGCCAGTGCAATGAAAAAGCTGTAGAGGTCTTCGTTTTACACAAACAGAGGTATACCGTACACTGCACCCCAGAAAACGTGCGCCAAACTCCACCAATCAAAATTAGACTCGTACGACGTTTCGTGTTCGCACGTGCAATGTACAATATATTTGGGACAAGTGTGGCGTGATTGGAACCAGGTGCGAAGAGGCATTTGAGTGAAAGGCGCTGGGGCGTGCGACGTACACATTTTACAGAAATTTCGCTTGGCCGTGGAGCACGTCGAGACGTACCCGGCCATGGCGACGACACCGTTACATAAATTAAAGTAAAATTAAAGTAATTTTTTTCTCAGATGTTCCAAAATCTCTTTCGCCGATAGAAATAATCTCTTTCGCGAATAGAAAAGTTCAGCCGCCGCCAGCTTTTTTTTCTCAGGGTGGCCAAAAGTTCAGCCGTCACTTAAAAAATAACACGTGTTTGCACGCGCTTGTACAATGATTTTTCCGGCAGTGCCACAGCCCCCTGGCCACCGCTGGGTTTCCTACGACATGCAGTATAATATATAGCCAAGCATATAAAACCACATACAAAGAGAACAAGAATTGTAATACCGACACCGTTTGCGGGACTGTCCTCCAGGTCATGTTCGCTTGAACGAACTTCGGCGGCCTTTAATGTCGCCCATTGGTCATCATACGTTGGTATTTTATCAAAGGGGTGACTATCTGCCTTTTTCATCGTGATGGTGGCTACAAGCGAGTTTCCTACTCCCAAACTCGCACCCTGCGTTCGAGTTTCAAACTCTGGAACTTCGAATATATCTCCGACAATCCCGTCGGTGTTATATCTCAAACTGTGAATAGACGTATCGTCCTGGTCGATTAATCTGACCACAAACTCCTGATGCAGATTATGCCAAGTCATTGCATATGAAATAAGAGCATGGCTGCCCTGAACGACACTGTGACCAGTAGCACCCGCGTCAATGACTGCCGTGAGCACCTTAGTCGGAAAAGTCTGTATTGCCCTGCCCACGGCTTCTGTTCTATTATCATTTACGTATACAGGGGTCTCGAAGGTGTAGTAAGGCCTGTGGACTCCGTGTTCTTTTTCTGGATTGGAAAATAAAAGAGACGTCTGTGCCTCGTATGTTCCAGGAAAATCGTCCAATAATTGGCGGTTGAGTTCAGCCGCGGAGACTTGACTCCAAGAGACGACAAATAAAACGACGAATAACAATAGTTGTTTCATCTTTTTTTTAAACTACAATGCTTAAATAGTGCGGATTGGTGAATTCTATAAAGTGATAAGCGCATGTACCTCATCATACGTTGGTATTTTATCAAAGGGGTGACTATCTGCCTTTTTCATCGTGATGGTGGCTACAAGCGAGTTTCCTACTCCCAAACTCGCACCCTGCGTTCGAGTTTCAAATTTTTGAATTTCGAACCCGTCTCCGACAATCCCGTCGGTGTTATATCTCAAACTAAAAACAGAAGTATCGTCCTGATCGATTAATCTGACCGCAAACTCCTGATGCAGATTATGCCAAGTCATTGCATATAATTCAATATTATGGTTCTCCTGTTTCGGAGAAAGCCCATCACCACCCGCCGCAACGTTTGGCGCCGCACTCTTTATAGACTGTATTGCCCTGCCCACGGCTTCTGTTCTGTTAACATTTGCGTATACAGGGGCCTCGAATGTGAAGTAAATCGATTGGGTTACCAGTTCTTTTTCTGGATTAGAATATAAAATAACCGCATGTGCCTCGTATGTTCCAGGAAAATCGTCCAATAATTGGCGGTTGAGTTCAGCCGCAGAGACTTGACTCCAAGAGACGACAAATAAAACGACGAATAACAATAGTTGTTTCATCTTTTTTTTAAACTACAATGCTTAAATAGTGCGGAGTTGTGATTTACTCTATACTCAGAGGAACGCCAATCCATCAAACTTGTAAAATATCCTATTTACACCTACCAATGATACACATCCGCCATGAATCTTGTCGGAACCATCGGAACGAAAGCCGTCGTTACCACATTCGCATCACAAGGCATCGAAATCAAACACAAAAACGCCATATTGCATCGTATATCGGAGCTTTGGATGGTGACACTTGCTCGCATTGTCAGCATGGTGATGCAGGAGAAAATGGAGAGACTGGAGAATGCGCATTTTCTATGCTTATTCTTAATTTATATTAACTACCATCTTCTGTAAAAAAATGCGGCGCCGTTACAGAAAACAGCCCCCTAAAAAAAACATCATCTTAACGGTTGTTTCAGATGATATTTTACGCGCAAAAACCACTAAAATTGCCTCGGAAAATTTGAAAGCCATTAAAAAAGCTTGTCACGTTGATGACAAACGCAAAACTTTTGATTTGGCGCGCGTGGATTTGCGAACCCTACAAACCTTTAGTAATAAATGCACCATTCAAGATATCCCGCCCTATGTAACGCGTTTATTTCAAAAACGCCCCGTGGATAAATTTGATCAAAGCAAAATACCCGAAAAGCTCTGGTCAACGCTATTCCCCTATCAAAAAGAAGGTATTAAAAATATTATCAATCTATACGGTTCCCGATGTTTGTTGGCAGACGACATGGGGCTTGGTAAAACTCGCCAAGCATTGGCTTTCATTGGGCATTGCCAACCTGCGCGCGTGTTGGTTGTCTGTCCGTCTTATTTGCGTTATCATTGGAAACATGCCTTACATGAATGGATAGGTCTCGATTCACAATTGGTGAAAAAGGGCAATGAACATTTGGAAGAAGATGTCTGTGTTGTATCTTATGATATGTTGCATGCACTCGGTATTCCGGCCGGTATTTTTGATGTCGTTGTATGTGACGAATCGCATTATGTCAAATCGCGCAAAACAAAGCGTACAAAAGCCATTACACCATTGGTACGCTCCGCAAAACGCGCTCTATTGATTACCGGGACACCCGCATTGAATCGTCCCATTGAACTTTTTTCACAGTTATATATGTTAAGGCCTGCATACATCAAAAATTATACGTCTTATGCGGCAAGATATTGCAATGGAAAACCCACACCGTTTGGTTATGATGATCGTGGCTCTTCTAATAGCTGGGAACTGAATTGGGTTTTAAAGAAAGGGTTTATGGTGCGGCGACTCAAAAGAGATGTTCTTACACAATTGCCGGCCAAGACAAGACATACAATATGGCTGGAAGTCAAAGGTAAGGATTTAAAAGACATTGAACGCGGATTTCACGAATGGAAACGTCTAAATTCGACCATTTATAAATTGCCGTCGGGTTCTGAAAAACAACGCCTTGAAATATTCGAACGCCAAAAGGTTATTTCCGAACTGTTTAATGCAACGTCCGTAGCGAAATGTCAAGCTATTGTGGACTGGATTATGGACGCACTGGACGAAGGCCGGTCTTTTATCTTTTTTGCCTATCATCGCGTTGTTCTTGATGCTGTTGAAG
>Ga0233426_10002360_pt1 | contig 15884 bp, 10 predicted proteins | sample SI_118_April2016_6_FD_179875 | JGI IMG/M metagenome (GOLD analysis project Ga0233426, IMG submission 179875) | Seawater microbial communities from Saanich Inlet, British Columbia, Canada - SI_118_April2016_10_MG | ecosystem: Environmental > Aquatic > Marine > Inlet | place: Canada: British...
TTAAAGCCTGTATGCTTCCTACTTAATCCAAGGTCAATAGTTAGTAAATCATACTTCTCCCAATTTAAAATATCAAAATACAATACATCAATTTTTGTTTTTAAAAATAAAGGTGCATATACATAATTGATTAAACTATCTGGGTCTGACAGCTCACCAAAATATGGGTCCAAAACAAATTTATTTTCCATAAAACAAAGAAACAGAAAATCAATGAAAATAAAAAGTAATACTACTGCTTTTTTAATTCAATATAAACTTGTATCGAATACAATGAATAAATTGAAAAAACAACTAATGCAATTCATTAAAAAAACAATGAAATACAATGAAAATCATTGAAAAATTAAATAAATGAAGAATTGTAATTTTGGAAAGACAAAACAATGATTGTTCAATTGAAAAATCAATTGATTTCAATCAATAAAAATTTGTAAAAATGTATTGAATTTTAAAATATTATTCCCAAGAATAATATTTGAGTTTTTAATCAAAAAAAACAATGATATATAACAGTAAGATTCATTGTAAAACAATTGAATTTTAAGATGTTTTTAAAATATCATTATCCTAGTAAAATCTATTGTTAGGTCAATGAAAAACAATAAAAAAAAGTCATACTTAACTCTTAATCAACAAGGTTCAATTCTGTTACCCGCTTAATTAATCTTTCACCATTTGCCAGACATAGTTGTTCAATAATTGCACTACCCTCTTTATCAATAGAAAAAGTAAATTTTATTTCTGCCTCTCCCTTTGGAAGAGCTGGAATACCATCGAATTCAAAATCAATTAATTTTTCATTCATATTTGCCTTTGCATGCATTCCATAAACAATATCTGTTTTGCTCTTGGTTTGATTATTTCTACTAGTACGAACTATAGTAGTGAAAGATGATGGTATTTTGTCTCCTTTTTTAGCTAAGTATTTTATATTATTATATTCAATACTCAAACCAACATTAAATTTCAATACTTTTTTTGTAATTAAATTTAATTTGTCTGCTAGTTGTTGAACTGCAATATTATCAGGCACTAAATCAAATGCTTGTTTTACTGATTGTTTACTGGGTATCTTACTGGCTTTATATAATAAATCCTGAGCTAGGTATTCTTTTTGATTTAATTCATCATTTAGACCAATTTCAAATTTAGAAATATGTTCAATTCTATCCAGTGGAATGGCTAAACTGACTAGTCTTTTAAATTCATCTGAAAAAGAGGAAATAACTTCATTTTCATTTTTAATAACTAATATATTCTCTCTGTTTTTTTCTTCTGCAAAATAAGTCCAATTATAGGAGCCGTTAATCAATATTTTTTGATCAATGATGCAAAATTTATTGTGCATTGGATTATTGCCATCTGAAAAATAAAATTTGCCGCCATTATCAATAAACTCTTGGAAAGGCAAACCACTTTCTCTATTATTGATGAAATCATTGTGGATTATTAAATGAATATTAACATCGTTTTGAAGTTTAGCTACTAAAGCATCAAATAACTCACGGTTTGTGAACCAATAAACAGCAATTATAATCTCTTTATTTGCCTCATTAAGCTTCTCTAGCAACTCTGCTCTAATATTTTTAAAATGTGATTGAATCATAACTGTTATCGGACATTCATTATCAAATCACATAATAGACTTAAAAATGAAACATTATCCTGCTTGGTGGTTTTTTTATAATCTTTAAGAGTTTTTGGATGTATAATATTATTTCTAATTTTAATAAACTTATTTAATTTATGTGTGTATGAATCCAGTGTAGTATTAAGTTCAAAATGTATAATAGAACTAATTTTATCTCGTGTAGTTGGATATTTATCTTTTGCAATTTTCACAAATTGACGAGTTTGTTGATTATATTTCTGAATATTTTTAGAATTAGATTTTAATCTATTACCTGTTTCATCTGTGAAATAATCATTAATCAACTCTATAATTTTAAAAATTGAAATGAATGAAAGATTTAAATAGCTATTTTCATCTCTGATATCACTAGAAATATTCTTTGAAGTTCTACTTAAACAATCATAGATAATATCTAGTTGAATCGAAATTTCATTTTTAAATTTCATTTTCACTAAACCTTCTTCTAAACCATATTCTCCAGTATTATTTGAAACATTTTGTAAATGTTTCTTAACACGCTTCATGTGGTTATAAACATCTTTCAAAAAAATCATATCTAGACATTCATCTACTTTTAGCAACATTTTTTCAATTGATTGTTTTGTGAAACCAGGTTCGTAGTTATTATTTGGTGATTCTTTTATAATAAAACCATCTGCTCCTGCATTTTGTAAAGCCTGCAAATTCCATATTTTATTTGTTGCAGAAAAAATAATTACCTGAATCCCTTTATTATGATTCTTGATTTTTTCTAAAATTTTAAAACCAGTTATTTCATTTATTGATTTATTATTAAAGTCTTCTTTGTGAAGTCTTAGGTCTAATATTACAATATCTATTTTTTCTTCAATAACTTTATTTAAGGAGATATCAATAATTTCATTTTGGTTTTTTTGATTAAACTCATCATCTAAATGTGAAAAGGAAATTTCATTTTCATCATCTAATATTTTACAAAAGATTTCCCACCAGCCTTTTTCTGCTTCATCATCTATATATAATACTTTTGGATCACCAGTAAAATTTAGTTTTAATTCCTTAAGATTAATTTCTTCTATTTCACAAACAGGATTTATAGCTTTTAGGTATTTAAAATACAAGTCATTTTCAAGTTTAGTTTCAATCTTCAAAATTTGATTGTCTGAAGTATTTAAAGCATTTGCCCACCTGTAAATAGCCCACTCATTGGCAACGCTATGGCTATCTGCATAATTTAATGGAACATCCAGTTTTAAATTACTGACTTGTTGTTTTAGATTATTGGGTGTGAGAAACCTTTGTTGTTTATTAAAACAATTTAGAATCGTCTGGATATCATAGTCTATTAGTGATACACCTGTTGTTTTTAATATATTAAAACACTCATTATTAAAATAATCTTGAATCCCTGTAAATGAATACAAAAATATATTTGATGTTTGATTTACTCCAGGTGTGCATCTAATTTGTGTTGCAAGTCTTAAGCCAATAAAATTGGATAAAATAGCCCCGAAACAAGCAGGTAAAATTATATTAGTGTATTCTTCATCAAGTAAATTATCGTTAATAATTGTAGTCAACATCTCATCAATTAAAGCATCTTCATTGATAATTAATTCGCGAGTATTTTCACCTATAAAACACTCGTCTTGTGGATTTATAAGTTTAGTAGTTGCATCAAAAAACAGTATTGAACTATTCATTAATTAAGGTTTTTAAAACAGTTGGATTCGTATTTGGATTTATTTCAATAGATTTATTTGTGAGCTTATTAAAAGATTTGAATTTAGTATTAAGCACAGAGCTAAATTTGAATTTAGTCTCCCAAATTTCCTTTTTAAGTTGTAAAATTTCTTCAATGTTGTAATTCTCACCAAACAGAAGGATTTGAAGACTTTTATCAATTGAATTTTTTTTGTCAATTGATTTTAGAAAAAACTCTAAGTTTTGATACAGAATTTTAACGGAAAGTGAAACATTAACACCATTTTGTATTCTTGTATTTATAGAACCACTAAATTTAACAAGGGGTATTTCATTCTCAATACACCAATTTATAAGCTCGTTGCGTATTTTAAGACTATCATTTTTATTTGAATCTGTAACCTGTTCAAAAAAAGATTCATGGAATAATATTATACTTTGATTAGAGAATATATTATCAATCGAGCCCAAGTTTTCCTCAAGGATTTGTTTGTACGAATAAACTGGCTTAACGATTGACTCGTATTTTTCAAGTTTTTCCTGGTTCCACCCTAGCAACTTTTGCCTAGATATCTTATCATCAATTAAATAAATCATTTTAATGCATTTTTAAAATAAATTCAACACCTTCAATTTCGTCATTAGTTTCTATAAATTTAATAGGCTTTCCATTCCAAACATTTAATATACCAACTGTATTTTTATCATTAAATTTAGCTTTGATATACAAATCACAAAGTCCGTTAATTTTTCTGTCAATCAACAAATTAAGTTGATCACCAAGCCTAAATCCAGTGGTATCTTTACCAAAGATGTCAGAATTTTTAATAACTATTTTAAGTTCTTTTTTTTGATTATCGTCATAATTAAAAAATAATCTAATTCGTAAAATATCATTTATATGATACTTTGCAGACATTTTCACAATTGACCTAAATGCCTGAATAAGGATTTCTGTGTAAGTAAAAAGCTCTATTGAGGTTGAGAAATTATCATCAAATTCAAAAATATATTTCTGATCATCGTTAAAATTTAAAAAAATCTCATTCTCAATAATTGTGTTCAATGGATTTGCCTCTTTTATGTGAAATAAGTTTTTAAAATAAATAACTAATTCACTAAAACTTGTTATTGAATCTCCATTTTTTAACTCAATTGTGGTAAATCTGAACCTCTCGTTTTGAAATCTATCTGATCCTGGACTAGGCACTTTACCTTTATTTTGTTCACACCACGATTCTAACTCCTGGGATGTCCATTTTATAGGAATATTTTCAGACCAAACTTCATGTCTTTTATAAGTTCCTAAATAAGTTCCCATTAAACTTTTAATATTACCTAAAATATCTTTACCATAGTATTTGTAAGTTAACTCATTATATGCCTTATGAATAACTTTTATATGTTCTGAATATTCATAGGATTGGGTATTACATTTTTCTAAAATAATATTCAAATGATCTTCATCATCAATCTCGTGGCAAGTATATCTTAACACAGGGTCTTGATTAAAATCTGTCAAAAAATTATATAAATAAATCGGGTTTTTATACTTCTTAGAGGTAGAATAATTTAAACCTATTTTATCTTTAATCAAGTTTAAATCTCTTAGTATTTGTTCATCTAACTTGGTAGAAACTAAAAGTTCGTTTGTTACTAACTTGATAAGTCGTTCTTTTTGAGAAATATTTAATTTTTCATTTTCTAATAATTTTTTTATGAAATCAAACTTGTTCATGTTTTATAAATTTTCATATATTTTCATAGCACTCTCAATACCATTTTTCTCCCACTCCTTGAGTATTGGTTCAATTTTGCTTGAATTTTCAGCTAAAAAATCAAATCTTTCCTTTAATTTTTGGTAAGTAGAATCATCAGATTCTTTAACCATTTTTAAATAATTTAATTTTCCATCAAGTACATTCAGTAAACTTGGTGCCGCTTCTTTTGTATGGCCTTTATCTTTTAGATAATTACTTGTGAATATAGTTTCAGCTTTTTTGTAACCATACCTTTCCCAGTAATATAACCACATTCTTATTTGTTTTACATAAGACTTAGGTACATTTACTTTTTCATTTACGACAAGTCCCGTAACAGATTTACGCATCCCATCAACTTGAAGACGAGTTTTACTGTCTTTTAAGGTAAACCCTTGGTTTGTTATAATACGTTGTACCTCATTTAAAAATGGGCTTTTGTCTTGAAAAACATTGTGTAGAGAACTAAATGTAATATCATCAGCATAACGGCTGTACTTTAAACCAAATCTTTTAGCAACTGCCGTAAACAAATAATCCAACCTTTGACAGACAACATTAGTTAAAACAGGAGAAGTTGGAGCGCCTTGGGGCAATACATTCTTTTTCACATTACACCAATCGCCTTTGCTGTTTTTTCTCTCAACATCCATTTTTGCGCAACAAATATTTGCAATTAAGCCTGCAATATCTAGTCTATTATATTTGAGTAATGTTGTAAGTTGTTTAATGTTTTCCTCAGAATTCACATATTTATCTAATTCATAATAAACTGCTTTATTGATTTTTGCATGAACACTGGATGATCTTGAAAAGCGCTGTACTAGCCAATTTTCAGAAACAAACTTTTCTTTTATGTTAGATGATTTAATAATACGTTTTTCAAACCTAGCATAATCTCCCATTGGTATACAGGATACCTTACCATTTGAAATAGTATAATAAATTTTCTCGTTTTGATTAGTAATCAAAATTCTCACACCTGTATTAAGTTTACTTTGATCAAGAACTTTATTTTTGTTTAAATCATTTAATTTAAATGGATGTAGTTGAAGACATTTCCAAACTCTTGCTTGATCTATGCTTTGGAAGAAATCTTTTAAATCTATATTGTATACATAGTGATTACCAACGTGCACTTTTGCATTATCAACAATAGATTTATTTTTTACAAAACCAGTTGCTGCACTATGCGGTTCAAAAACACATTGCAAAATAAAAGCTAGACATTTCTGTAAAGACTTTAAACCATTTACCGGTGCATGTATAGTTCTATAACCCCCAGATTTTTTTTTAATTTGAAATTCTTTATATACGTTACCTCTTATGTTAGGATTTGCATAATATGTTAATTGTTTTAAATCAAAAGGAACAAATTTATCACCATAGACAAGTGGCTTTACAAAGTTCATAATACTAAGTAAATCCTCCTTATTCTGCATTTTTTGAAATGCAGCTTTAATATAATTGATATGTTCTTGATTCAATTTCATGACTGTTTGTAAATTCTAAGAAGCCTACTTTTTTTACTCTTTGTTTAAATGTATTCTAAAATATCTATAATTTTTATATCCGTCTCACTTAATAACAAAAGGACATTTATCCCGAATAAATCCGGGACACTAACCGATTTGACATAATCTAAAGAATATATCCAGTTAGCAAAAATCAATAATTTAAAAGTAGGCTTTCAAAGAACTATGCAAATATTACTCGTAAATATGCAATGTAATTGCACATCAAAATATTACTTATTTTTTTATCTATTCTTTTACTTAAAAAGCAAATATAACTAGATTGCTGGAAGTCTAATTGCACATCTAAATTATGCAACCCCCGCATTACTATTAATTTCATCAATAATTGAAATGATTTCTTTTGCTCTATCTATTGCAAACACACCAGTAATACCTTGGTCGTGAATTTCAGTAAAAGGTGGTTTTGCTAACATTTTTTTATCAATAGTTCCATTAATTAGAAGGTAACGTACTATTGTATTAATAAATGTCATTTGATTTGCAGAAAATTGACCTTCTTGAATGAAATTTGAGAAAGCTGATTGAGCAGCTTTTTGACTTAGACCAAGAATACTTCGAACAAAATATCCTAAAGGCATTTCTCCAAATTCTTTTTCTAATCGTTTTTTTGACTGTGCTCCTTCATTGGTAAAAAGTATTCTTTCTAATTCAGAAAGTTCTTTTTCTGTTATAGGCTCATTATTCATTAGTTTTGAAATAGTTAGATGATTTTTGTTGGCTCTAACGTACTTTTCAACTCTCTCTCTATACTCTGCTAGAGATCCATATCCTTCACCTTCTAGAGGTTCACGTATGTTAGGGTCAATAGTGATTTCGTCATTAAAATGAGTATACACTGGTATTTGTGTTTCTAATTCTAAAAACTTTATGAGGTCTCGCATCTTTATTCTTAGGTCATCAAGTTTTTTTACATTGATTTTAGACCAATACTGTTCTGTTTGAACTTTCTTTAAAAAAGAGATATGGGCGGCCACTTGTGGTATGTTGTTTAATTTTTGCAGACCTCTTGCAGTTTTGTATACAGTTACTTTGTAACGTTCTGTCTTTCCTGAACCTGATAGTATGACAATCTGGTAGGATAAAATTAGAAAATCAAATCGACGGGCGAGTTCATCATCACCTTCATCACCAATGATTAATGGTGCTATGTGTTTACCGATTTCTAATAGGTCGTTTTGTGAAAGGTGTTGCCATTTAGTCTCATGACGGTATTCATTCACTTGTCTCATTTGTGCTTGAACTCTAAATCGCTTTTCATCCAAATCAATTACAGCCTGATGTAATTCTTTAAGGTATTTCGTGTAAATTTCTTTTTGTTCTTTTGATTGAGCGGGCAATTGACCAATTAAATAAGCGACTTTGACTTTTGCCTCAAAAGTTTTTTGCAACAAAGATTTCTGATTTTTTGATTTTGATCCTTCAGGATGCTCGTCAAAAAACTCGAAATTACGGCAGTAGTCAAATATTAAAAAGTCATTTTTATCATAAGTTGGTCCATATAGGTTAGGACATAGGCGTGTACCTCTTCCAATCATTTGCCAAAACTTAGTATAGCTTTTTACTGCTTTAAAAAACATGAGATTAACCACTCTTGGAGCATCAATACCTGTATCCATCATGTCAACAGAAACAGCTATTTGTGGGTCGTTTTCTTGATAGGCATCTGTAAATTTTTCTAATAAGTCTTGGGCTTTGGATTCATAGTTGTCAATGACTCGTAAAAACTTGCCCCTGTATTCAGGGTAGTTCTCATTGAAGCGTTTTTCTATAAAAATAGCATGCTGATGATTTTTAGCAAAAATGATGGTTTTTCCCAATTTATCTCCACCCATAACTTTTCTACCATCACGCATTAAGTGATCAAGTGCTTTGTCTACAGTATCTGTATTAAAAAGCCATCGATTAATGGCTGAGTTACTAATTTCTTCAGGAGCCTCCTCGTTAGTTGGGTCACCAAAATTCTCTTCATACTCTTGCTTTTCAGCATCAGATAAATCATTGTATTTAATACCCTCAGAAGGGAATTTTAGATTTGCGCTAATGACTTTTGGAGGCACCAAATAACCGTCTTTCACGGCCTCTTCAAGTTCATAAGCGAAAGTTGGATCATCGTCAGAAATTCCAAATAATTTATAAGTGTTGTGGTCAATATCTTTTTTGGGGGTTGCAGTTAAACCAATAAGTAAAGAGTCAAAATATTCAAATATGGCACCGTATTTTTGATATACCGAACGGTGTGCTTCATCAATAATAATAAGATCAAAATGACCAGGACTGTAAAATCGTTTATCCCCTTCACGATTGCTGTCAATCTTATTCATTATGGTGGGATAGGTAGAAAATACCAAACGGGTATTACTGTCTTCTTTTTCTTTGGTTAAATCTATTGCAGTTAAGTCTGGCAGGTTATCATTAAAAGCATTTTTAGCTTGTGTAACCAATGCATTACGATCTGCAAGGAATAATACCCTTTTAGCCCAATTGCATTTGGTGAGCATGTCTACAATAGCCACAGAAGTTCTTGTTTTACCACTTCCGGTAGCCATTACCATAAGGCTTTTGCGTTTGCCTCCTGTTAGTGCTCCTCTTGGTGTATTTCTAGCAAAGTTCTCTGCGACCCTTTGTATTGCTTCCAGTTGATATGGCCTGCCGGCAATTGCATGATTGGTCTTAAATAGCCTTAAATCCTTGCGCGATTGTCTTCTTTGCAACATTAATTGCAGTTCATCTTTGGTGAAAAACCCTTGTACCTGCCTTTCTGGGTAGAATGTGTCGTCCCAGAAAAAGGTATCATATCCATTAGAGTAGAAAATAAGTGGTCGTTGCCCATGCATCTGCTCTAGAGAGTCTGCATATAAAAGCGCTTGTTGTTTACCAGCTTTTGGAGATACTGCTGTTTTCTTAGCTTCAATTACTGCTAAGGGCTTGCCAGTATTATCCCAGAGCACGTAATCCACATAGCCAATACCACTTGGGTTTGTTGTTAGCGGCATGCCCGTTACTTTGTATTCAAGGTCTTTGCCTTCAATTAAATTATGCCAGCCACTTTCTTTAAGAAGAACATCGATAAATAATTTCCGTGTAACGGATTCTGGAATTAATGAGGGTATGAGTTTTACTTTTTTACTCCGTTTTTCGGCTCTTTTAGCAAGTAGCTTTCCTTTCTCTTCTAACTCTTTACGGAGACTCTCAAGTGATTCTTGCTGCTCAAGTAAAATCTCTCGCTGAGATTTATCTTTTTGGTGTTGCTTCTCTAGTTGTGTTTCTAATCGTTTGAGTTCTTCTTTGGTTTCGGATATTTCATTGCCTGTAAATTCAATATTCGTAAAAACAGGTGTTTTAATTTCTAAATCCCCATATGAAAGAGCTAAAAAGCAACAAAATTCGAAGAGTATTTTTATTCCAATATTTGATTTATCAATACTGGTTTCTTCACCATGTGCGGCTTGATTTCCTAATTGTTGTAGAAGGTGAAGCTTTTTTCTAAAGGGTTTTTCAGATACTGCACTTTTAAAGTAGTTCGATATTAAAATGCGGTAAACCGTTTCTCTTTCATTATACTCTGGTGTTAATCTTGAATCATTGACACACATCCAACGAACTCCTTTTTCTAGGGCAGCTCTTGAATTTACAAGGCTTGAGCGAGCCTTTACATTGGATAATTCCTCTGCCTCCTTTGCTATTGCAAAGATGTCAGGCCACTCTTTATGTAGGAATTGAAAGTTACTCACTTCTTATTTTTTATATTTAAAAATACTAATTACAAAAATAGAATTAATCATATCGTTCGTTATTATCGATTAACTTTATAGTTAGGGAACAATACCCTATGAAATGATTTAATTGCGTTTAACCTGCCAAAATCGAAATCATTTTTATCTCCTAAGTTTTTTGTAGTGTTGCAATGAGAACATTCAATTATATTTTCACCTTGATTTGTAAGTCTAAAGGGCTCTGCTATTAAATTACTTTTTTTATCTAAATCATTAAAATCTGGTATATTAAATCCATTTATTAAAAAAGATTTTAATAAATCTCTATACTCTTCTTCAGGTATGTTATTTTGTGACCAGATGAACCAATGTTTTCCATCATTTCTCATTCCACTATTTGTAATATTTGGATGATTGTCTTTATGCTTTAAAAACCATTCCAATTGCCTATTATACATCTCAGACGAGCCCTCTATTGTATTTGTTTCATTACCACAATCTGGACAACAAATTATACCCCTATCTAAATGCCCCTCTGTGTGGCATTTATATTCTAAGCCATTAATCTCTAAACCGTATTTTCTGCTTGACAACTTCTCTGAACTACAGCAAGCTAGGCAGTTATTACATATGTACCAACCGCATTTATCATCATATCCCTCTGACTTACACTTTTTGCTATCTCTACTATCAATTAAATCTTCACATTTTCCATTTAAACAGTGAGACAGATAGATTTCTTCTTGATGTTGTTCACATTTATCATCAGTGCAATTAAAAATTGTTACTCCATAAAAGGCATATTTTGACTTACTCTTTGGTCTCAATATTGTATTACAAGACCTACAACTTAAATGTTCTAAAAACCGATTTGCTCTATTTATGACATTTAGTAAAATTTCATACTGGCGCTCAACATAATCTATCTTTAAAATCCTTAAAACATCTTCTAGCGTATAATGTTTCCAGTCTTTAGGCTTATGCTTGGTTCTACATACATCGTAACACTTGGTGTTTTCACACCACCAAAATTCAAATCCAGATTTATTGCAGAGGTTTGGTTGGTCAGTATCTTTTATAAGAGATTTTCTTCCATCACAATAAGCAGAAAACCTTGGGGTAAATTCTGTTTTTTTCTTTTCGTATTCAGTGGGTGCGTTCTCCTGCTGATTAGTTAATTGTTTAATTATTGTTTTACCGTCACATGATTCAAAAAAACCATCAATAACTAATAAGTCATTTGGGGTCTTTACAAGACTAGCAACAATCTCAAAAATATCATTCCGCTGTGTGACCTTATTATTCTTTAAATCATTTACAATTTTAAGTATAACACTTAATGTAAAATCTAATCCAACTCCATCAATTTCTTTAGCATATTCATTGATTTGATAGTCTATCGTTGTTATTTTATTTAAATCCTCTAAGTTTAACTCTTGGGCTTTAGTATCAATGAGCATTAATACCTTCTTAAAAAATAGTTTTTGATCTCTAGCGGATAATAATCCCGTATATAAAACCGCTGACTGATAATCCAATGAATCTGTATAATCCAAAACGAACCATTTTAATTTTATAAAGTCTGTAGACTTCTTAAAAACTGTGGCGATTAGTTTATTTTTTAATTCTAAGTTTTTAATATGTTTAAATAAAAAGATTAAAAAATTAACCTCTGTATTTTCTTTTATAACTTCTATGTTATAATGTGCTCGAGCAAATAAATCTCTTAATTCTTCATCAGAAACTAACCTAAAAATGTTTACTACTTCTTTATTTGATGATTCTTCAGAACCCTCATTCTTTTTTATGCTTTTTAAGAAATTATTATGGAGTGTTGTAAATATAATTTCCAGTGGAAAGAAATTAAGTATTCTATTTTTCCATAGTGAGAGTATTTTATTGTCTTTAATTAGTGTGTAATCAAATTCTAGATTGTACTCATTAAATTCTTTTATGATTAATGTTTCTTTTACAACATGTTCATCCGTATTCTGCTCAGCAACCTTAGACATTATAGCAGTTAACACCTGTTCCACATGTTCATTTTCTAACTTTTCTAAACAAGAAAAATCATCTGTGGTATAAATGTTTTCTATAATTTGGTCTTTAATTTGTTGAAATGGAACATTAGCGTTTGTTACTTGCCAAAATTTAAATTTCTCTTGATTTGAAAATAGTTTTAACACCTGATTTGCAATTATATCAAGGTAACTAATACCTGATATTTTACACAATTCATAAAGGAAAATATAATTTTTAATCTCCGTAGATTTTTCATCCAAGAAAATGTTTATGATTTCTTTTATTTTTATTTTATCTGCTTTATTTAAGGTTGAAGCAGACTCTTTTGTCTGTTTAATTGTATGAGGAAAAACTCTCTGATCTTTTAAGATAACACAACAGTACAATAGGAAAGTTAAATCTGTTTCGTCAGAAAGCAGTTTAACACTTTCAGCGCGTAAATCTTGTTCATTGTCATATTTTGTTATTAATACATCTGCAATAACGATATCATCTTCTTTTAAATTTTTAGGCAGAATACCTTTAACAACCTCTCCTCTAAAATAAATATCCATTGATGGGTTCAATTCTAAAAACCCATACTCTCCATCTTTTGAAAAATCATAATACCATTTAACTTTAGATATTAATCTATAGGTGCTATTTTTTATAAACTGATTGTTTTTATCCATCTAGAATTTTTAATTTACTAATATTTTCTGATTACCAATATTTATAAACTGGCCAAAAGCAAAAAAAGCTTCATCCATTTTTTTAAGGTCTTTTATTTTTGACTGCTTTACAAAAGGGTAATATTCTTCAAAATAAAATTTTAATTTAGTGGCTTCATTCATGCTTGCTTTAATACCATCTGATGCTTCATTATTCATAAACCGATATGCCCTATGAATATGTTGGTCATAAATAGGATACATACTTGGGCTTATAATGTGCAATAAAAACACCTTCCATACCACAGACACCTCTTTAAATTCTTTTAAAAAATAGTCAAGATCAATTTCAGTTGTTGCTCTAAGGCTGTTAATAATCTTTATTTTTTTGAGGATTTTAATTTTTAAACTTTTCTCTTTTGCCTGGCTAAGTTTCATGCCGTTTTTCCACTGAAATAGGTCTTTTATGTCTTTTTCTGACAAGACTTTATGATGTATTTTGTTATACAGCACAGCATTATCATACGCATACAACTTGCTCCAAAAAGAAATAAACTCTTGCAAGGAGCCAGACTGGGTTTTAGTAAGTACAGGAAAAGTTAAACTCATACCAATTCTCCTTTAAATGCCCTTTGTAAAAGGCTGTTAAACAAATCTTCTGCCCCAGCTAAACTAGCCTGCGTCTGGGTTTTTTGTGCTTCTATGGCTTGAACTCTTTCTGCAAATTTATTTTGTAATTCTATTGGTGGTGAAATAAACGGAAATTGTTTAAAGACTTTCATTGGCGGAAAGTTTGGAACACCGGCACCTCTATTTGAATCAAAATATTTTTGTTTAAAATTTTGTTGAGTAAAGTGAAAAACAAAAAAGTCATTACGGATTTTACTTTCATCAAGGGTGACTTTAAGTAATGCTTGATTAATAATGCCTTCTCTAGCATTTTCTGGTATAATTGCTAGTTTCCCTAAATAAACTCCTGAACAACTTATTATAATATCCTTGGGGTTAACCGCAAAACCTATAAGTTCTTTATATTTTTTTTCATCTATAAAATATCTTGCCATTGAAAAATCATTATTTAAAGCATGATATTGTTCATAAACTAAATATCCGTCTTTAACAAATATTTCCTTTTTCAACGCCCCTCCAAAAGGCCCACGTTTTAAAGAATACTTTTGCTTTTTAACTAACTGCACAATTGTCTTTGTTTCCCAACCTTTAGGATTAGATACAGTATCCCCAAACATATCAAGAAACAAGCTTTGTGTCAACTCATCATACTTCGTAATGAGTGCTTTTGTTTTTTGCCTGTACCCATCTGCAGCATCTAAAATAGCTGCAATCTTTTTTTGCTGGTCTATTGGGGGAAGTGGGATTTTGAGGTTTCTTAAAATTTTGAGTGAAACAAATTTTTGTGTACCACCTTTCATTGTTCTTTCTATCTGCCTCTTAATAACTGTAGAATTAATTAGATGCAAAAAATACTTATTGTAAAGCTTTTCATTTGTAAACTTAAAAAGGGCAACATTTTTTATAGCATAATCAGGTTCCTTATCCACATATGCGTAGTTACCAATAGAACCAATCATAGAATAGAGAATATCTCCTTTATCAACCTTTGACCTTTTATTAATTGCTAAATAATCATCTTCTGAGATGAAGTTAACATCAGAAAAATCAATTTTTCCTTGCTTCAAATTCTTAGAAGTTATTAAAGGATAGCCTGAATCTATATACTTAGGACTATCATGTGTTCCGTCCCTAATATCAAGAACTTCACTAGAAATTACTTGTTCTAAACTCATCCCAACATCTCTTTTAAAGCTGCCAAAGCTTGGTTTCTTTCTTGATCTAAGGATTCAATGTCCTTTATAATATCAGAGGGAGCAGCATATTCAATCTCTTCATAGACAATCTCCTTGTATCTGTTAATGGATAAATCCCAATCATTGTCTTTAATTTCATCAAAAGGCACTAAGAAACTCTTGTCTGTTCTGGCTCTTTCAGACTCACCTGTGAGATTGTGATACCTGTTTAATACATCAGGAATATCATTTTCTTTAATTTTAGTACGCTTATCATCTAGGCTATAGCCATCTGCTTCCATATCATAAAACCAAACGGTATCTGTACCACCAGAACCTGTTTTAGTAAAGAAAATTACTGCAGTACTAACTCCAGCATAGGGTTTAAACACACCACTTGGCATAGAAATTATTGCATCAAGCTTATGCTTTTCAATAAGCTCTTGACGTATTTGCTTATGAGCATTAGAACTTCCAAAAAGCACCCCATCTGGCACAACCACAGCCGCTCTCCCACCTATTTTCATCATGCGCAGCATAAGACCTAAAAAGAGTAGTTCTGTCTTTTTGGATTTTACAGTTTTAAGTATAGAACCCTCTACAGCATCATAATCTAAAGCGCCTTTAAAGGGTGGGTTGGCTAAAATTAAAGAGTATTGGTTTCTAATATGTCCAAGAGTTTCACCAAGAGAGTTGTCTTTTATTAAATTAGGGCTTTCCACGCCGTGTAACTGCAAGTTCATGGCACCAATACGTATCATGGTATCGTCAATTTCTATACCATGAAACATATTATTATCAAAATGTTTGGTAAAGCCTTTCTCTAAAAACCAATCTGGATGATGGTCTCTGTAATACTCACTGGCGCCTACCAAAAAACCTGAGGTACCAGAGGAAGGGTCACAGATGATATCTTCTTTATTTGGTTTTGTGAGTGCCACCATCATAGCTATAATGTGTCTTGGTGTACGAAACTGGCCGTTTCTACCCGCAGAGGCAATTTTACCCAACATGTACTCGTACAAATCTCCCTTTGTATCTTGGTCTTCCATTTTGATTTGGTCAATCAATTGGACG
>Ga0233426_10002363_pt1 | contig 15876 bp, 14 predicted proteins | sample SI_118_April2016_6_FD_179875 | JGI IMG/M metagenome (GOLD analysis project Ga0233426, IMG submission 179875) | Seawater microbial communities from Saanich Inlet, British Columbia, Canada - SI_118_April2016_10_MG | ecosystem: Environmental > Aquatic > Marine > Inlet | place: Canada: British...
GTTAGCAGTAGTGGGCATTTGGAAATTGCAAAAGCCATTTTAGGAGAAAATAAAGTAGGAGAAGAAAGCCTTCTTATGACAGTAGTACTACATTTTGCTACTGCACTTTCTACTATTATTATTTTTCGAAAAAATATTCTAGAAATCCTAAACGGATTTACAATAATTGTAAAAAACAAATCTTTATTATTTGTAATTAATCTTATTGGGTTTTTATTATTAGCAGATATTTTATGGATTATTACTAATCTAATGTTTATTCCTATTACAGTTTTTATTATTGGAATAACCCTATTGATAAAAAGAGGAGTCTCTTTTACATTTAAGGAAATATCAAATTTTAAAATAAATGATTCTTTATGGTTCTCCTTAAAAATTGTTCTTTCAATGATACCTGCAGCTTTAGTGGGAGTGTTTTTTAATGATGAAATAGAAGCTCTTTTTGGAGGAGCCTTAACGCTTGTAGGAAGTATGCTTTTAGTTACTGGATTATTATTATTCTTAGCTGATAAAGCAAAAGCATCAGCAAAAAAAGTAGGGATTAAACACGCTATTCTTATTGGGATCTCACAAGCTATTGCCATCTTACCAGGAATTTCACGATCAGGAGCAACTATTTCAACAGCTGTACTATTAGGTATAGATAAAGAAAAAGCAGCACGCTTCTCCTTCTTAATGGTTGTTCCATTAATATTTGGAAAAATGGCAAAAGATATTTTATCTGGAGATATTCAATATGAAAGTGCAAATTCCTTTCCATTAATAATTGGTTTTTTTGCTGCATTTTTTACAGGAATTATTGCTTGTAAATGGATGATTAAATTAGTAAAAAGTAGCAAATTAAAATACTTTGCGTATTACTGCTTTGCAGTAGGTGCAATTGTAATTGTAACATCATTATTATAATATGGAAAATTTCCCTGAATCAGTAGAGGAATTTTTAGCTGGGCAAATCCTTTTGATTGACAAACCTTTAGGATGGACTTCCTTTGATGTTGTAAAAAAGATTAAAAACCTCATCCGCACAAAGTACAGTTTAAAGAAAATAAAGGTTGGTCATGCAGGAACTTTAGATCCCTTAGCAAGTGGCTTACTTATTGTGTGTACAGGTAAATTCACAAAGCGTATTTCAGAACTTCAAGGGCAAGAAAAAATATATACTGGCAACATTACCTTAGGAGGTACTACTCCTAGTTATGATTTGGAAACTGAAGTAGATGCTACTTTTGAAACTAAGCATATTACTGAGGAATTAATTAATAAAACTACTGCTCAATTCATAGGAGAAATTGATCAAAGACCACCTATTTTTTCGGCTTTAAAAAGAGGAGGTGAACGCCTTTATGAAAAAGCAAGAAGAGGCGAGAGTTTTGAGATAGAAACAAGAAAGGTAAGTGTTCATGCATTTGAGATTACCGAAATTGAGATGCCAAAAGTAAGTTTTGAAATAAAATGTAGTAAAGGAACTTATATCCGGTCCATAGCCCATGATTATGGATCTGCACTAGATAGTGGGGCACACCTATCTAAACTATGCAGAACCGCTATTGGAGACCACCTACTAAGCAATGCAATGACTGTTTCTTCCTTTGAGAAAGAACTAAACAACTAAACACTTGACTTCCGCTTGCCAATGCTTTATATTTGCCGGCTTTAATCTAAACCAATTTCCCAAATGAAATACAAATTATCCATGTTTAAGTTTGACTTACCTCAAACTAGAATTCCTAACAAACCAAATGAAAATCGTGAAGATTCGAAACTAATGGTTATACATAAGTCAACAGGAGAGATAGAGCACAAAAATGTATCTGATCTTGGAAGTTATTTTGATGAAGGAGATGTAATTGCAACCAATAACACAAAAGTTTTTCCAGCAAGATTACATGCTAATAAAGAAAAAACGGGTGCAATGATTGAAGTATTTTTACTTAGAGAATTGAATCAAGAAAACAGACTTTGGGATGTATTAGTTGATCCTGCAAGAAAAATAAGAATTGGGAATAAATTATTTTTTGGGGAAAATGATGAATTAATTGCTGAGGTAATTGATAACACAACTTCAAGAGGAAGAACTTTGCGTTTCCTATTTGACGGAACACATGAAGAGTTTAAAGAAACTTTAACAGCACTAGGAGAAACACCACTTCCAAAGCATATTGATAGAGAGCCAACAGAAGAAGATACTGAGCGTTTTCAAACTATTTATGCAAAGCATGAAGGAGCTGTATCGGCACCAACTGCAGGAATGCACTTTAGCAAAATATTAATGAAACAAATGGAGTTAAAAGGTGTTGAATTTGCTGAGACAACATTACATATTGGTTTAGGTACTTTTAATGATATTATGGTAGAAGATCTTTCTAAACATAAAATGGAATCAGAAGAAATTATTATTTCGGATGAAGCTTCTGCAATAATAAATAAAGGAAAAAATACAGGGAAAAAAATCTGTGCTGTAGGTACAACTGTAATGCGTACTTTGGAAAGCTCTGTATCAACTAAGAGTGAAGTAATTCCTTATACGGGATGGACAAATATCTTCTTATTTCCACCACATAATTTCCAAATTGCAAATTGTATGCTAACTAATTTCCACTTGCCAAAATCATCATTAATGATGCAAGTAGCAGCCTTTTCAGGTTTGGATTTACTAAAAAAAGCATACAAAGAAGCTTTGAAGAAAAAATACAACTTCCATACTTTTGGAGATGCAATGCTAATACTTCCTTAAGGTGAAAAAGATAGCGATTATTGTTGCTGGAGGAAAAGGATTGCGCATGAAAGCAAACCTCCCAAAACAATTTTTACTATTAAATAATACACCTATATTGATGCACACTATAAAACAATTTTCTCATTTTGAGGAAATTGTTTTGGTTTTACCTCCTACGCAATTTGACTATTGGGAAGCATTATGTCAAACACATAATTTTAAGCAACAACACACTTTAGTTGCAGGAGGAAAAACAAGATTCCATTCTGTAAAAAATGGATTATCAAAAGTTGACAATGATGCTATTGTCGCTATCCATGATGGAGTTCGTCCGCTTATTTCTGCTGCATTAATTGATAATTTAGTTGCTGAAACAAAAAGTGGAATCGGAGTAATTCCTATTATTCCTGTAAAAGATTCTATTCGAAAAGTTGAAGGAAATAACTCTACACATATTGATAGAAACAACCTTTACAAAGTACAAACTCCACAATGTTTTTTAAGTTCTGACATAAAGAATGCTTACTCCCAAGAATTTTCTGAAACTTTTACTGATGATGCTTCTGTATTTGAAGCAAATGGCGGAAAAATTACTACTCTTTTAGGTGAAGAGAAAAACCTTAAAATTACAACTAAAGAGGATTTGAAAATTGCTTCTATACTAATTTAGTAATCTTAGATAATTCTACCACTAAATTCACACCAGGAATTTTCCCTTTTTCAAAAGTTCCTAAATTTTCAAAACCCAAAGCTTCTGCTCCATTTTTAGAGGCTATTTTAAGTAGCGTATTCATGTCAAAATTAGTGTTTTCTTGAACAACCAAGAGTTCCTCCAAAATGGAAAGTGAGTCATTAGAAGCCAAGCTATCTGTGCCGACACATAATTTATCCGTATCAAAAATGGAATAATCTGGCAAAGCATTTTCAATATATAAATTTGCTTTTGGGCAAGTGCAGTAATAATTACCTGTTAATTCTTCCTTTTTAGTAAAAGTATTGTGGACTAACAGTATTTTATTATCGCCTAATTCTTGCAAAATATCAGTTGATTTATCCCTATCCAACCAAATAGATGAACTTGCATTTATACTTTTTAACCAAGTAGAAAACTTTCCACTTTTAGCTATAAAAAGTTCATTCTCTTCTTTCGTTTCTTGGTTATGAATACTAAGTATTGCATCCTTTTCATCAAAAGAGGTTCCAATTTTACGCATCAATCTTGGAGGAACAGAATAAGGTGCATGAGGAACTATAGTGGCTTGTTGTCCAGCATTTCTAAATTCCTCTCTAAGTTCCATTGCTTGACTAAAAACGGCATCAATCCTATCTTCATGCACAGCAAAAGTTTCAATAAAATTATAGTATTCCAAATTTGCTTTTTGCTTTTGTAAGAGCGTATCGTTTGTATTACAAATATCCCCAACCGCTACAATTCCATTTGCAATCATTTGCTGTTCGGCCTTTTCTATTGCAACTTGAATTTCTTCTTTTGTGCATTCATTTCTTTGTTGAATTGCAGCAACAAAATCCAAAAATCCTTTTCCTTTTTCTGCTTTTCCTAAAAGGTGGGATAGCTCCAAATGGCAATGTACATTCACAAATCCAGGACATAAAATTCCCTTAAAAATCTCTAACTTTTCTTGTGGAGCCTCACTCCTATGCTCAAAAACAGCAAGTATTTCTCCCTCATCTGTAACCTGCAGTACTCCCTTTTTTATTGGGACTGTGCATAAAGGATATAAATAATCGGCTGTTAAAAATCGCATAGCACAAAAGTAATATATCTTTGCAAACATAATGGAGAAAAAAACAGACATCAGAGATATTAGTGTTGAGGATTTACAGAAATTCTGTGCAACACATAAATTACCTAAATTTAGAGGGAAGCAAGTGTGGGAATGGCTATGGAAAAAAAGAGCAACTTCTTTTGATGAAATGACCTCATTATCAAAAGCAATGCGTGATTTATTTGCAAAGCACTACAGCATCAATCCTGTAAAAATTCATAAAGGAGAAAGAAGTGTAGATGGCACAATAAAATACAGCTTACAATTACACGATAAATTGCTAGTAGAAGGCGTTTTAATTCCTTCTAAAAACAGATTAACAGCTTGTGTTTCCTCACAAGTTGGATGTAGTTTAGCCTGTGAATTTTGCGCTACAGGAACTTTAAAATTAGAACGAAACTTAACAGCTTCCGAAATATATGACCAAGTATTTATCCTAAATGAAGAGGCAATTTCTAACTTTGGAAAACCACTCTCCAATATTGTATTCATGGGAATGGGTGAGCCGTTACTAAACTACAAAGCACTATTGGCTAGTATTAACTTTATCACTACTGATCAAGGAATGGGAATGTCTCCAAAACGAATTACTGTTTCTACAGCTGGAATTTCCAAGATGATAAAAAAGCTAGGAGATGATCAGGTTCGTTTTAATTTGGCAATTTCACTCCATACCGCAAGCGATAGCAAACGAGATATATTAATGCCAATTAATCAAAAGATTAACCTTGAAGAACTTAGGGAGTCCGTGCGGTACTTTTATGATAAAACAGGCAGTAGAGTTACTTATGAATATATTTTATTTAAGGAGCTTAATGATAGTATTGAAGATGCTCAGAAATTGGCTCAATTCACCAAAGCAAGTCCTTGTAAAATTAACTTGATTGAATACAATACTGTTGATGATTTGCCTTATGAAAAATCCTCTAACAGAGTTACTGAAAACTTTATGAAATACTTGGAAGAACGCAACATATTGGTTACCCTAAGAAAAAGTAAAGGAAAAGATATTAATGCTGCCTGTGGGCAATTGGTGAATAAATTAAAATAAATAGAATAGCTAAATAACCTTGTCCATACTCAAAAACATAAAATCCCCCATTAAGGAAGAGATGAATTTATTTGAACAAAAGTTCAAAGATTCCTTAAAAAGTAATGTTTCATTACTGGATAGGATAATGCATTACATCATAAAACGAAAAGGAAAACAAATGCGTCCTATGTTCGTTTTTTTATCTGCCAAACTTTTTGGGAAATTTGAAGAAAATACCTATCGTGCTGCCTCAATGATTGAGTTATTGCACACTGCAACTCTGGTACATGATGATGTTATTGATGAAGCAAATTTTAGGAGAGGATTCTTTTCCATAAATGCACTTTGGAAAAATAAAATTGCCGTTTTAGTAGGTGATTTTCTATTGAGTAGAGGTTTACTATTAGCCGTAAAGCATGAAGAGTTTGAGTTATTAAAAATAATGAGTACTGCCGTGCAGGATATGAGTGAAGGCGAACTTTTACAAATTGAAAAAGCACGAAAACTAGATATTACTGAGGAAGTTTATTTTGATATTATCCGCCAGAAAACAGCAACTTTAATTGCTGCTTGTTGTGCCAGTGGAGCCAACTCAGTAGGGGAAAGCAAAGAGGTAGTAGAGAAAATGCGATTATTTGGTGAAAAAGCAGGAATTGCTTTTCAGATAAAAGATGATTTGTTTGACTATACACAAAGCCCATTAATTGGGAAGCCAACAGGAATTGATATTAGAGAGCAAAAGATGACACTTCCCTTGATTTACACCCTAAATACGGTAGATAAAAAACTGAAAAACTACATTATTAATATCGTAAAAAACCATCATAAGGACGATAAAAAAGTGGCTGAAGTAATTGCCTTGGTAAAAGAAAAAGGAGGGCTAGAATATGCTGAAAAAATAATGCATGATTACCATAAATCCGCACTTGATATCCTAACTACTTTTAAAGAAAATCCTGCCAGAAAATCCTTAACACTATTGTTGGACTATGTTGTAAATCGCAAAAAATGATACCAAAAGAAACAATAGATTTAATATTTGAAACTGCTCGTGTTGAAGAAATTGTAGGCGACTTTGTAGCGCTTAAAAAAAGAGGGGTTAACTATATTGGAAATTGTCCTTTTCACAATGAGAAAACACCCTCATTTACCGTATCGCCTACCAAAGGAATCTATAAATGTTTTGGCTGTGGTAAAGGAGGAAATAGCATCAATTTTGTTATGGAAATTGAACATTTTAATTATCCTGAAGCCTTAAAATTTGTAGCTAAAAAATACAATATTGAAATTGAGGAAGAAGAATTAACCTCTGAACAAGTAGAGCGTTCCAACGAAAAAGATAGTTTATTTATCGTTTCCAATTTTGCAAATGATTATTTCCAAGATATGCTTTGGAACACTGAAGAAGGGAAGGCTGTTGGACTCAGTTATTTTAAAGAAAGAGGGTTTACAGAAGAAACAATAAAGAAATTTGAGTTAGGATACAACCCAAAAGCAAAAGATGCTTTTAGCCAAGCTGCCCTAAAAAAAGCTTATGACAAAGAAGTGCTTGTCGCTTCTGGTTTGTCCTTAATTAACGAAAGCTCAGGGCAAATAGTTGATCGATTTAAGGAACGAACCATGTTTCCTATTCAGTCCTATTCAGGGCGAACTTTAGGCTTTGGAGGAAGAGCATTTAATCCAAATGCAAAAGCAAAATATTTAAACTCTCCCGAGACATTAATCTACCATAAAAGCAAAGTATTATACGGTTTAAATTTTGCTAAAAATGCAATTGGGAAAGAGGGACTCTGCTATATAGTTGAAGGCTATACAGATGTGATTTCTATGCATCAAAGTGGAATAGAAAATGTTGTTTCAGCATCAGGAACTGCTCTAACTTTAGAACAAATAAAACTGATTAATCGCCTAGCACAAAGTGTAGTATTACTTTTTGATGGAGATAATGCAGGAATAAAGGCCACCTACAAATCAATTAACATGATTTTGAAGGAAGGCATGAATGTTAAGATTGCTGCTTTTCCTGAAGGAGATGATCCTGATTCTTTCTCCAAAAAATTATCTACTGAGGATTTTCAGCATTTCCTTAACAAAGAAGCTATTGATTTTATTGATTATAAGATTAATATTTCACAATTAAATTCAATTTCTGATCCAACAAAAATTACAGCTATTAAGCGTGATATAATCGAATCTATCTCTTGTATTCCTGATAGCTTGAATCGCTCACAATACTGTAAAACCTATAGCAGAAAATTAGATATTCCTGAGGAAACTCTTTTAAATGAGGTAGCAAAAGCAAGAGCAAGTGTTAGCTCATTTACGCCATCAAACATAAAGGCACAAAGTACTCCCTCAACCCAAAATAAAAAGAAAGAAAAACTTAGCTCTACAGGAAAATTATTTAAACTTGAAGAAGAAGTTTTACGAATTTTGATAAACTATGGGAACGAAACTTTTACCATAGATGAAGAACAGGAAAGTGTTGCTGCATTAATTATTAGTGATCTTGAAGCAGATAATATTGCATTCACTCATCCTGAATTTAATGAAATGTATAATGAAATAATTACCGTAATTGAAGAAAGAGGGATTATTGATTTACAATACTTTATTAATCATCAAAAGCAAGAAGTAAGCAAAAAGGCAATTGACCTAATGAGTAATCCGCATAGTATTAGTAATAATTGGGTGGATAAACACAAAATCTACACAGGAAGGGAAAATGAAAAAATGAGGAAGACTACCGAAAAAGCAGTTTTATCTCTAAAGAAAGGTCATGTTGATAAGAAAATAAAAGATTTACAGCAAAAAATAAAAGAAGGAAGTATTGATACAGAAGGCATCAAATTATTAAGTCATCTTACACAAATAAAAACCCAAATTGCTAAATCATTAGGGAGAAATGTGGGGTAAAGTTTCCTTATTTATAAGTCCGGCCCACTATTTGATTTTAAATCCCTCAGTCTGAGCTGTAAGCTTTTCCTTCCATTCCACTCATTTTCATCAATAGAATAACAAACATCAAAAGCTTGATTATCTTTAATTATTTCAAAGAGATTCCCCATTCCAAAGCCAATACCAGCAATAGAATTACTACTTTTTTTGGCATTAATTCTTAAGTGCGATTTATCCTCTCCTACTTGCTTCCCATAGCCATTATCCACCACCCCTTTGCTTACAAAAATAGGCGATAAATTTTGAGGTCCGAATGGAGCAAACTGCTTTATTATTCTGTATAATTTATCATCTACCGCATCAATATCAATTACCTTATCAATATTAATTTTTGGTCTAAGCTGATCCTCAGTAATAGTCTCGCTTACCGCTTTTTCAAACTCCTCAATAAATTGTGCTAGGTTTTCTTTTTTAATACTCATTCCTGCAGCATATTTATGTCCACCAAATTTTTCACAAAGATGAGCACATTTTGAAATTGCAGCATACAAATCAAAGTCATGTACCGAACGAGCAGAACCAGTTAGCATTCCCTGTTTTTCAGCCAAAACAATAGTCGGTTTATAATAATTTTCAATCAGCCGTGATGCAACAATTCCGACCACACCCTTGTGCCAATTTTCACTATACACAACAGTTGATTTTTTTGTATCATCAATCATCTCCAAAGCTTCTTTTGTAATACTTTGGTCCAAACCTCTTCTGGTGATATTATTCTCCTCAATTTTATCTGCAAATAGTTTTGCTTTTGCAGAATCAGTTTCTACTAATATCTCAACTGCTTTTTTAGCATGTTCTATTCTGCCAGCAGCATTTATTCTTGGGGCAACCCCAAATACAACATCTGTAATTGTTACATCTTTTGTTTTATTAGCGACTTCCATTAATGCCTTTAAACCTATTCTTTGCGACTTATTAATTAACTGCAAACCTAAAAAAGAAAAAACCCTATTCTCACCAGTCATTGGCACAATATCTGCCCCAATACTTACAGTAAGTAAATCCAAATATTCAATTATTTCTGAAAAGAGAATATCATTTTTATCGCTAAAAGCTTGTATCAGTTTAAAGCCTACCCCACAGCCTGAAAGCTCTTTATAAGGGTAATTACAATCGCTTTGTTTTGGGTTCAGTATTGCAACTGCATTAGGCACTTTTTCTCCAGGATTATGATGGTCGCAAATAATAAAATCTACTCCTTTTTTATTTGCATAATCTACTTGATTGACTGCGCGAATACCGCAATCCAAAGCAATTATTAAAGTAAAATTATTTTCCTCAGCATAATCAATTCCTTTTAATGAAACACCATATCCCTCTTCATATCTACAAGGAATATAATATTCAATTTTGACACTCTGTTTCTTTAAAAATGAATACATCATTGCTACTGATGTTGTCCCATCTACATCATAATCGCCATACACCAAAATTTTCTCCTTTTTAGCAATAGCCAATTCAATTCTATCTACTGCTTTTTGCATATCCTTCATTAAAAAAGGATCATGTAAATGGCTGATTTCTGGGCGAAAAAATAACTTAGCATCCTCAAAAGTTGTGATGCCTCTTAACACTAATAAATGAGCAACAATTTCTGATACATTTAATGCTTTTGATAGCTCAGCAACAACTTCACTATCTGACTGTAAGATGTTCCAATACTTTTCCATTATCTCATTATTTTGGTTTGAGTAAGGATAGAATACTTATGAATTAATGCAAAAAGTTCCTCTACCATTTTCTCATCTAAATCTAAGCTTTTTGCATTTTCTTTTCTAGTTTTTAAAATCTCAAACCACCTTTCAATCTGAAAAATAGTCAATCTATTTTCATTTTTAAAGTCAGCTATTTGCTTTACAATATCCTTCCTACTATTCAGTAATTCAATAATATTCTTATCAAAATTATCAATCTGATTTCTAAAGCTTAACAACTGATCTTTAAATTGTTCATCTCTTAATTTAGTATCTCTCAATACTAAATTTTGAATAATATTTTGTAAACTTTCTGGAGTGATTTGTTGCTCTGAATCACTTAAAGCTAAAGTTGGATTGTTGTGCGTTTCAATCATTAATCCGTCTAAATTAATATCCATTGCCGTTTGTGCAATATCTTCAATTAATGTCGCTTTTCCTGCAATATGACTCGGGTCACAAATAATTGGTAAATCTCTGACTTCTTTTCTTAACTTAATAGGTAATTCCCATTTAGGGTCATTCCTAAAAACAGATTTTTCATAACTATAAAACCCTCTATGAATAGCTGCTAATTGTGTAATTCCAACTTTATTTAAACGCTCTAACGCACCAATCCATAAGCCTAATTCAGGATGAATGGGGTTCTTTACAAAAACAGGAATATCTACTCCTTTCAATGCTTCTGCAATTTCCTGCACATAAAATGGATTTACGGTAGTTCTTGCCCCAATCCAAAGCATGTCAATTCCTGCCTCAAGGCAAAGCTCTACATGTTTTGCTGTTGCTACTTCAGTTGCTACTTTTAATCCTGTTTCTTGCTGTACTTTTTGCAACCATTTTAAAGCATCTTTTCCAATTCCTTCAAATGAATTTGGTTTTGTTCTAGGTTTCCAAGCGCCCGCTCTAAATACATCTGCAGTATCTTTTATAGCATGAGCAATTGCGAGTACTTGTTCTTCAGATTCGGCACTGCAAGGCCCAGCAATTAAGTAAGGTTTTTTATGTGTGAATTTTTTAATATCCATTATTTTCCTGCAACTATTATTACAAATTCTCCTTTTGGTTTTTTCTGTTCAAAATACTCCTTCACCTCTTTCATTGTCCCTCTTTTTGTTTCTTCAAACATTTTTGATATTTCTCTTGAAACAGAAACTAACCTTTCCTCTGAAAAGTATTCGCAAAACTGGGATAAGGATTTAACAATTCTATGGGGTGATTCATAAAAAATCATGGTTCTATCCTCTTCAGCTAATAATTTTAACCTTGTTTGCCTTCCCTTTTTCACAGGTAAAAATCCTTCAAAAATAAATTTCTCTGATGGCAAACCAGAATTAACCAAAGCGGGAACAAATGCAGTTGCCCCTGGCAAACAATCCACCTCAATACCTTCTTTTACACATTCACGAACCAATAAAAAACCTGGATCAGAAATAGCTGGAGTTCCTGCATCAGAAACAAGAGCAATCGTTTCCCCTGCCTTTAACTTAGTAATCCATTTTCCCAATACCTTATGCTCATTATGCATATGAAAAGCAGCAAGCTGAGTCTTAATTTCAAAATGAGAAAATAGTTTCCCTGTTGTTCTGGTGTCTTCCGCCAGCACTACATCCACCTCTTTTAAAAGGCGTAAGGCCCTAAGAGTTATGTCCTCCAAATTTCCTATTGGAGTAGGTATTAAATATAATTTTGACATCTTACAAATTTATAGGAATAAAGGATAAAATTCTAGTTTTGGACTAATTCTTATTGTAGGTGCTGGAAGATGAATATAATTTAGCCAATGTTTTACTTTTTTACCTACTGGGCTATTCCATTTTTTTAACATTTTAGGCACATCATAATCAAAAGCAATATACCATTCATTATTACCACCCGTCTTTGTGTTTTTTTCATTTAGATACTGAGTGTCATCCAATCCAAAACCAACAGCAACATTTAACCAATCAGGCCAACAACAAGTTTCTGTAAAATGATTTACATCAAAAGTTACCCAATAGGTTTGGTTCGGATAATCATCCTGCCAAGCATATTTATTGGTTTCTTTTCCTCTTTGTTTGTCCAGATCCCAATAAATATTGGAACGCTTATAATAGGAAAACTTAAAATTTATGGCCTTTAAATCATCATTGTAATATTGTGCTACTGGCCAAAACGAACCAACAGAACCCATGGTTAAATCCCACTTACTAAAACCCCAATAAGGGGCATAAGCATCTTTCATTTCAATAGCCAACTGCAATCCCGATCCAAATGCTGCTCCATACCAAAGGGATTTTTTCTCGCTCATTCCTGCCCAGCTCATAGAGTTAGAAAATAGGTTTGACGCTAAGAGTCCTCCCATAAAATGACCAGCTTTATCAACATTTAAGGCGTAAGTTAAATCAGCACCATCATCAAAACTAAAACTCGTTTGCTTATCAGCCCACCATGAATTTTCAATGTATAAATAAGAACCAGAAAGTGTAACCCCCAAGCTACTTGCAACAACTGCAACTCTTCCTTTACTTAATCTATTCGTATCATTTTGGGCAAAAATAGAAGAGAAGATAAGGCTACAAAATAACAGAATAAACAAACTTTTAAATTTCATAAAAAATGGCATTGCTTTTTATACTTTTGTTAGCAAACTTAAGAAAACAAATTACGCAATATGTTTTTAGAATCACAAATAAATCATCTTATACAAAAAGGGAGTATAGAAGTAATCTGTGGCTCTATGTTTTCCGGGAAAACAGAAGAATTATTAAGACGACTAAAAAGAGTTCAGTTTGCAAAATTGACCTTTGCCGTTTTTAAGCCTCAAATAGATGTAAGGTATAATGATACAAAAGTAGTTTCCCATGACTCAAATACTATTATTTCAACTCCCATTCATCAGCCTTCAGAAATACTAGAATTAGCAAAGAATGTAGAAATAGTAGCTATTGATGAAGCCCAATTTTTTGATATTGATTTAGTAACTGTTTGTAATACTTTAGCAAACCAAGGAAAAAGAGTGATTATTGCAGGATTAGACATGGATTTTTTAGGCAAACCATTTGGAGTAATGCCTCAACTTTTAGCAATTGCCGAACATGTAACAAAAGTACATGCCATTTGTGTTGATTGTGGCTCTATCGCCAATCATTCTTACCGACTTACAAAGAACCAAGAGCTGGTGCAACTTGGGGAAAAACAGGAATATAAACCACTTTGCAGAAGTTGTTTTGCAAGTAACATGGAATAAGCTATGGAAACGATACACGAAACCATATTAGAAGTAAATATTAAAAGCTTAAAAAATAACCTAAGCTACCTAAAGAATAAGTTAAGGAGTAATACTAAAATTATTGCTGTAGTTAAGGCCTATGCTTACGGGCATGGAGACATTATAATTGCCAAACAATTGGAAGAATTTGGAGTACATGCACTTTGGGTTGCCGATTTTGAAGAAGGAAGTCGCTTACGAGAAAGTGGAGTTAAAATTCCTGTTATTATTGCAAATCCAGGGACAAAAAGCATAAAGAAAATTATAGAAAATAAGCTGGATATTGTTATTTATAATTTTGAGTTGCTTAAAATATATGGTGAATTAAATAAAGAAATTAATATCCATATAAAGTTTAATACTGGTATGAATCGCTATGGATTTAACCCTGATGAAGTGCAACAACTTGTGCAGACATTAAAGAAATACCCAACATTAAAGATTCAAAGTATTTGTTCACACTTAGCAGCAAGTGATAAGCCTAAAAAAGATGAATTTACAAAAAATCAATTTCAGGTTTTTGAAAGTATTAGCAATCTATTTTTTGAAGGGATTGGCCACAAAGTGGACAGACACATCCTCAATACAAATGGCGTACTACGCTTTGCTGAAAAAGAGTATGAAATAGTTAGATTAGGAATAGGTATTTATGGAGTGGGAAATGATAAGAACCTTCAGGAAATTAGCACTCTTAAAAGCGTACTTACACAAGTAAGAAAAATAAAAAAAGGAGAATCAATTGGTTATGATGCTTCTTTTATTGCCAAAAAAGAGATGAAAATTGGCGTTATCCCTTTTGGATATGCTGATGGACTTAACAGAAAATTAAGCAATGAAAATGGACTAATTATGGTTCAAAATATCCCTTGTCCTATTATTGGAAAAATAAGTATGGATTCCTGCATAATTGACTTAGAGAATACAACAGCAGAAATAGGGGAAGAAGTTATTATCTTTGGGAAAGAAAATACGATTCTATCAATTGCAGAGAAATTAACAACAATTCCTTATGAAATTTATGCTACACTAAACAGGAGAATTAAGCGTGTTTATTCATTCTGATACCTAGTATAAATCGTAAACAGAAAAACATAAGCAATGGTTAGTGTAAAGATAAAGAAGTAAGAATCAACCAACATTAAAAACATAAAGGACAAGGGCAACAAAACTCTGTGAACCCCATCCTTTTTCTTTAATAATTCCCTTATTTGATGATAGAATATGGAGAGCAACAATAGCAAACCAAGTATCCCTAATTCAAACCAAACATATAGATACTGGTTATGTGGTGTTGTATGTTTGTCAAAATAATGTCCACTATTCACTTCATTTTCAAAAATTGTCCCAAAACTTCCTGTACCATATCCTAATAATGGGTTCTCTGCTATTCTACTTACTGATTCCTTAACAAAAACATAGCGAATATCTTCTCTTTTTCCCTCTCCTCTATCTCCATTATTTTTAATAATATTAGACATAACATCAAACCTGTTTTTATACACTTTTGTTGATTTGTAAACGATAAACTGGAATGAAAATAACAATAGTAAGAACGCACTCAATCTTAGGATATACTTTCTATTATAATAGACAATATAAAATACTGATGAAAGATTAAAAATTACCTGACCGGCTCTTCCTCTTTCAGTAAAAATACTAATCGCATAAGCAACAATAAACAGAATGATAAGGAATGGATATTTCGTTTTTCTCTCTAGCAGCACATATAAGGATAGTGTAAATGCTAATGCTAGTACTACATTGTGATAGTTATAAGTAATGAAAGCTGAATTCCTCCAGGAGACCTCAATAAATGAAAGATACTCTCCTAAAGGGAGTATAAGGTTATTATTGATAGCTACGGCAGATACTGCAGATATAAAAGCAGTTCCTAAAAATGCAATCACCGCTCCTTTAAGCGTTTTTTGCGTTAAATTTAATGTTGAAAAAACTGGAAAAACTAGTAACAAGGCTAGCCTTTGAAATTGCCATTCATAATTTGCATGCATACTTCCCCAAAGCATTCCTAATCCATACAGCCCTATTAAAGCAAAAATTGAGAGCAGCCATTTTGATGATTTAATAAATTCAATCTTAGATTTAAAGTTCCCCTCTACAATCCAACATAATAAAAGTAAGGCAATAATCAAATTTGTTATTGCAATAGAGGTAGGGATAAAAACCCCTAATAAAATAAATAGATATTGCTGTAACTGATTTCTGAACTTATTCATTTTTTAATATCTTATTATATTGTGCTTCATCTTGCAATACTTCTATTGCTTTTTTCAGTTCAGAATCAAAATTTAGAGCTGCTTTTATTCTCCCTTCCTGATAGAAATACCTACTTCTAATCTCCCCAGTTAATATTTCTTTTACTTCTTGCTTGTTTTTAAATAAATCATTCCCTTTATTTGCTTCTAATTGAGCAACTAAAG
>Ga0233426_10002365_pt1 | contig 15862 bp, 18 predicted proteins | sample SI_118_April2016_6_FD_179875 | JGI IMG/M metagenome (GOLD analysis project Ga0233426, IMG submission 179875) | Seawater microbial communities from Saanich Inlet, British Columbia, Canada - SI_118_April2016_10_MG | ecosystem: Environmental > Aquatic > Marine > Inlet | place: Canada: British...
CCCATCTGCGCAGATGGTACTGCCTATTGGTGGGAGAGTATGTCGTCGCCTTCTTCAAAGACCCGTAACATAGTTATGGGTCTTTTTTTTGCTGTAAACTCAAGTATAAACCAAACAAACTCCATAAGAGTATGGTCAGTTTACCCGAGCCTTATGGGAGCGGGCCTTCTTCAAAGACCCGTAAAATCGTTATGGGTCTTTTTTTTGCAATAAACTCAAGTACAAACCAAACAATATATCCATAAGAGTATGAACAGTTTACCCGAGCCTTATAGGAGCGGGCGTTCTTCAAAGACCTGTAACGTATGTTATGGGTCTTTTTTTTTGTAATAAACCCAACTAAATACAGAAATGTTGAGCTCTATGGAACAGCATATTATCCCCTTAAGCTTTTGATCTCGCTCCAAGTAATGAGCTGAATGTTGTTTTTCTGAAGTCTTTCTTCATTCTCCTTACTTGTAAATGATTCCAAGTCAAGTTGTCTCCATTCGGATCCATAATTTGGGTGGTTAATGGTGATGCCTTTCATTTCATCATCATCATATGCCGGATGTATTAAGATCATATTGAGACCAGCATCTAGTTCGTCTAGTACATTGCTGTAATATTCTTGTAGCAAACCATTTTCAAAGTGCTTAAACAGCCCGTAATGGACTTTATCAATGACCAAATCATCCTCTTCAATGTTTATTAGAGGATCCAAGCCAGACATATTCATTATTTCTTTATTGATTAAAATGGGCAGATCATACTCTTCTCCTAACCTCCGATAGATATTCATCACTTCGGTACTTATTCCTACACTATACATATGAGAATCTATATGGGTCGGCTTTAATCCAAAGGCGTATGCCTTTTCAATCTGAGCTTTAAGCTCTTTCCTGATATCCTCTGCTGTTGCATTTTCTTTCAATTCTTCTCTACTTTTGAAAAAGTATCCAGCTTCATTTACTAAACTGGGTACTTCTGCAAGTGGTAAAACTGGACCAAATTTATAGCTTTCCCATTCACAGGTTAGTGTCAAGTGGATTCCATTATCATACTGTGGATTGTTTTTTGCAAATACCGCCATTTCGTAAAACCAAGGACAGGGCACCATTATGCTGTATGAATTTACTATCCCATGGGTAAGGGACTTTATGGTTGCTCTATTCTCAGAATGAGACAGACCAGCATCATCGGCATGGATCATTAAAAGTTTGGTTGTTTTGTCGAAACCGAGCTTTTGGGATAAATTCATCGTATGCTGTTTTATATTAGCTTTTCTAAAGATCATGAAAATATACCAAATTAAGGCAGTTGGGCAAATCTTTTGATAGATACAATGGGGTATCGTAACCCATTATCGTTTGCTTTCTAACTACTGTAGAATAATTTCCTAATCGCTATGAAGAAAATAATCATAAGGGTGTAGACGAAAAAGAAAGGTAAGATGAAGTCTTTTAAGCCCAATACTAGTAAAACAGCGATAAGGAGTAATTGGAATCCCAAACCAAAGGTAGAAATACTGGTCATAAACCACTTGGGCAATGTTGTGCCTCTGTGTGCGTTACTATCCAGCACATATATGGTTTTATCAAAAGCGCCATAAAGCACTTTATACATCCCAAAAAGAATATTCACATGCCTTTGTTTTTCACCGGGAAGGGCAATCGGGGTTTTGTTTTCAAAGACCCTACTTGTGGTATCGCCATCAAATTGATTTCTCAAAATCACATAATAGTAATTGTACAGGGTGCCTTGTAGTTGCAGGCCTAAGAATGCACCAATGCAAATCCAAAAGGGTGTATTGGTAATATATCCGATAGCACTAAAGAATAGCGCATTTAAGAGAATATCTGCAACCGAATCTAGGTAGCGACCTGTATACGATGGTTTTTGTTTTACACGCGCTAATTCTCCATCTGCAGCATCTAGAATTGATTTTAGAATTAAGAAAAAAGCCGCTAGCCAATAATGACCAAGTACAATGCAGTAAATAGCGAATAGGCCCGCTATTATAAAGCCAATTGTAAGGTGAATAGGAGTGAATAAAGTATTTTTTAGTGCGTGGGCAATAACTTTTGCAAAGGGTCTTCCATAGTCTGAAAGATCAATAAATTTATGCTCTTCGGGTAGTTTTGACATCTAATATCATAGCATTATTTTTTGTGGAATATACCAATCTAGATTTCGTCAAAGATACAATTAATTCACAAGGATTGAATTGGTTATGAAATGAAAGTAATTTGGAAGGGGATGATTTATTTTGTGATAAAGTATTTTTCCATTATTTGTTATTAAAGTAAAAGATTGCCTCCTCAATCGCATCATCAACTGGCGTGAAACTCATGTTCAATTCATTCTTTACTTTGTTGTTGTCATAAAAATTATTGATCCTTAAAACAGCTAAATTTGCACTCGATAGACTGGTTTTTATTTTTAAAAATCGAAGTGCATCGCCCACAAAACCCATCACATAAAGCAGTAAATCTGGATTGACTACTCCATCAAAAGTTGGAAGTGTATTTTGAGCAAAAGCAAGAAAAGGAAATAATAAGAAAAGGGGGCGGATTCTCATGATAAATTATTTATTTATAAGACGCCCGTAGAAATAAAATGTTACACTACATTTAGTTAATAATTTAAAAGAATATGTTAAAGTTTATAGACCCTACGGAACGCTGGAATGTTTTAACCCATGCTTTGGGTGTAATCCTTGGTATTGGGGTTTCCATTTACTTTTTTACTCAGTATTCAGCCGAACAACCAAGGGTATTAATCGCTTTAGGAGTCTACTGTTTTTCGTTGGTTTTTTTATTCTTGGCTTCTACGGTGTATCATGCATCCTCTGGAGCTGTAAAATTGACTTGGCGGAAGGTCGATCATATTGCTATTTTATTCTTAATCGTGGGATCCTACACTCCCGTTACACTGACCTTACTATATGAGACTTCGGGCGTTTGGATTTTAACAGGTGTTTGGAGTATTGCTGCTGTTGGTTTTATTTTTAAAATTTTCTATACCGGTCGATTTGAAATCCTGTCTTTAATAATGTATCTCGGAATGGGTTGGTTCATTCTTTTGGACGCTCAAGCAGTCTGGGAATTATTTTCTACAAATGCTTTTATCTTTTTAATTTTAGGAGGTTTTTGTTATACCATTGGGGTTTTCTTTTATCGTTGGAAAGCTTATAAAGAAGCTCACGCTATTTGGCATGTATGGGTGTTAGCCGGTGCTCTTTCCCATGCATTTATGATTAATGAAATAGTAATAATTAGTTGAAATACGTCAAGAAAATAATGAGTTGGATACTGGGTATCCTGTTTGTTTTAGTATTCCTGGCTATGGGTCTAACCCATTGGATGGAATAAGAAACTGCCCTTTCAGAACTTAGAGATCATTTTGATCCATCAGGTTTTCAGCCTGAAGAACACCAAAGGGTATTCGAAGAAGGTGCACTTTATTATATTACCTACGGCGATACGACTAAAACACCCTTACTTTTAATTCATGGCTCCCCTGGCGATTGGACAGCTTGGAAAGAATTGATGATTCACCCTGAAATTTATACCAACTATTTTATAATTGCGATTGACCGTATTCCCTATCATAAAACTACTATCAAAGGATCTTATGCATTAGCAGAGCAGAGTGATTACCTGAAATCAATAGTGAATCAGTATTGTTCTCCATGTGTGGTTGCTGGACATTCCTATGGTGGTGCATTGGCACTTCAGCTAGGGGCTGATTATTCAAATCAGGTTGCAGCCGTTCTTAGTATTGCTGGAACCGTAGCTGCTCCTTATCAAATACCTAAATGGTATAATCGGATTTTGAGCAACCCACTTCAATATCTAATTGCTCCTTTCTTTCGAGCTAGTAATAATGAAATGCTTCGCCTTTCTGATGATTTATATGCACTAGAAAAACAACTCGCAAAAACCCAAGTTCCATTGTTTTTTATTCAAGGTGGAGCAGATGTTTTGGTCGCTCCCGAATCGGTAGCCTATTTACAGTCGAAAATTCCAGATGCTGAAAGTGTCCTGTATTATGACGCATCATGGGATCATTTTATTATTTGGTCAGAGCTTACGATTGTTCTAGAAGCTTTGGAGGCAATTCGATTACAACTTAGTTTGTAAAGTAAACATCACCTTTTCCTGTAATGCGTTTGTGTATTGTTGGCATTCCTTTACAATAAACATTTGCGTTTCCAACAATATCAACAGTCAATCGATTTAGTGCTGTTACTTCACATCTTCCTCTGCCTTCTATCTTAATTGTAACATGTTGTGCTACAATGGGGTATCCATTAAAAGAACCACCACCTTTGATATTGACTTTTAAACGTTCTACTTTGTTTACTTTTTTCTGGCTTATGATATGAGCTCCTTCTTGTAAACTAATATCCAATTCCTTTAACTCTTCAAGTTCATTCAATTCAACGGTACTATTGCTGTTTAGTTGGATTTTTAACTTTTGTTGGTTTTTAAAATCGCTAAGTACCGTATGGCTTTTCTCAGCTAAGGTAAATTCTGTTAATTGAGGTGTTGTGACTATGATCTCTAGAGGAATGTTAGGAGCGCAATAGGGGGATCGTAATTCAATAATTAATTTTTTATTTTCTACAGCTGTATAGAGGCTATCTACTAAGGCGCTGTCTCCTTTTAGCACAATTGAGGACTCTTTTCCTTGCTTAATGGTTACATTACCTTCAATGTATAAGCCGAGTCGGTCGAAATAATCAAGTTGACTTTTTTGCTCAGTAGGTGAGTTGCGGTCAATAATACAACTGAAATCTTCTTCACTTTCACATGAAAATAATAACATTAGTGTAATTAATCCGCTTAAAAAATAGGTGTACTGGTTACCGAATAAATTTGGAGTAGACATAATATATATAGTTAAATTAAAATTTGGAAAGACTATTGCGGTATTGCTTATTTGAAAAAAACCCTGCTAAGGGGGCTTCGCAGGGTTCTTAAAACAAATAATTAACTTAGGTTAAGTTCAAATATGTACTTTAGTATTTTATATTTCCTTGTTTCTTACTGTAAAGATGCCTCAAAGTGGAGCCAACCCCAATGTAGAGTGTAGTAAGTGGTATGAACAAATTTATAAATGGTATGCTTAGTGTAATATTCGGTAAAAAAGAGGTTTACAGAATAGCAGCAATTAAAATCCCAGTAAGGATTGCAATGAATTTTCTGATGTTAAACACATGACCAGCAGAGCTTTCAAAAAGAATGGTTGTAGCAATGTGAAGTAAAACACCAACCACAACCGCATCGATGGTGGTAGTTATTGCTTCTAAAGCAAGAACGTTTTCTTTTACAAAACCGCCTAGAGGTGTCATTATTGCAAAAGTAAATAGGGCTATGATCTTTTGATATTTTGGGGTTTGTGTTTCCCAGAGTAATAAGGTAATTACCATTCCAATTGGAATTTTATGAACGATGATTCCGATTAGGAGTTCGGGCTGTTGGGTAAGCGGCATTCCTTCCATAAAGGCATGAATACACAGACTGAAGATAAGAACCCAAGGCAGCTTATTGCTATTCGTATGATGGGTATGCCCGTGTTCTGCGCCTTTTGAAAATAATTCCAATAAAATTTGAAATACAATTCCAACCATAATCCAAATTCCTGGATTGTTGTTTGGATTTTCGAAAATATGCGGCAGCATATCGATCACGATAATGGACAGCAGAAAAGAACCGCTAAATGCTAGAATGAGCTTCATTCCCAATGGAGTCTTGGGTCGAAAGTATAGGGCAATACCAGCACCAAAAAATACTGCAATAAAGGGAAGTAATAAATTGAGTTGCATACTGGATTTATGAAGGTTAGGTTTCCCTTCGTTTATTGGGCAAAATTAAACTATTTTTGATAGCAATAAAAAAGGGAATGGAAAGTAATTTTAAAATGTTGGCCAAAACATTCTACGGAATGGAAGGCTTGTTAGCTGAAGAGCTCAAGAATTTGGGAGCTCAAGATGTAGAAGAAGGCAATCGTGTGGTTCACTTTGCTGGAGATAAGGGTTTTATGTATAAAGCCAATATGAGTTTGCGTACGGCATTAAAAATTTTAAAACCCATTCACACTGCTCGAATAACCAACGAACATGAGCTGTATAATATGGTATATGACTTTCCATGGCAAGATTATCTTAGTCCCGAAAACTCTTTAGCAATCGACAGTGTCGTTTTTGGAGAAAACTTCACCCATTCGCTTTATGTTTCTCAAAAAGCTAAAGATGCTATTGTCGATCGTTTTCGAGCGGATACTGGCGAACGTCCGGATGTGAATTTGGATCATCCTGATCTTCGAATCAACATCCATATTGATAAAGATATATGTACTATTTCTTTGGATAGTTCGGGAAGTTCCCTTCATCATAGAGGCTATAGAACCGCAACCAATATTGCTCCTTTAAACGAAGTATTGGCCGCTGGGATCATCATGTTATCGGGTTGGGACCAAACGGTCGATTTTCTTGATCCCATGTGTGGTAGTGGTACGATATTGATAGAAGCTGCGATGTTGGCTTGTAATATTCCGGCAAACATCAACCGCAAGGAATTTGCTTTTGAAAAGTGGAACGACTGGGATGAAGAATTATTTTATAAAATTGAAGAAGCTCAGATTGGAAAAATCAGAGGTTTAGCGGGTACTATATCGGGTTTTGACAAAGCACCCTCTGCGATAGAGAAAGCAGGTGAAAATATACGCAACGCCAATTTAGAGGAGTTCATTAGAATCGAAAAAAACAATTTCCTTTATGCTGAAAAGGAAACCGATCGCCCTTTGCATATTGTAAGCAATCCCCCCTATGGAGAACGGTTAGAAGGAGATATGAATCAGTTTTATGCTGAAATTGGTGATACATTGAAACAGAAATATCCCGATACACAAGCTTGGCTAATCAGTGCCAATATGGAAGCTCTAAAGCATCTTGGATTGCGCCCTTCACGAAAAATAAAACTTTTTAATGGGAAGTTGGAAACGAGGTTATCGCTTTACTCTATATATAAAGGAACCAAAAAGTTACATAAACTTAATCAAGAGGAATCATGAATGTAAAAACAAAAGCCTTGGTATTGAATCTCATTTGTTTTGGATTTTTATTTGTAGTAATCAAAACAATAATAGGTACATTAATTCCGATGTCTTATATCCCATTGATTGCTTTTTCCGCCCTATTAGCAAGTGTATTTTCGCCTAAGTTTTTGGTAGAAAAAGGAAAACTGTATATTAAAATCCCATTGGTTAAGGAGCCTCGGGAGCTTTAGCTTTTCTAAAGCGAAAAGGGAGGGAGTAGGTGAGTGTATAGTTAAAACTCGCACCAAATTTATTTTGATCGGTTACCGTATTGAATCCCGGAACATACAGATTTCCAAAATTCACCGGCTGATCGTCTGTCAGTATTCGGTGTACACGCAAGCTGAGCCCTAAATAGAATTTGGAGGTTATTTCTACCTTAGTTCCAAAAATAACTTCAATCCACCCCGTACTCAATGTTTCTCTTTCCCCGTTAGCAAATCCCTTATTAGTAATTGGCGTGTCCCAATAGTGATGTGTTATATAAACCAAATAGTTGTTTAGCGTGTGTTTATGAATACTTCTTGCTAATCGAAGACCGATGAAAATATCATTGTTCAGCCCAACCCAATTGGTATACATATTATAATCTATTCCTACTTTGAAATAACTTCCTGAAGTAGTAAAATTCAATTGTTCGGACTGAATGGTTCTTTTTTCGTTTCCAATCTCAGAAGCTACATAAAGACGTTCTCCAACCTTAAGATCTCCAACAATTTCAAGGCCTTGATATTCTTTATCAAATTGTGAACGTATGGGTTTATAAAGATCGATACCAGCCCTTAGAGCATAGGTTCTAGGTTCTTTTCTTTCTTGTTTAGGTTTCACTTCTTCTTTTTCTTGAGCAACGGTTCCCCAACTCAAAAACAAGCTGCTAATGATAAATAGCCAGGTGAGTTTGTTGTTCATTGGAAACGGTGTCAATTAATATTTCAAAGGATTCTATCCAAATAGGTGCAGCAGTTGGATAGGATATAAGGTTGTTGTCTAGTATGAAATTTGCGCGATAACCACAGGAGCGGTTAAGGTACTCATCGTAACGTTTGTAGTTGAATTGCAATGTATCCCCAACTGTAGTACTTGCTGTACTCGTTTTGAGTAAAAAGGCATATTGTGTAAAAGCCGCTTGGGTTTTTAGCGGAAGAACTAGAGAGTCGGTCGTTAGCGTAACCAATGCCCGTTCTTGTCCAACACCATAAATCGAGATGGAGTCAGCAGCTTTAAAATTTTGGCGATTGTCTTTGTCAAATAAGCGAACGATAAGTCTGGGAGTGCTTGGTGTTTCGATCAGACAGATGTCATCTTTTTCACAACTACTTATAAAGAAGCAGCAGAAGAGGAGGAATACCAAAGGAGCAATTTTGTTTTTCATCATATCTTCTGCAAAAGTACAACATTTTCTACATGATGCGTTTGCGGAAACATGTCAACTGCCTGAGAGGTAACCAAACGATACTGATCTTTCATGAGCGATAAATCACGTGCTTGTGTGGCACTGTTGCAACTTACGTAAACAATCCGCTCAGGACTGAGATCCAGTAGTTGTTGCACTACATCTTTATGCATTCCATCGCGGGGTGGATCGGTAATTACTACGGAAGCTTTGCCGTGACGGTCAATGAATTCTTCTGTAAAAATCGCTTTCATATCCCCGGTTTCAAAAAAGACATTATCAATTTTGTTGTGTACCGCATTAGATTTTGCTGCATTTATAGAGTCTGGAACCACATCTACACCAACAACTTTTTGTGCTTTTTGTGCAACAAACTGAGCAATGGTACCCGTTCCTGTATACAGGTCATAGACCAATTCATCCCCTTGTAAATCGGCAAGTTCGCGCACAACTTTATAGAGTTCATACGCCTGAAGCGAATTGGTTTGATAAAATGATTTTGCCGTAATTCTAAATTGTAAAGCTTCCATTACTTCGGTAATATAGTCTTGCCCTTTGTAGCAAACAATTTCTTGATCGTATAGCGTATCATTTGCCTTTCCATTGATTACGTATTGTAGGGAAGTAAGGTCTGGAAACTCTTGTGCAACGGCATCCAGCAGGGGAAATAAGATAGTGTCTTCTTTGTGGAAAACTTGAAGTACGATCATCACTTCTTCGGTCGAAGTCGTTCGAATCATTAAACTTCGTAAAAAGCCAGTTTTATTTTTAGGGTCAAAAAATGCCACCTTGTTTTTATGTGCATAAGAACGAATAAAATTTCGAATAGCATTGGAAGGATCGGCTTGTAGGTGACAGGTCGAAACGTCAACTATTTTATCCCACATTCCAGGCTTGTGAAAGCCTAAGGCATTGCGGTTAAATTCTGCTCCAGAATCTACCTCTTCTTTGGTGAGCCACCGTTGATTAGAAAAAGAGAATTCCATTTTGTTGCGATACCAATACGGATTTTCGACTGGAAGAATGGGATTGAGTTCGGGAAGTTCGAGACCCCCAATACGCTTTAAGTTTTCTGACACCTCTTTTTGTTTGAAGAGCAGTTGCGCTTCATAGCTCATGTGCTGCCATTTGCAGCCTCCGCATACACCAAAATGTTCGCATACGGGTTCTGTTCTGTGTTCCGAAAGGCTGTAAAATTTGACAATATTACCTTCGTAAAAACCTTTTCTTTTTTTGTAGGTAGCAATGTCTACAACATCTCCCGGAACACCGCTGGTTAAGAAAATAATGGCACCCTCATCGGTCTTGGCAACGGTCTTGCCTTTTGATGCTGTGTCTACGACTTTTACTCCTTCGAATAGTTCATTTTTACTATGTCTTCCCATGCCGTAAAAATAAGGTTTTATAAACTGTTTTGGCAATAGAATTATTCAACAAGATTTAATTTTTTATATTTAGATTAATTGTAAGTTTGTCTTGGATGATTTCTCTCCCAATAGTATCAAGAAGGAATTTGTATTAAAAACGTTTAAAAAATTTAATATGGAATCTACTATCCAAAAAAACGCACAGTATCATTTAGACTTGGAGGCTCAATATGGGGCTCATGACTACCACCCACTTCCAGTTGTATTAGCAAAAGGCGAAGGTGTTCATTTATGGGACGTCGAAGGCAAAAAGTACTACGACTTTTTGTCTGCCTATTCTGCCGTAAATCAAGGGCATTGCCATCCAAAAATAATCAAAACCATACAGGATCAAGCGGCTACTTTGACCTTAACTTCTAGGGCCTTTCACAACAACCGTTTGGGAGAATACCTAAAATTTACAACGGAATACTTCGGCTTTGAAAGCCTTCTTCCAATGAATACTGGAGCAGAAGGTGTCGAAACTGCGATTAAGATCACCCGTAAATGGGGACATACCATAAAAGGAATTCCTGAAGGTCAAGCACAGATAGTAGTTTGTGACAATAACTTTCACGGAAGAACTACGACCATAATCTCCTTCTCATCTGATGCCGGATCCAAGGATCATTTTGGACCACATACGGGAGGGTTTATCCACATACCGTACAACGATACTGAAGCTTTAGAAAAAGTACTTCAAGCGAATCCTAATGTAGCTGGGTTTTTGGTAGAACCCATTCAGGGAGAAGCTGGTGTTTATACACCAGATGAAGATTTCATCGCCAAGGCACGTGCCGTTTGCACACAGTACAATGTGTTGTTGATTGCCGATGAAATTCAAACCGGAATTGGTCGAACGGGGGCTTTGTTAGCCGTGTGCGGCAATTGTAGTTGTGAAGCACAATGTGAACGTCAAGAAGCTACCTATATCCGTCCCGATTTATTGATATTAGGTAAGGCATTGAGCGGAGGTGTATATCCGGTCTCTGCCGTATTGGCTGATCGTGCAATTATGGATGTAATTCAACCGGGACAACACGGAAGTACCTTTGGAGGAAACCCAATGGGATCCTTGGTAGCGCAGACTGCTTTAGAAGTTATACGAGATGAAAAATTAACACAGAATGCACGAACCTTGGGAACTCTTTTTAGAGCCCAAATGAATCTGTACATTGCTGACAGTAAAATTGTAAATTTAGTTCGTGGAAGAGGATTGCTCAATGCAATTCTAATCAACGATACTGAAGACAGTAAAACCGCATGGAATATATGTTTGCGTTTGCGAGATAAGGGCTTACTTGCCAAACCTACACACGGAAACATCATCCGATTTGCCCCACCTCTTGTAATAACGGAAGAACAACTGCTCGATTGTATTCACATTATTACTTCAACCTTAAAAGAGTTTGAACCACAAGATTCTTAATGGGGACAAAAAAATAAGGAATGGTTAAGAATGTTTATTTTGATAATGCGGCTACCACGCCCATACGAACAGAAGTAGTAGATGTTATGCACGATGTACTGAAGGATACCTTCGGAAATCCTTCTTCTACCCATACTTTTGGGCGTTCCGCTAAGACGCAAATAGAAACGGCTCGAAAGAGTATTGCAAAACATTTTAATGCCCACCCACAAGAAATTATTTTTACTTCTGGGGGTACAGAATCCGATAATATGTTGGTGCGTTGTGCCGTTCAAGATTTAGACATTGAAACCGTAATTACCTCCCGAATTGAACATCATGCTATTCTGCATGCGGTTGAATTTTTAGAGGAACAAAAACTTGCTAAAGTACTTTATGTAAAAACCAACTCTGATGGAGCGGTTGATTATACTGATTTAGCCCATTTACTCGCTGCTGATGACTCTAAAAAATTGGTGAGTCTGATGCACATCAACAACGAAATTGGAACCATTCTTGATTTAGAACGGGTATCCAACCTTTGTAAAACACACGACGCTTTGTTTCATACAGACGCTGTTCAAGGGGTAGGACACTATGCGATTAATTTGGAAGAAATCGCAATCGATTTCCTTTCGGCTGCAGCACATAAATTTCACGGTCCAAAAGGGGTAGGTTTTTCTTTTGTTCGCAAGAATTCTGGCTTACAACCTTTTATTTTAGGAGGCTCTCAAGAGCGCGGTCTTCGTGCTGGTACAGAGTCGGTACACAACATCGTTGGAATGGCCAAGGCACTCGAAATCGCCTATGCTAAGCTGGATGAAGAGCAACAATACCTCAAAGAACTAAAGGCACATGCCATCAAACAACTGACCAGCGCTTTTCCTGACATTCATTTCAACGGTTGTTGTTCTGATATGGAACGCAGTACGTTTACTCTAGTAAATGTAGCCCTGCCTATTGCTGAAGAAAAAGCAAGCTTACTGAATTTTCATTTGGATCTCAATGGAGTTGCTTGTTCAAAAGGAAGTGCATGTCAATCTGGGAGTTCCAAAGGCTCACACGTGCTGGAAGAAGTTGTTCCGACAGCCTTGAGTAAAAGACCTTCGATTCGATTTTCTTTTTCGGTATTCAACACCCAAGATGAGGTAGATTATTTAGTACAAACCTTGGCTACTTTTGCAAAGGAATAAAGGGGATTATTTTTTGACAAGCTTTGCTTTTCTGAAGATTGTAGTTTCGTAAGTGCTGCTGTTTCCTTGTTGATCTTCCACTTCTAGTTTAAAATTCAATTGGGATTGATCAAAATCGATGTCCTCAAACGCAAAAGTAAGGGTGTTGTTTTTTGGTTCGTGTTCCAATAAAATCCATTGACCGTTTATGGTTCCTCTGTAGGATTTGATTCCTGAAAAATCATCTTCAATTTTCAATTTTAAAAAGCTGTAATTACTCAACCACTGTTTGGGCTTAAAATTTAGAGGTGTAATGCTGGGCGCTAGTGTATCTTTAGACAGAACATAGATTCCAGGAGTTCCGCCTTTGCTGATGCGTTTTCCGTCTTTGGCAACAGAGTACACATAATCGAGTTTTTTCTTCTTGTTGAGGCGTGCTATGCACCAAAGATTGGTTTCTAGGGAATCAACTTCAGGTGTTTTAAACTGAATCTCAAAGGTTCTTTGTAGTGCGTCTTCTTTGGAACCCACAAAAAGCGTGTCTTTGGTTGCTCGGATTTTAAAATCTACGGGCTCAAAGAAGGTGTTCTTGGGTAAGTAAACTTCTTGATTTTCAAATTCAAAAAGATAATCCAATTCAGGCTTTACAGTATTTTCAGCGATTTGTGGTTTCTTTTTATTGTCAGTTGCAACTTCTCTATTCCCTTCGATATAACTTTCGACATGGGTCTTGTTTCCATGAAAATCTTCCAAGCTAATTTTTAGGAGATAGGAGCGTCCGGCTTCAAAATTTAAAATCCCGTTGGGCGCATCTTTGGGCAAAAAGCTAAACCCATAGGGAAGGTCGCGAAAGAGTTTTTGAATCCGAATACCCTCGGTAGCATAGGTTTCATAGTCGATCAGTGTGCTGATGTATTTCCCATCGTCAAAACTGATTTTGTCGAAGGTATACTGGATCATTTCTTTTCCGTTGAGACGTACCGCAATTTTGTAAACTCCATTTTTATTATAACTCAGATCTTGCCGATCGTACATGCGGAGCCCAATACCTGTTTTACCCGACCACGATTGAATTGATGAGGTATAGGTGCTGTCGTTTTTACGAATCAGACGAATTTCGTTTTTCTTTTTTTGCCTCGGATTGTTTAAGTCATACCGATACAAACCCCTGATGACAGGGCGTTGGGTGTCTTGGATGTCATATTCAAGTTTCAGGGGGTTGAGGGGTGTCTGTGCTTTGGTGTCTCGTATTTCAAAGTGAAGGTGAGGTCCGAGCGAGCCTCCAGTGTTTCCTGAATAACCAATTACTTCTCCCTGTTCTACGGTCAATTCATTGGTTTTAAAATAGCTTTGAATAAGAAATTGTTCTTTCTTGTACTGCCGCTCTTTTATGATTTTTTCAATTTTCGGAGCAAATTTTTGCAGGTGGGCATAGACTGAGGTTGTACCGTTGGCATGATCGATATAGAGGGCTTTGCCGTAACCGGTAACGGTTACTCGAATACGCCGAATACTCCCTGCCAAAATACTTTTTACAGGAAAACCTTGCCACCCCTGTGTTTTAATATCCAATCCCGCATGAAAATGACTGCCGCGTAATTCTCCAAAATTCCCAGACAACAAGAGGGGAATGTCTAGAGGTGGAGTAGCCTCTTGGGCACTCATTAAAAAAGAAAGGAAGAGCAAGGCAATCCCAAGGGAGCTTTTAATGTTGTTGGTCATGCTAGCGAAGATAAAACATTCTCTTTTTATCTGATGGCTGAGGTTGGAATTTTAAATTCAACTCGTCCTTTCCAATTATTTTGAATGCTTGATTGCATTAATACAATCATCTTAAATCGTAATAGAATATCCCTCATACTCAGCTTTCCTTGGAATAATTTATCATTCCTTTTGGAATTGTTATTTCATTTATTTTTTCTTGACTAAAACTTTTTGAAAAGAGAAAAAGGAATACAAATATTTTTTTTTGGTAAGTGCTTCATATACAATAAGATTTGGACAATTCTAAAGTAAACAATTTATAACAGACTGCAAAATAGCGGCTAACAACTTGAAGTTGTAATTCTGCTATGGCTTCTATTTTTAGGTTAAATTTGTTTTTATGGAATTAGAGTACAATTTACATCTTGAGCCTTTTGTTTTTTGTTGTTTGCATTCAAACCCCTTCAAAGTTGAGGATGTTGTTATGGCTTTTAAAGAACAAGAGGGGATGACTTATATTGTTTTACAAACTAGAGCAGAAGCCTTGGGAATTGACTTTGAGCAAACGTGGGCTTGGATTAGGGTAGAAACACCAACAGCTTTGGATGCAACAGGGATAACGGCTCATATCGCAACCCTACTTTCCAAACACCAAATCCCGTGTAATGTTGTAGCTGCATTTCATCACGATCATCTTTTTGTTCCTTTTCAAGCGGCTAAAAAAGCCCTTGAAGTTTTGAATGGGTAACTTTTTATTCAATTTCTAAAATTTTTGTTAATTTTCTTAAATGCGATCCTCAAAAACTAAAGAATAGATTTAAAATTCTTAACTTTGTAAGGTTAGGAGTTATGTGTCATTATGAGCGAAAAAAATCAAAATGTTGAACTTCTTGAACGAAATATAGTGTTGCTTTTGAATAAGCTAGAAGAAAACCACTATGCTTTGCAGTCGCTTACCGAGCAATTGGAAGCCTCTAAAAGCCTGCAAAATCGAGTTTCCGAAGAGAATAAAACCCTCAAGAAAGCGAAAGCTTCTTTAGAAATGGCAAATGCATTACTCGGCAGTAACGAAAGTATTACAAAGACTAAAAATAAAATCAATACACTAATTCATCAAGTTGAAGGATGTATGATTCAACTACAAAACACAGAGTAACTTTTTTATGAGTGAATTGCTGAAAATAAAGTTAACCATTGCAGATCGTGTCTATCCTTTGTCGGTTGCACCCGACCAAGAAGAGGCTCTTAGAAAGTCTGCAAAGAAAATTGACGCAATGATCAAACAGTTGGAAAAAAGCTATGCTGTTCGAGATAAGCAAGACGTCTTGGCCATGTGTGCTTTGCAATATGCAACCCAGCTAGAACAAAAAAGTAGTACCGAAACCCAGGGGGTGACCATTGAACATCAAAAGATCAACTCGTTAAACGAGATGATTGAAAATCATATGGCGACCTTCTAATACGTTCTTTATAAATAAATAATACACTACTGCCTGTATTAGTTTAAATTTTTGATAAACTCAACGATCTTATTTTTATAAGAGGTGAGTCCATATTGTAAAAGCAAGCTGTCTTCGAACAGATCCTTGATCAGTTGGTTAGCCGCAAACCTTTTTTTACGGAGTTTATACAGACCTCTAAGCTAGTACAGGCTTTTTTTATAAATAAATAAAATTATGACAACTACCATATACCT
>Ga0233426_10002367_pt1 | contig 15851 bp, 13 predicted proteins | sample SI_118_April2016_6_FD_179875 | JGI IMG/M metagenome (GOLD analysis project Ga0233426, IMG submission 179875) | Seawater microbial communities from Saanich Inlet, British Columbia, Canada - SI_118_April2016_10_MG | ecosystem: Environmental > Aquatic > Marine > Inlet | place: Canada: British...
CTTGTCATTTCGATTTTTTTAAATGTTGCACAACGTTGTTGTATAAGCTTTGTTGCGTGTTTTAAGCAGTGAATTTAGTAAATAAAACACAAACCAAGAAAAACCGCGAGGTTTTTCCCAAGTAGGCAAGAAGCCAGCAATAAAATTTATACGGTGTTGTAATTAGTACTTTGTTTTTCAGTTTTCCAATTATTATCAATTGGTTCCATTTTTCCGATATTTCCTAAATCAAATGTTATTCCGCCTTCATTTTCTTCTCCTATTTTCAAGCAAATAATTAGCAGAAAAATCTCATTAATATTTTCAGGTTTACTTGTAATTATTTTCACTTTGTCTTTATAAAATAATTCAATTAAAGACTCGTCAATTCCTGCAATTTGGATTCCGTTTTTGAATACAGATTTTTTCCTTCCTTTATGAAGTTTCAATAAGTATTCGTCTTTTTCAATTTTCAATTCATAAACTGAATGCCATTTATTTTTCGCTTTCAATTCGATAATTTTTCCATTATTATCTTTTATTAAATATGACATATTCCATTTCCAAAAACTAAATTTTCGGCTTATTGAATAAATTGATTTTTCTTTTTCAGTAAATATTTCAGCTTTATACTTTCCAAATAACATTGACCAATTTCCATTCATTATTTTTCGGCTATCTCCTTTTTTAGATAGTTCAAAATAATTATCAAATTGTTCAATTATAAATTCCATTTTGAGTTTTCGTGGGTATTAATTACAACGTGTTTGTATATGGTTTGTTGCGTGTTTCAAGCAATTAATTTAGTAAATAATTACCGACCAAGAAAGACCGCGAGGACTTTCGTAAGTAAGCAAAAGCTAGCAATAAATTATATACGGTGTTACCAGCTGGCTTTTATTATTCAATCACTACATTTTGTTCAGATGTTGTAGTTATTTTCATTTTCATAGTCATTTTTTCATTGACCTTAATTGTCATATCCATTGGTAATTTGGATTTGTATTTTGTTAAATAATTTTCTTTAATATCAAATTCCGATATTCCAGTTCCAGTTCCACTTGCAACTACATTTAATTGCTCTTGACTTATATCCAAACCTACAGTTTGTTTAATGTCAAAAAATGCTTTTCCATTTTTAATTTCAGTTAGTAAATATTCCATATTTATTTTCACAGAAATTGGATTCATACCTTCCATCGGAATTGTCATTGGAATTTCACTATTAAATGATTCTCCAACTTTCATTGGTTTTTCGGGAAATTCAATTGCTTGTTGAACACTTTCTAAAGTGGTTTTCAATACATTCCTCATTTGTTGAGAAACTTTGTCTCCAATTATGGTATCTATTTTGAATTTATTTTGAATGTCATATTTTCCTAAAATTTTCATTCCAGAATATGGTTTTTCTTCTGTCGTTGTTTTTCCGCTAATAGTTTTAGTAGTAATCATTTTTCCATATTCCATTGTTGCAGAAAACTCTCCATTTTCGTCAAGATTTTGAGTGTTAATATCAGTCGCCATATTTGTTTCACTTTCCGTAATCATTGGCAATTCAATTCCTTGACTTTTTATTCTATCAATTATCTCTTGGTCAGCAATAAATTCAATTTCCGTGTGAGAAGTTGTTTTGACTTGGGTTTTGTATTTTTTACTTGGTTTGAATTTAGTTTTGAAAATAACGCTTTCTTGAGCGCAACTTGTTATCGATATTAAAATCAATAAAATAAAGGTTAAATTTTTTATCATAGGTTTTTGTTCAGCTTGCTGGTAACGTGTTTGTACAAGGTTAGTTGCGTGGTTTAGCAATAAAATTAATAAATATTTACTGACAAAGAAAATCCGCGAGGATTTTCGCAAGTGAGCAAAAAGCAAGCAATTAATTTTGTACGGTGTTGGGCGTTCGTTTTTTTCTCACTTTTTTTATAATTCCTAATATGATTAAAATTAAAAGAATTCCCCATAATATTGGATATAATAAAATTATAAAATCGTAATGATGTTTTCCTTGAATTTCAAAATTCGTTTTTCTATTAAGTTTTGCTTTTCCCTTTATAAATTCATTCTTTTTTGTTTTAATAAAATAAGCTATAACAAATTTATTTGTGTCAATACTTTTGGTTTCAAACCAATTTGAAATTTCTATTCTATTATAAGGACAAACTTCAATTTTCCAATTTTTAAAATAACTTGCTTCAGTCACATTTCCATAACTATCAAATTCTATATTATTAATGTCAGTAATTTTTGACTTGGAATTATTTAGAGTTATTTTGTTTCCGTTTTCAATTGCTAAAATTGAAATTGACAAACTATCTATTTCGAAGCATTTTTTAGAAATTAGATAAGTATTTGAGCCAATTATTTTCAGGTCTTTACTTCCAAAATGTTCTGATTCAATTGATAGAAACTCGTTGAGTTTAATTTTGTTTTTGGTTTCAGAATTTGAGTTTTTTTGTTCAATATTTGTCGTCCAGTTTCCTCTTGTTACGCTTATGTAAATCAGCGATAAAAGAACTAAAAAGATTGATATTATTAATTTATCCTTTAATATTTTCATTTTTCGGTGATTCGCTAAATGACGCCCAACGGATTTGTATAAGAACAGTAGGGCGGAAAAAACGCACGAACCATTCGGTTGAACACAAGCCGAATTTTTAAATTTTACTTATTATCTTTTTTTCTCAATAAGCCAAATTTAAAAATTTGGCGACCTCGAAAAGTGCTGTGAACATTGGGTTAAGCGCCAATTGCCCTATTGTTTTTATACGTTGTTAGGGGCAGTTTTTCTGCGTTCTGGTTATCATTTATAGTAATCAATATGCCGCTGTTTTTGTTCAATTAATTCCAAATCAGCTGATTTTATTCCTTCTGATTTTTTTCGTTCAATCCAATTGCCCTTATCATCGTAAATGTAATTGTATTTTATGACTTTAATTCTTTCATCATCTTTAGTAATAAACTCCTCTAAAATTACATTCTGATATTCGTCGAATTCCTTACTCTCTGTTTTGTATCTATCAAAACCTAACCTTCTGTATTTACCAAATACTTCTTCATCTTTTATTTTATTCCCGAAATTATCATACACGTAATTAAAATGATAGCCCAATATTGTATCCTTATCAATATAAAATCCTTTACTCTCTATTTCTCTGCCTTTACTATCATATTTATAATAAGTGTCTGTATTATGCGGTGAGAAATCTGCAAGTTGAAAACTCTTTATCATTTGGCTTTTGTCATCGTAATTCCATCCATAAATTGGTCGATAGTCGCACTTGTTTTCTTTCGAATATCTATCAACGTAAGGTTTGCAACTACCTTCTTCAATCTTATTTCCATTTCCATCATAAGTGTAAATGTCTTTTTCGAAAATATCTCCTTTGTTCGTGTGAGTGTTTTCAATAATTAAGTTTCCAGATTTGTCATATTTATAGGTCTTAAAGTCTTGAATGAAATCATTTTTATTTGGTGGAAGTTCCTCGCTGTAATCCCGAAAATAGCCAAAGACATATTTGATAAATTTAATCTTTTTGTTGAATGCGTCGTATTCGTAAATTTCTTCTGACACCACACGATTTTTGACATAATATCTTTTTTGAATTAAGTTTCTATTGTCATCGTATTTGTAAGTGTAGCCATCTAATCCTTCGCCAATTTGATTAAGCTCCCAAACCAATTTTCCTTTATCGAATAAAAAAACCGTGTTTTCGTTTCTCAATTCACGGGCCATTACATCAAGCCCTAATGACAATTCTATAATTTTTGTCGGTTCGCCATTTTTATCAAAAAAGAATTCTCTTTCTTCATTATTTTCATTTTTAAGGTTTTCAGTTATTTCACTAACATATTTAACTTGTCCATTTAAGTTCAAATTTAGTTTAGATGTTTTATCGTAGAAATATTCGGTTGTTGCTTTTTCCTGACTGAAACCAATAATGGAAAAGACCTGAAATAATATTATTATTATCGAAGTTAATTTAATGTTCATTGGTTTTTTTCAAATTGCCCCTAACGTTGTTGTGTATGATTAGTTGCGTGTTTTAATCACTAAAGTTAGTAAATAAAACACAGATAGAAAGTCCGCGAGGACTTTCGTAAATTAGCTAAAACCAAGCAATTAATTATACACGTTGTTAGCAATAGTACTATTCCGATGTAATTGTTTTCCTCCTTTGATTATTATCTTTTCTGACGTGAAATTTTTAATATCATCGAATGGACTTTTCTCCCAAATTATGAGGTTCGCTTTTCTACCTTTTTTCAATGTACCGACTTCATTCTCAATTCCAATTGCTTTTGCTCCATTTAAACTTGCAATTTTAAAAGCATCATTAACTGAAAAGCCATACTCGCAAAGTAATATAAGTTCAGAAAGGTTTGCTTTACCACCATTTACCATATCAGAACCAAGTCTTATTTCAACTCCTTTATCATACATTTTTTTTGTGTTTTGCATTAATATTTTGAAATTTTCAAAACATCTTTCTGTTTGTTCTTTGGTTAATGTCGTATCTAATGGTTTTGTAAAATAGGTTTCGCCAAATTGTTGATATAAGAAATGTAAAGTTGTAGAAAATGAAACTTTTTCGATTGAAAGTTGTTCTATAAACTTATTTAACTCATCTTTTTTATGAATTTCTGCATACCTGAACAACTCTAATAAATACTCAATCACTCTCGATTCAGAATTTAATTCTCCAAACTTTTCACTAAATAATTTATTTACTATATCCCAATCTTCTTTTTCAGACAAAACACTATTAGGAATAATACCTAAATGTTCATAGTTTTTCAATCCTATAGAAAGTGTTTTGTCGATTGTTTGATTTTCTAAATTAAAACCGCCTATATGTCCATAAATGTTCATATTCAAACTATCAGCTGTTTCGAATGCAGATTGAAATTCTGGATTATTAAGTCTATAATATAATTTGATATGATTGATACCACGATTGTAATATTCAATTACTTTAGCTTTAGCTTCACTTGAGTTTGCTACTACACTATGACCAATGTATGGTTCTCTGTTTTCTTTTGAAATTATTGCACCACCAGTTGTAAAAACATCTACGAAGTTTGAGTTTTGATTCTTTTGCCAATATAGTATTGTATCTAGCCAATCTTCTGGTTGTCCAATCATTAGAGTCGTGGTTGTGCCAAAAGGTAAATATTCGTTTGATAATTTTTTTCTAGAATTATCATTAAGTGATTTGGGTGCCTTTTCCCTATCTCCAAAAACGTCTGTTGGATGTATATGAGTGTCTATAAAACTTGGTGTGACTAATTTCCCTTTTGCATCTATACTTTCAATTCCCTCATAATCTGTTGGTTCATCAAGTATATTTTGAATGATACCGTTTGTGACTATTAATGTTTTATTCTGTAAAATTTCTCCTGTTTCAACATCTAACACATTAGCATTTTCAATTAGTAAATCACATTCTTTAGTTTGTTTACAACCAAAACAAATTAAAGCTAATAAAATTATTGTGATTGGATAGTTTCTCATTTCCTTGCGATGTGGTTTTTGTATTATTGCTAACGTCTCGGCTATGGTTAGTACGGGAATAAATATAACTGAATTTCCGATTAAGCACTTAGCCAAATCTTTTTATTTTGTTTTATCTTTTTTTTTAAAGCCAAATCAAAAGATTTGGCGGACTTCGTAAATATGCCTAAACTTTGGGTTAAGCACCAAAACCCGTATTAATTATAGCCATTGTTGTAACCAGTTTTACCTTATAAGTCGTCCGTAAAATGTTCTTTCCTTTTCGGTTTTGAAAACTTTTCTTTATTATACTCTTTAGATTTTCCTTTCGGTATTGAGAGAGAATTCCAATCTTCATTTTGGATTATTTTTCCGATAAAAACAATTTGTCCAATGTGATAAGGATAATGAGCAAGTTGTCTATTTATTGCTTCCGATATTGAATGTCCCATATTTCGGATATAAATTTCCTTTTCAAGGTCTTTTTCAGTTAGTGGATTAATTGCATTAAATAAGCATTCCCAACCTTCATTCCATTTTGATAATAATTCTATTTTTGTTTTTATATCGTTATCAAATTCTTCATCTCTTTTCCGCCATTCTTTTTCTCCGTCACTTGTCAAAAAGTCAGTCCAACGAGAGAGCATATTTCCGTTTAGATGTTTTACAATCATAGAAATACTATTACTTTCCTCATTTAATTGCCAAAATAATTTTTCTTCAGGTATTTGTTCAAAAGTCTTCTCTCCAAGCATTTTATAATACTCAAACTGTTTTTTTACACTTTCTAAATAACTGTTCATCTTTTTTATGGTCTGATTTTTTTAATTGGTTACAACGTGTTTGTATATGGTTTGTTGCGTGTTTTAAGCACCTAATTTAGCAAATACAAACCAAATAGAAAATCCGAGAGGATTTTCGTAATTAGGCTAGAACTAGCAATAAATTATATACGGTGTTGTAAGCAGTTTTTTTTTATTCTACTTTTCGTTTCGGTATTCGGAAAAATAAATTTCCATTCCAATTTGATTTAAAATATTAATAACTTTTGAACTTAAAATTGCTCCACCACCACTTGCATCTTTCCTAATTCCAAATCCGATATCCGCAACATATTTTCCTTTTGGTAGATTTTTTCCTTCTTTATTCAGCCATTTTTCCAATTCGTCCATTTGAGTTGGTAAGTCCCAATCTTCGTCACATAGATATTTTATCGTTTCAAAATTTTCTTCTTTGTATATGTTAATTGGCATCTATGATTTTTTATCTAATTACTCACAATTATTGTTGTAAGCCGTTTTTATTCCGCTAATTTATTTTGTCCGTTTTCTGTTTTTACAAATTTTGCTTTGCTCTTTTCAATAATCTGTTTCAAATTCGTAAAATCTCCAATTCCTCTTGAAACTTCTGAAATTTTAACTGATTTCCCGTCTTTTAGGAAAATTAGAAGGTTTATAGAATCGCTATATTCAATTCCGTTTTCTTTTATATTTTCTAAATCCAAATTCAGTTCTTTCTCAACATTGTCAATTACGGAATATGGTCCAAGAATTAGTAATTCATTCCACTCAAAACTATTCAGTTTGGTCAGGTTAATTATTTCTGAATCCGATTTAAATTCCGCCTCAATTTTTTTAGTCAGAGTATTGTCGGAATGCAAAGGATTCAAGTATTGACAAGAAAACAAAGTCAAAAATATTATTCCAATTCCTATTAATCTTTTCATTTCCTCAAATTGCTTACAACGTGATTGTATATGAAAAGTAGCAGGTTAGAAATGCAATTACTTTACGTTTAGAAACAAAGATAGTAAAAAAGCACAAACTTTTCATTTTGCAATTTCCTGCTATTTTTTATATACCGTGTTATGCCCTTTTTCTTTTATACCCCAAATACGTGCTGCTTTGGTGTAAAAATATCAAGCGGTAATGACATTTTTCAGAATTCAATTCATTAATTTATTCAATTTTGGATTGTCTGATGAGACAAGATAACAGGTTCAGTATAAATACTCAATTGTAAAAACAGGTATTTATACTCTAGTATAATCTACAAAATAATCAAACTTTTGTTAAATAATTAAAAAACGAATATTCGATTACAAAGGCGAAATCCGAAAAGCCTATTTTAAATAGAGTAGGAATATAACAATGATTATAGTGTCTGGAAACACATTATAAGGAAATGAACAATGGCAAAAAAAACAATAGAAAATAATCCTCTAATTGAAAGTGATCCTTTTTTAGTAAAAATGAAAATGATTCTTTTATCTAACGAGGCTTTAATTGACAAGAAATTATTCTTGAAAGTACAAAAGTCTCCGGAGTTGGTTATGAAGTCTTATCAATTCCTGAAAATGCCTCTTGAACAGTTTCTAGAGGAGTTTACTGGATACTATAACTTAATAAAATCAATTATCATGAAAACAGATCAATCAAAAGATCAAAACGTTTCTGGATCTACTTGGGGTTCAGGTGGTACAGCAGGAAGTGTTGGTACCTTTTGCGGAACAGCAGGTTCAGTAGGTTCAGCAGGTACTGCTGGAAGCGCAGGAGCAGCAGCTCCGACCTCTTCAAATTTAAGTGGATCTACAACGGGAACTGCAGGGTCAATTTGTGGCACAGCAGCTACTGTAGGAACTGCAGCAGCATCGCCTACTTCGTCGAATTTGAGTGGTTCAACTTCAGGTAGTATAGGAACCGTATGCGGTTCAGTAGGTACTGCTGGAACTTTTGGAGCAGCATCTCCAGCCTCTTCAAATCTAAGTGGTTCAACTGCAGGTTCTGCAGGTACTGCAGGTAGTTTTGGGACTGTATGTGGAACCGCGGGGTCAGCAATGACAGTAGGATCAGTAGGATCAGCAGGAGCTGCATCTTCTCCATTAGGAGGAGCTGCAGATTCAGGGAAGAATGTATCTGGTTCAACAGCAGGAAGTGCAGGAACTGTAGGTAGCGTAGCTACATTCTGCGGAACTGCTGGTTCTTTTGCAACTGCAGGTACTGCAGGAAGTGCAGGTGCAGCATCTTCTCCATTAGGAGGAGCATCTGCTCCAGCTTCTTCTCAAGTTAGCGGTTCAACTGCAGCTTCGATTGGAAGTGTTGGAAGTGTTGGAACTGTTTGTGGAACAGCGGCATCATTTGCCACAGCAGGGACTGCTGGAACAGCAGGAGCAGCATCTTCTCCGCTTTCTTCAGGAGGAGCTGGTTCAGCAGGAGCAGCAACAGTTGGAACAATTTGTGGCACAGTTGCCAGTATTTAATGTAATTCTGATTCACTTCATCCAATTAAGGATGAGGTGAATCTTTTTTCAATCTTTTAAGAATATATCATGATCACTACACCAAAATTTAAAGAGAAATATCATATTGAGCAAGTTGCAGGTGATGGAATTTTTCTTCTATCGGAAAATGAAAACCACATACTTGAAGGTCATAGCTTAGAAAAAATAATTCCATTTATTGATGGAAATAACACATGGCAAGAGATTATTCAAAAAGTAAGCCCGGAATTAGAAGAGAATTTGGCTCTTGAAGCTATTAATATTTTGATTAGCAATGGTCATGTGGTTGAAAAAGATAACAACATGCCGAAGCAATTTGAGGCATTTTGGACAGAGCTTGGAATGAATTCAGATCAGGTTAAATCCTTAACAAATAATACAAATATTCATGTGAAGACCTTTGGCTCTGTAAGTGCAAACTCATTTGTTTCTGCAATTGATTCGTTTGGTTTTAGTCAAGATTTAACCAAATCACCTTCACTAATGGTTGTTATTACTGATGACTATCAACACTCTGGAATTGCTGAAATTAATAACTATTCGTTACGTTATAAAATACCATGGGTTATGGTAAAGTCAACTGGATTAAAACTAATGGTTGGGCCTTTTATCTCTCCATATAAAACAGCATGCTGGCAATGTTTGGATACTCGACTTCGTCACAATAAAGAAGTTGAATCATACATTCAGAAGAAAACAAATAAGACAGAACCGTTTCCGGTTACCAAGACACAAATACCACTTGCTGAATTACAAGTTGTTTCAATAGCAACAATGCAAATGGTACAGTGGCTAGCAAAAGGATTTCACAATAGTTTAGAGTCTAAAATCATGACTATTGATTTAATGACCGCTTTTACACAGTACCATCATGTAACTAAAAGACCTCAATGTGTATCATGTGGTAATCCTGAAGTTGCTAAAAACGCGGCACTTCCTATTCAGATTAATTCTAAAAAAGCATTAGGTAAAAGTGGCAATGGTAGCAGAATGGAAACAGCTGAAAATACTTTTAATAGATATCAGCACCATGTAAGTGAATTGACAGGAATTGTAAAGGGAATCTTCCCTGCAGCCTGGAATGGAATTGGTCCAATTAAAGTATACATGGCAGGGCATAATTTTGCCTTAAAGAATGACGATATATTTTTCATTAAAGATGGTTTAAGATCAAATAGTTCAGGAAAAGGAAGAACAGATGCTCAAGCAAAGACAAGCGCTTTATGCGAAGCTTTAGAACGTTATTCAGGAGTGTTTAGAGGAGAAGAGGAACAATTGATGAGCACATACAAAGCTTTAGGAGATAAAGCTATTGATCCTAGAACAGTGCTGCTTTATAGTAAGAAACAATATAAAGAAAGAGTTGAATGGTTAAATAAGGGGCGTTTTCAAGTGGTACCTGAAGCTTTTAAAGAGGATTCTAAAATTAGCTGGTCTCCATTGTGGTCTATGACTGAAAAGAAAGTTAAATATCTCCCAACTAGTTATTTGTATTTTGGATTTAAAGACAGTGATGAAAAGTTTTTCTGTTGGGGAGATTCTAATGGAAATGCCGCAGGTAGTTGTAATGAGGATGCTATCCTTCAAGGCTTTCTCGAATTAATAGAAAGAGATTCTGTTGCACTTTGGTGGTACAATAGTATAAATAGAAAAGCAGTTGATTTAGATTCCTTAAACGATTCATTTGTAAATGAATTACAGGAATTTTATAAAGGAATGAATCGTGAATTTTGGGTGCTAGACTTAACTGCAGATACTGGGATTCCAGCGTTTGTTGCGATCAACAGAAGAACAAATCATAAACAAGAAGATATAATAATGGGCTTCGGTGCTCATGTTGATTCGAGAATAGCTATTAATCGTGCCATAACTGAGATGAATCAATTTATTCCTGCAGTATTAAATATTGATGATAATGGAGATTCTCAATACCACTTTGACGATCCCGTAGCAATCAATTGGTGGGAAACAGCAACAATTGAAAATCAACCCTATTTAGTTCCTGCAAAGGGAAAAATCCATATTGATCAATTGCCTTCTTGTAAAACTATTGATCTTAAAGAGCAATTAGAAATTTGTATAAAAGCAGTGGTCGATTTAGGCCTTGAGATGTTGGTTTTAAATCAGACCAGACCAGATGTTGGTTTGCCTGTAATGAAAGTAGTAGTTCCTGGATTAAGACATTTTTGGGCTCGATTCGATGATGGAAGATTGTATGATGTACCTGTTAAGATGGGGTGGTTGAAAAAGAAGAAAACCGAAAGTCAGTTAAATCCAATACCAATGTTTTTATAAGATATAAGTTATGAATAAAAATAATAATCAGGTATATATCAAGCTAAGCGAAGTGAAGGCTTTGGATACTTATGAACAAAATTATAATGTGTCTCCGAAATATTCAGGGATAGATATTGCTTCTGTTTTTGCCAAGCTAAAAAATGGGGGAATCAAAGTTTCTTTAAAATCTGGAGCTTTTCAAAAAGGCTTTAATGATAAAGTAACCAAAGAATTAATTCATGACATGACAGGTTTTCGCATAATTGAATTTAAAGATAATCTTGAAAAGCCAAAGGCCACATTAAGGTCTTGTAGTGAGTCTTTTAATATTTCAAACAAAGGTAAAAAAGAATCGAACTTTTGGCAGGTATCTCGATTTTCTTATGTTCATTTTGAAAATGAAGAATTTGTAATTCGAAATTCTAAGGCACATTGTTTTATAGTGATTCATGATGAACTGGTAATGAAACTGTTTTACGATTTTAAATCACCCATTTCAAGAAATGAAATTGAGGGAAAGTACAAAGATATTCCTAGTAATATCATTGATTTTTTTATCGAAGCCGAAATTATTTCGCCTTGTTCAGATGAGAAGGTTAGTGAGGAGAGTGAAAATGATGTACTTCGTCAATGGGCATTTCATGACTTATTATTCCATTCTATGAGTAGAACTGGTCGTACTGAAAAAGACATTGGAGGATCTTTTAGATTTAAAGGAGTTCTACCTCCTCAACCACCGTTGAAAGAGAATGTTTGGAAAGACAACAGCATTGTACTTCCTAAACCTAATTTACAATGGTTAAACTTTAATGATAAGCCATTTACAAATGTATTGGAATCCCGTTCCTCAATTAGAAATTATGGAGTACTTCCATTAAGTTTAGAGCAATTAGGTGAATTTTTATACCGCAGTGCAAGAGTTCGTTATGAATATTCTAGTGATTATGGGGAGTTTATTAGTAAACCATACCCTGGTGGTGGGGCAAATTATGAAACAGAATTTTACATAACCATCAATACCTGTGCAGGTGTACCAAGAGGGGTATATTATTATGATCCCAAAGAGCATATTCTAAGTTTAGTATCAGAGCCAAACGATGAAATGGAAAAACTCTTGTATGATGCATACATGGCAACTGCCTTGCAAGGAATGCCACAAATATTAATCACTCTAGCCAATCGATTTAATCGATTCAATTGGAAGTATAGTTCGATGTCTTATGCTGCACAGCTTAAAAATATTGGAGCCATTTATCAGACTTTGTATTTGGTAGCAACTTCAATGGGTATTGGAGCTTGCGGACTTGGTGTAGGAAACACAGAAAGATTTAGTAGGCTTACAGGTTTAAATTACTTCGAAGAAGGATCTGTAGGTGAATTTATGATAGGAAGACCACTTTTAAATTAAGAAATTATGTATAATCAATCACCACCACTAGCAACCATTAGAAACTGGGATGTTCCCCTTACTGCAAAAGAAAGAAAGTACATCTGTACTACTTTGATAAACACAATTAAAAACTATTATGTACACCTTCCGATAAAGGAAAAAGGGTTTGCAATTGATCCTGTTCAGGAGTTAAGGCTTTTAGAAGGAGCTAGCTATGATGAAGACAATAACATGTCTTTTTTAAGAAAACTACAACGTATATTTTTAAAATTAAATGATAGACATACTACCTTGGTAATGCCAAAACCTTGGAGTGATTTGGTTGCATTTATCCCTGTAGTCATTGAGCGGTATTACGAGAATAATATGCCTGTGTACATTGTAACTAAAAAATTATTTGGTTACGAAAACAAAGAAATGCAATACGGTTTGCGGATAACCCATTGGAACGGCACAGAGATAGATAAGTATATAGAAGTTTTATCAGAAACTTCGCAAGGAGCCAATAGATCTGCTGCTTCGAAACTAACATTATCTAGTTTAACAATTCGCTCATTGGCATATTCATTTCCACCTGAAGAAGATTGGGTTGTTTTATCTTGTGTAAATAAAGCAGGAGAAATTCAAACCTTTTCATTTCCATGGAGGGTTTACTATAATGCTCCAAAACCAGTTTCTGCTGCTAACCCAACCTCTGGTTCAGTAAATTCTAAGATTGGAGATGGTGTGAATAATGTGAGTTTGGACAGAAAGCAATTGGCCAATATGAAATTTCAGAAACAATTTTTCGGGAAACAATTATTGAAAAAGAGAATTGCCAATAAGTATGCACTCCAAGAATATGGAACTATTATGAAGTATGGTATTATAAATACAACTTCAGGTGACACTGGATATTTGAGAATATTTTCTTTTGAAGTAGGTAATGTAGATACGTTTATTACAAAAATGGATCAAATTTTACAGACGTTACCACAAGAAAAGCTAATAATTGACATAAGAGGTAATCCGGGAGGAATCATACCTTCGGGAGAGCGATTGGTACAATTATTAACCAAGAATCAAATAACACCATCTCCTGTTGCATTTAGAAATACTCCCTCTACTAAAGGATTTGGTGGTATTCAGGATTTTTCAAGGTGGAAAAGATCTTTAGATTTGATGGAAGAGACCGGAGCGATTTTTTCTCAGTATTATCCTTTATCAACATTTGATAATTTACCAGTATATAGATATCCGGGTAAAGCAGCTCTTATCATTGATTCATTGGTATACAGTACTGCAGATTTTGTTACAGCAGATTTTAAGGATAATAATATAGGGCCAATTATTGGAGTAGACCCAAGAACGGGAGCAGGAGGAGCGAATGTTTGGCCCTATGAAACATTGGTGTATTATGCTCAAAAAGTTGGAAATATGGACGTTGGTTTATTACCAAAAGGAATCGGTCTTAATGTTGCAATGCGAAGATCTATTCGCACAGGTATTGATCAAGGGTTACCTGTAGAAGATTTGGGAACAAAGGCTGATATTGTGCATGCAATTACAGCGAATGACTTGTTATATGACAATGTTGACTTGATAAATTTTACTGCTTCGAAATTGGTTTAATTAATTAATAAATAAAGTGATTTAATTATAGATTTGTATAATTTGTGTTTTCCATCTTTATAGCCAACTTATGCGATAGCTTTATAATCTATTTTTCAGGAAATTTGCTGCGCTCACAGATCATTATTGGGCATAACGTGATTGTATAAGATTAGTTGCGTTGTTTAAGCAACTAATTTAGCAAATACAAACCGAATAGAAAATCCGCGAGGATTTTCGTAAGTAGGCTTGCACTAGCAATTAATTTTATACGGTGTTGGGCATAGTTATTTTCTTAATCCTTTTATTAATCTATAAATCAGTTTTTCAAATTTATGTTCATCGCTTGAATCTGGATTTACAAAATCTGAAAAGTCCAAAGAATTTAATTTCCTTAATTCTTCAATGTTTTTCCAGTATTCATCTTGATTTTCAATAGGCCTTATTTGTTCCTTTTCTAAATCAAATAAAAAATTATCAATATGGATTGGGAAAAGAACATCATTCCAAGTTATTTCCTGTTTTTCTCTTCCTTTTGACAATTCAAATTGACAGGCTTTACTTTTTATAGAATTTTCCGAGGCAATAAATAGAACTCTATCTTTGTTCTTAATGTTTGATGACATTATGTTTTTGAGGCTTTTTCCTCCAGGAGAATCATATTCCCATAGAAATGTCATTATTCCACGTCTATTTAGCGTTTCATTTATTTTTTTAGCAAACTGTTTGTCGGCAAAACTGTAAGAAATAAAAATTGATTGAAATTCAATTTTTGAAGTTAAATCGATTAAATACTCTTTTACATCTGAACTATTTATTCCAAAAATATTTTCAAGTACAATTTTATCAAGTGGTGGTGAATTTAAAATCGTTCTAATGTCAACCATATTAAATTCATTTGCATAAGTTTTATTAGAAACATCAATCGTATTTTTTGAAAATTCACAGGAAGAAAACTGAATTAACGATAAATCACATTCTTTGAATGTACTTTTCGTAAAATCAATTCGGTCAAAACTAGACTCTTTAATTATACACTCCTCAAAATCAATTTTTTCTTGATTAATCTCTTTGGGATAATTTTCATTGACGCTAATAGGTTCGACATCTAAATGGTGCAAATAACAACTAACGAATGAAATGGAACGTTTACCAAAACCTCGTAAACTTAAATCAAGAATTTCAGCGCAATCAATGAAAATCAAATTGTTTGCATCCAAGTCCGAAAATTCTAATCCAGTTATTGTGCAATCTATAAATTGACAATTAGTTAACTCCACGTAAAGGAATTTAGTTTGATAAAACTTACATTGGATGAATTGGCAATCTACAAAAGTGCAAGAATGAAAAACTGAATGATTAATATCACAATTGAAGAATACGCAATTTTTAAAAAAAGTACATTCAAAAGATTTATATGTTATATCAATATTCTCAATTTTCAAATTATCTAAATTGAGCATACTGTCTGCTACCCTGTAGTTGCAATATTCAAAACCTTTCCGGATGTATTCCTCATCCTTTAGATTTATCCAGTCAAGAAACTCTTCTTTGTCCTTAATAGTTGTCAATATGTATGTTGTTTTTAATTATGCCCAACGTGTTTGTATATGGTTTGTTGCGTGGTTCAAGTAATTAATTATGTAAATAATTACCGACCAAGAAAGTCCGCGAGGACTTTCGTAACTAGGCTAGAACTAGCAATAAATTATATACGGTGTTAGCAAACGTTATTTCGTTTCCACATTTGGTAATTCAATTTCTCCGACTTTTTTCACTAAATCTTGTTTCATTTTTTTTATTTCATTGAAAAATTTAATTTTTTCTTTTTCATTCAAAAT
>Ga0233426_10002368_pt1 | contig 15850 bp, 15 predicted proteins | sample SI_118_April2016_6_FD_179875 | JGI IMG/M metagenome (GOLD analysis project Ga0233426, IMG submission 179875) | Seawater microbial communities from Saanich Inlet, British Columbia, Canada - SI_118_April2016_10_MG | ecosystem: Environmental > Aquatic > Marine > Inlet | place: Canada: British...
AAAAAAGAGAGCAAATAAGCTCTCTTTTATCTAGTAGCGGGGACAGGACTCGAACCTGCGACCTTTGGGTTATGAGCCCAACGAGCTACCAACTGCTCCACCCCGCGATTTAGGTTTGCAAATATACTGCTATAAATTAATTCTGCAATCATTCTTGTAAAATTATTTTTGGTGTTTAAAAAGTTTACTTTTGCGACATGGTATCAGTAAATAATTTATCCCTGTATTTCGGGGGTCAGGACATCTTTAAGGACATCTCTTTTATGGTAAATAAAGGAGATAAAATTGGCTTAACAGGTAAGAATGGAGCAGGAAAATCAACGCTTTTAAAAGTTTTAGCAAAGGATTTAACGCCAAATAGTGGGAATGTTTCTATCCCAAATGGGTTAATTCTTGGTTTTTTACGACAAGATTTGGAGTTTGAGGACGGAAGAACCGTGCTTGAAGAGGCGCAAACTGCCTTTGAGTTTCTGAATGATGTAGAAACAAGAATGAATGAAGCTAATAAACAGTTAACTGAGCGCACGGACTATGAAAGTGATGAGTATTTAGAAATTATTAACCAGTTTAATGATTTAGAAGAACGATTCAGAATGGCTGGTGGGCATGATACTTCTGCTGAAATTAGTCAAGTATTATCTGGGTTAGGTTTTAGTCAATATGATTTTCATAGGCAAACAACCGAGTTTAGTGGTGGTTGGCGTATGCGAATTGAGTTAGCTAAAATTCTTTTAATGAAACCTGATTTATTATTATTAGATGAGCCAACCAATCACTTGGATATTGAATCTATTATGTGGTTGGAAAGGTGGTTAAAGGTTTATAGTGGTGCAGTTGTACTGGTTTCGCATGATAGGTTATTTCTGGATGCATCTACTAATAGAACTATTGAGGTTGCTTTTTCTAAAATTAATGATTATAAAGCAGCTTACACTAAGTACTTAACTTTGCGTGAGGATAGAGTTGAAAAACAAATTCAAGCAAAGAAAAATCAAGATAAATATATAGAAGAAACAAAAATCTTGATTAATAAATTTAGAGCAAAAAAGAATAAAGCTTCTTTTGCACAATCTTTGATTAAAAAGTTGGATAAGTTAGAGATTATTCAAGTGGAACAAGAGGATGTTGCTCGTATGCAATTTCGTTTTCCGCCAGCACCACACTCAGGTAAAATGAGTTTAACAATTGAAGATGCATCTAAAAGTTATGGTGATTTAAATGTATTGGACAGAGTTAACCTTGAAATAGTTAGAGGCGATAAAATTGCCTTTGTTGGGAAGAATGGTGAGGGAAAATCATCTTTAGCAAAAATGATTGTTAATGAATTGAGTTTTGAAGGTAAAATTGAATTAGGGCATCAGGTTAAAATGGGGTATTATGCTCAGAATCAAGCAGAATTCTTGGATGAAAACCTAACCGTATTGGAAACTATTGAGCAAGCAGCTACTGAGGATACGGCTGGGAAAGTTCGTTCTATATTAGGTTCTTTTTTATTCAGTAATGATGAAGTGAAAAAGAAAGTAAAAGTGCTTTCAGGAGGAGAGCGTGCTAGGGTTGCTTTATGTAAGTTATTATTAGACCCATACAATTTACTAATTATGGATGAGCCAACCAATCACTTGGATATTACATCCAAAGAGTTACTTAAAAAGGCTTTGAATAACTATGATGGAAGTTTAATTGTTGTTTCGCACGATAGAGAGTTTTTGCAAGGACTTACTGATAAAGTATATGAATTCAAAAATCAAAATATAAAAGAGTATGTTGGTGATATTGATACTTTCTTAGAAGAAAAAGATTTAGAAAACTTTAAGCAGTTAGAGAGTTCACAAAAGAAGCAGAAAAACACAAAGCAAGATAAATCAGATGATCAAGCCTCTTATGCTGATCAAAAGGCAAGTCAGAAGAAAGTGAAAAAGTTGCAGAATAGAATTAGTAAGTTAGAGAAGCAAATTGAAACTTTAGATAAATCTCAAAAAGAAATTGATGCGGATTTAGCTATTCCTGAAAAATTCACTGAATTATCGCAAAAAGAAGGGTTTTTTGCAGAATACGAGAAAAATCAACAAAAACTACAAGAATTGGAAGTTGAGTGGGAACAAGCTTCCGAGCAATTAGAAGCAGTAAAATAGCTATTGTTATATAGTAAACACTAAGATGCTATGCTAAGCATAGTATTTAATTTTTGATACTTTATTTTTGTCCCAGAATTAATCATTAAAATAAAAAATTATGAAAAAAATAGTATTTACAATTGCATTAGGGTTAGGGCTACTAACAGCTAATGCACAAATTCAACAATTAGCAGGACCAAGAATCGGAATGACTTTAATAACTGCAGGTTCTGGTGCTGATTTTATCCATAAAGGATTTAACTATATTGATGAAGGCAATCAAAAGCTTGGCGAAACTGGGTCTGCATTTATTACGCAATATGGTTGGCAGTGGGAGAGTAGGTTTGCTGATGGAGGAGGAGATGTTACTGGTATTGTAGAGTGGGTAGCTTTAGTTGGTGGTATGGAGCAGGGTTTATTCTTGCCTTCAGTGTCTTCAGTAATTGGAATGCGTACATCAAATGGTTTAGAGGTTGGAGTTGGTCCAAATCTTTCTTTGACTGGTGTAGGTATGGTATTTGCAATAGGGCATAATTTTAAGTCAGGGAATTTAAACTTACCTGTTAATTTAGTATTTATGCCAGGAAAAAAACAGACAGGAAAATTTGACGGAGAAGATTATGAATACAATTCAGGTGCAAGAATCTCAATTATGGTTGGATTCAATTTAAATAAATAAACTACATTTGTAATATGAAAAAAATCGGATTATTTTCTTTGTTTAGTTTATTAGTTATTATGGCTTTTGCTTCTTTTCCTGTTGAATCGCAAATGCTATTAACTCAATCAGATCCAGAGAAATTTAAATTAGATATTCTAGCTTTTATTATTGGAATATTGACAGTTTGGCTTATTCCTTTATATGGGTTACCTTTACTATTGTTATTTATTAATAAAAAGAATTTTAGAGGCTCATTAGCATGGGGTTGGTTAGCTGGTTTAGTGTTAGTTTTTCTACTTATTTTTCTTGTATTCTTTATTGAAGAAGGAGGTTTTTCAAATATCTTATTATATTAATTAAAAATAAAAAAATGAAAAGAATTTTTACAACAATTATATTGAGTATTACTTTGTTAAGTGCAGAGGCTCAAATTGAAAAATTAGCAGGACCAAAAGTTGGTGTTACTATGATTACTCCAGGATCATTGGCGAGTATTATTAGAGGAGATGTATCTTTGTTCTCAGGTGATGTTAGAGAGGAATGGACAGGGTCAACTGGAGAATATGGTGCTGCAATATCTCAGTACGGTTGGCAATGGGAAAGTCGTTTTTCTGATGGAGGTAATGTTACAGGAATTGTAGAATGGATTGCCTTAGTAGGTGGTATGGAAAAAGGAATGTTTTTGCCATCTGTTTCGTCAATGGTAGGTGTGCGTACTGATAAAGGATTAGAGTTTGCTGTAGGTCCAAATTTATCTCTAGGAGGTATCGCAATGGTATTTGGGGCAGGATATAATTTCAAGTTTGGGAAATTAAATGTACCCGTAAATATTGCTTATGTACCTAGTATGAATAAGAATTATCATCATGAGGCTGAATATGATCCCTACAGAGATGAGGATGGTACTTGGCAAGAAACAATAACTCCTGCTTATACAGTTTCTCACCCAACTGGGGCTAGAATTTCAGTAATGGTAGGCTTTAATATTGGGAAATAAAAACATTAAAATTATAATTAAGGGCTAGCCAATTGGTTAGCCCTTTTTTCGTTTCTTTGCAAAATGGAACACAAAGCAGGATATGTAAATATTATAGGTAACCCTAATGTAGGAAAGTCTACCTTAATGAATGCTTTAATAGGGCAAAAACTCTCTATTATTACGCATAAAGCACAGACAACTCGTCATAGAATTTTAGGGATCTTAAACGAAAAAGACTATCAAATTGTATTTTCTGACACTCCTGGAGTGATTGAACCAGCTTATAAGCTGCAAGAAAACATGATGAATTTTGTGCATTCAGCTTTTCAAGATGCTGATGTGCTTATTTATATGATTGAAGTTGGTGAGAAAGGATTGAAAGATCAAAAACTTTTTGAACGCCTGAAAAAAACATCAGTGCCTGTATTGATGTTGTTGAATAAAATTGATTTGGCAGAGCAAGATTTTGTTGCTCAAGAAATGGAAAGATGGGGTGCTGCATTGCCAAATGCTGAACTTTTGCCAATTTCTGCTTTAAATAATTTTAACTTGGATGTTATTAAAGAAAAATTGGTGGAAATGTTACCTGTTTCTCCTCCTTATTATGATAAAGATGCAATTACCGATAAGTCCGAACGCTTTTTTATTGAAGAGATTATCCGTGAGAAAATCTTAAAACATTATAAAAAAGAAATTCCTTATTCGGTTCAAATTGAAGTTGAAGAGTTTTTTGAGGAAGAAGAAATTATTAGAATTAGAGCGATAATTTATGTAATGCGTGAAAGCCAAAAGGGAATTATTATTGGTCATCAAGGCTTAGGATTAAAGCGTATTGGTACGGAAGCAAGAAGAGATATAGAAAGAATGCTAGATAAGAAAGTGTATTTAGCGACTCCAGTAAAAGTGAAAAAGAACTGGAGAAATGATAATCAGCAGTTAAAAAAATTCGGATACGAATAATGAGTAATATTGTAGCTATAGTAGGTAGGCCAAATGTTGGGAAATCCACCATTTTTAATCGTTTTACGGAAAGTAGACAGGCCATAACAGATGAAACAAGTGGTGTAACTCGTGATAGACATTACGGGAAGGCAGAATGGAATGGACGTGAGTTTTCAGTAATTGATACTGGAGGTTATGTGCAGGGAAGTGATGATATCTTTGAGTCTGAAATAAGAAAACAAGTTGAATTAGCAATTGATGAAGCAAATGTGATTTTGTTTTTGGTAGATGCTAAGGCAGGAATTACTGATTTGGATCAGGCAGTAGTTAAGTTGCTTAGGAAATCCAATAAGAAAATAGTTGTTGGTGTAAATAAAGTAGATAATACTCGTTTGCTAGAAGATGCTGTTGAGTTTTATAATTTAGGCTTGGGCGACTATGTTCCTTTTTCATCAATTAGTGGAAGTGGAACTGGGGAGTTGTTGGATGAAATGCTAAAGCATTTTGAAGATGATGTTGAACCAGATGAAGATGATACTCCAAAATTTGCAGTTATTGGAAGGCCAAATGTTGGGAAATCATCTTTTATTAATGCACTTATTGGGAAAGAGCAAAATATTGTAACTGATATTGCGGGTACTACTCGTGATTCTTTAAATACTAAATTTAATAAGTTTGGTTTTGATTTTACTTTGGTAGATACTGCTGGGTTAAGAAAGAAGAAAAATGTACACGAAAATTTAGAGTTCTATTCTGTAATGCGTTCAGTTCGTGCCATTGAGCATTGTGATGTTTGTATTCATGTAATTGATGCCACTAGAGGATTTGAGGCCCAAGACCAAAGAATCCTTCATATTGCTGATAGAAATAAAAAGGGAGTTGTTATTTTAGTAAATAAGTGGGATTTACAGGATAAATCAACTGAAACTGCTAAAAAAGCAGAGGAACATATTAAAGAAAAAATTGCTCCTTTTACAGATGTGCCAATTGTATTTGTTTCTGCCTTGCACAAGCAAAGATTGTTAAAAGGATTAGAGGCGGCTATTCAGGTTCATAAAAATAGGTCGCAAAAAATTGCTACTTCAGTGTTGAATGAGGTGATGTTGCCAGTAATCGAGCGTCATCCACCGCCTGCAACTAAGGGAAAATATATAAGGATTAAGTATTGTATGCAGTTGCCAACATCAACACCAACTTTTGTGTTTTTTGCCAATTTACCACAATATATTAAAGATCCTTATAAGCGATATATTGAGAATCAATTGCGTGAGCATTTTGATTTTTCAGGTGTTCCAATTCAAATTTATTTCAGACAAAAATAATCATTTTGCTCTAGTAATTTGTAAAAGTATTACGCTTAGCGTAATACTTTTTTTGTGTATTTTAGTTTCGAATAGTGTGTTGAAAAGATTAAAGTAAATATTTTTATTATCTTTAACAAAAAAATAATTATGATGAAAAAGATGACAACAACACTACTTTTTGCTTTTGCAAGTTTAATTGCATTTTCGCAAACTAATGCTGATATAGTAGGAGAATGGTTTAATGCTGAAAAGGATGCAGTGATTACTCTTTTTGAGGATGGTGAAACTATTTCTGGAAAAATTACTTGGATGAAATTACCTAATGATGCAGATGGAACTCCAAAAACAGACCCTTTAAATCCTGATGAAAGTTTAAGGACTAGAGCTAGGTTAGGAATGGTAATGATGAGTGGCTTTGCTTATGATGAAGGAAATGTATGGGATGATGGAAGTTTATATGACCCTAAAAAAGGAAAAACTTATAGTGGAATGATGACGCTAAAAGATGCAAATACACTTGATTTGAGAGGGTATATTGGGTTCTCTTTTATTGGTAGATCTTCTACCTGGACAAGAAAATTAAATTAATATGAATTTAGATAAATTTTGCCAGAGCTGCCATATGCCTAAAAAGAGCGATATGTTTGCAGTAAGTACTGAAAAGGATGGTTCTGTAAATACAGACTACTGTAGTTATTGTTATGCTAATGGTGAGTTCGCTATGTCCGATACGATTAAAACGGCTAAGGATATGCAGGAAATGGTAAGAATGCAGCTTAAAAAACAAGGAATTGGTAAAGTAAAGAGGTGGTTCTATACTATTGGAATACCTAGGTTGGGGAGATGGAAAAAATGATAATAATTAGTAATACAAAAAAAGCCGAGCATTTGCTCGGCTTTTTTTGTATCTTAAAATTGATTAGTTAATTCCTATCAATTCTACTTCAAATACTAAAGTTGCTCCAGGTCCAATTAAGCCTCCTGCTCCTTGGTCTCCGTAAGCTAATCCTGAAGGAATAGTTAGTTTCCATTTATCTCCAACGCTCATTAACTGTAGTGCTTCAACCCACCCTGGAATAACTTGTGTTACGCCAAATTGTGCAGGTTCTCCTCTGTCAACTGAACTATCAAATACAGTTCCGTCAGTAAGCATACCATGGTAGTGTACAGTAACTTGGTCATCAGCAGTTGGTTTTGCTCCATTTCCTGCAGTCATTACTTCATATTGTAATCCGCTTTCTGTTGTGATTACTCCTTCTTTTGCAGCATTTTCTGCTAAATAAGCATTTCCAGCTTCTCCTGCTTTAGCTTGTGCTTCAGCTTGCAATTTTCCGAAATAAGCTTGTAGTACTTCCATGCTTTCTTCTTCTGAAATGTCTAAATCATTTCCTTCAAATACATCTTTAAATGCTTTTGCTACTGCATTTGCATCAATAGTCTCTAAACCTTGTGCTTTTACGCCTGTTGCAACATTTACTCCTAAACTGTAACTTACTTTTTCCATTTCTGTTTCTGGTGTTTTGTTAGTCGCATCATTCGAGCATGAGCTTAAAACGATTGCAAAACCAACGATTAATAATTGTACTTTTTTATTCATTATATTTATCTTTAAAAGGTTAATAAAAATTTGTTGGCAAAACTACAATTATTGTTCAATTTTCCTTGAAAATAAGTAGTTCATTTTTCTATATTTGGCTTTTGGAAAACTAAAAACTAACGCATGGAAATAATTAAAACCCCAATAGAAGGATTACTAGTAATAAAGCCTAAAATTTTCGGAGATGATAGAGGTTATTTTTTTGAAAGTTGGAGTAAGGAATCGTTTGCTAAAAATGCTTTAGATTTAGATTTTGTTCAGGATAATCAATCGCTTTCAAGTAAAGGCGTGTTAAGAGGTTTGCATTTTCAGAACCCACCTTTTGCGCAAGGCAAGTTAGTAAGGGTGATAAAGGGTGCTGTGTTGGATGTTGCAGTTGATATTAGAAAAAATTCTCCTACTTATGGGCAGCATTTTTCAATTGAACTTTCTGAAGAAAATAAAACAATTTTTTGGATTCCTCCAGGATTTGCTCATGGTTTTGTTACTCTTAAAGACGATACAATCTTTACTTACAAATGTACAGGAGTTTATAATGCAGCATCAGAAGGATCATTACTTTGGAGTGATACTGATTTAAATATTGATTGGGGAGCTATAAGTCCTTTAGTTTCGGATAAAGATTTAGTTGCAGGAAGTTTTAAAAATTTAGAAAGTCAATTTTAATATGAAGAAAAAACAAGTTTATTTTTTAGGTTCGTCAATACTAATTTTTGCTTTGGCTCAGCTTTTTATTTATGCAAGTGAGTTAAGAAGTGATGATGAGTTGCATCAGCAACATTTTAATATGAAATATGGAATTTTCGCTATTGTTCAGCCTGAGGGGTTGAATTTTTCAGGAGAAGAAATTCCAACTCATTCCCCAGAAATTTGGGAGAGAATAGATAAAGAATTGCTCAAAAACACCTATTGGCAGTCGAATACTATGTTGTTTTTCAAAAAAGCAAATAAGTACTTTCCTATCATAGAACCAATTTTGAAAAAGAACAATATCCCTGATGATTTCAAATATTTGGCATTAATTGAAAGTGGATTAGATAATGTGGTTTCTCCTGCCGGAGCAGCTGGTTTTTGGCAAATCATGAAGGGTACTGCTCGCGAACATGGGCTAGAAGTGAATTCAGCTATTGATGAGCGTTATAATCTTGAGAAATCTACTGAAGTTGCTTGCACTTATTTACAAGATGCATATAATAAATTTGGTAGTTGGACTATGGCGGCAGCTTCTTATAATATGGGTAAAAATGGAGTAAGGAGAAGAATAGCAAAACAAGAAACAAATAATTATTATAATCTGCATCTAAATTCGGAAACAGGAAGGTATGTGTTCAGAATTATTGCAGTAAAGGAAATCATGAAAAATCCTAAAAAATATGGTTTTATGTTTCGTGAAAAGGATTTGTACGCTATGCCAGCTTATAAAACAGTAGAGGTAGATTCAACTATTGTTAATCTAAATGATTTTGCGCAATCACAGGGGATAAACTGTAAATTATTAAAGCAGTTTAATCCTTGGTTAAGATCATCTTCTTTGCCTGATAAGTCAAGAAGAAAGTATCGTTTAAAAATTCCAACTAATACAGATTTGTTAGTATTTGAGGATGTTGAAATGCAATCAGAATTAGTAAAATAAAATGGAGAATCAAAAGGATTTTATTTCTATTTATGGTGCTAGGGTTCATAATTTAAAAAATGTGAACCTTCAAATTCCTAGAAAAAAACTAGTCGTTTTTACGGGTAAAAGTGGAAGTGGTAAATCTTCATTAGCTTTTGATACCATACATGCGGAAGGGCAAAGGCGCTACTTGGAAACTTTTAATGCTTATGCGCGTCAGTTTTTAGGGAATATGGAACGCCCAGAGGTGGATAAAATTACAGGATTAAGTCCTGTAGTGGCTATTGAGCAAAAAACAACTTCCAAAAACCCAAGGTCAACAGTTGGTACAATTACTGAAATTTACGATTATTTACGCTTGTTGTATGCAAGGGTGGGAACGGCTTATTCTCATACATCAGGAAAAAAAATGGTGCGTTTTACGGATGAACAAATTCTAGATTTAATCAAAGTTGACTTTAAAGATAAGCCTATTAATGTTTTGTCACCCATTGTGCGTTCACGAAAAGGACATTATGCGGAGCTTTTTCATCAGTTGGCTAAAAAAGGATATTTAAAAGTTCGGGTAGATGGTGAAATTATTGATATTACGCCAACTTTAAAGTTGGATAGGTATAAAACGCATGATATTGAGGTGGTAATTGATCGCCTTAAAGTAACTGATGGAAATAATAAACGCTTAGTTTCTTCTTTAAAATTAGCAATGGAGGATGGGGGTGGAGTAATGATGGTTATTGAAAAGTCAGCTAAACTGCCAAGGTATTTTTCAAGGGCGTTAATGTGCCATGAAACAGGAATTGCCTATAAAAACCCAGAGCCAAATTCTTTTTCATTCAATTCACCAAAAGGAGCTTGTAAAGCTTGTAATGGTTTGGGGAAGTATAAAATTGTAGATGTAGAAAAAATATTACCGAATAAGGAATTAAGTATTAATATGGGAGGAATAGCTCCTATTGCTAATCGTAAATCAGATTGGATATTAAGCCAGATTGAACTTATCGGAAAGAAATTTGATTTCACTTTAAATACGCCAATCAATAAAATTCCGAAAGAGGGAATTGATGCGATTTTGTACGGACTTACCGAAAATCTTAAGGTGAAATTAAAATCAGCAGGAATCTCAAAAACTTATAAGTTGCATTTTGACGGGATTGTGAATTTTATTGAAGAACAATCTAAATTAGCTTATGTGAAATCAATTGAAAAATGGGCTAAAAAATACATGTCCGAACACGATTGTAAAAGCTGTAATGGGAGTAGGTTAAATATAGAATCTTCTCATTTTAAAGTAGCTGATAAAAGTATAAATGAGGTGTCCAACTTGGATATTTCTTCTTTTGCTGAATGGGTACTTACTATTGAGAAATCGTTAAACAAGAACGAATTAAAAATTGCAAAGCAAATCGTAAAAGAGCTTTCAAAACGCTTGCAATTTATTGTTGATGTTGGACTTTCTTACCTTTCATTGAATAGAAGTTCAAAAACCTTAAGTGGTGGGGAAGCGCAAAGGATTCGTTTGGCAACTCAAATTGGTACACAGCTAACTAATGTGCTTTATATATTAGATGAGCCGAGTATTGGTTTGCATCAAAGGGATAATCTAAAACTGATTGATTCTCTGAAGAAATTGCGTGATATTGGCAATTCCGTTATTGTAGTAGAACATGATAAGGATATGATTGAATCAGCAGATTTTATTGTTGATTTAGGTCCTGGTGCTGGAGTGCATGGCGGTGAAGTTGTTTCTCAGGGAAATTATCAAACCATCCTAGATGATAACCATATTACAGCTGATTATTTGAATGGTACTCAAAAGATTGAAGTGCCAAAAACAAGAAGGAAGGGAAATGGAAAAACCTTGACAATTAAAGGAGCAAGAGGAAATAATCTGAAGAATATTGATGTTGAAATTCCTTTAGGAATGTTATGTTGTGTTACAGGAGTTTCAGGAAGTGGGAAGTCAACTTTGATAAACGAAACTTTGTATCCAATACTTAACAAGCATTTTTACAGAGGCGAAAAAGAACCCTTGCCTTACAAAAGTATTCATGGTTTAGAGCATTTGGATAAGGTAATTGAAGTGGATCAATCTCCAATTGGGCGCACGCCAAGATCTAATCCTGCAACTTATACGAGTGTTTTTTCTGACATCAGAAACCTATATTCTAACCTTCCAGAAGCAAAAATTAGAGGCTATAAGGTTGGGCGATTCTCATTCAATGTGGTTGGCGGTAGATGTGAGGGTTGTAAAGGTGGAGGGATGAAAACCATAGAAATGAACTTTTTACCTGATGTTGAGGTGCACTGTGAGGATTGTAATGGTAAAAGATACAACAGGGAAACCTTAGAAGTTCGTTTTAAGGGGAAATCAATTTCTGATGTATTGGATTTAACGATTAATCAAGCTGTTGAATTCTTTGAGGCAATTCCTTCTATCTATCGTAAAATAAAAACGCTACAAGATGTTGGTTTGGGCTATATTACTTTGGGGCAATCGGCTACTACATTAAGTGGTGGGGAGGCACAAAGAATTAAATTGGCTTCCGAACTTTCCAAAAGAAGTACAGGAAATACTTTTTATATTTTGGATGAACCGACTACTGGTCTTCATTTTGAGGATGTAAAAGTGTTTTTGAAAGTAATTGATACAATTGTAGAGAAAGGAAATTCAGTATTAATTATTGAGCATAACTTAGATGTAATAAAGGTAGCCGACTATATTATTGATATTGGTAAAGAGGGTGGGCAAAAAGGTGGACAGCTCCTTTGTAACGGAACTCCTGAAAAAATCGTAAAATGCAAGGATAGTTATACCGCTAAATACCTGAAAAGTGAATTGAAATAGATTTGCTATATTAGTGGCTGAAATTAAAAGATATTGAGTATGAATACAGATGAAAAAAAAATTAGGAGAGCTTTTAAGGAAAAAAACTGGAATGCTATAAAAACTTCCGACTCCTGGCAAATTTTTAAAATCATGTCAGAGTTTGTAGAAGGATTTGAAACCATGTCAAAAATAGGACCTTGTGTTTCAGTATTTGGTTCGGCTCGTACCAAACCAGATAATAAGTATTACATACAAGCAGAAGAAATTGGTTACTTGCTTACACAAAGTGGTTATGGTGTTATTTCTGGTGGCGGTCCTGGTATTATGGAGGCTGCCAATAAAGGAGCTAAAAGAGGGGAGGGTAAGTCAGTTGGCTTGAATATTGAACTACCTTTTGAGCAATCACATAATCAATATATAGATAACGATAAGATTTTAAATTTTGATTATTTCTTTGTTAGAAAAGTGATGTTTGTGAAATATGCACAAGGTTTTATAGTACTTCCTGGTGGGGTAGGTACATTGGATGAACTGTTTGAAGCCATTACATTAATACAAACTCAGAAGATAGGAAAGTTTCCAATTGTATTGGTTGGTTCAACCTATTGGGAAGGGTTGTTAGATTGGATAAAAGAAACAATGCTAGGGGTAGAAGGTAATATTAGTCCTGATGATTTGGACCTGTTTAATATAGTTGATACCCCCGAACAAGCAGTTGAAATTATTGAGGAGTTTTATAGGAAATATACCCTAAAACCTAATTTCTAGGATATAGGATGGCTTTCTGATTTTTTTCCTATTTTTACGGCAATATAAAAATCACACTAATGAATCAATTTTTGAAAAAAGCATTTATTCTTTTTGCTATAATCTCTTCAACTTCCGTTATTGCCCAAAAAGGAAATTATGATGTAGAACCAACTATGCCATTTCAGCCAATGTTCTCATTTGGTACAGCTTATCATAGCTTTCAAGGAGATATAACTGGCCCTGAAACTAACTCATTGTTAGGGAATATGGGGTATAGAGCAGGAATGCGATTAAATATATCAGAAAATATAGATGCATCTTTGCTGTTTTCAAACACTAGTTTTTTTGAAAAAAATGATGATGCAAGTTTTGAATCGAATGTAGATGCAATTGGTTTGCATTTAGGATATACTTTAAATAGTATATTTAAGCAATCCAGAATTAGTCCTTATCTTACAGCTGGAATACAAAGTTTAAGTTTCAAGACATTAAATGAAGCTAATCAGTCTGATTGGACAGTTAGAGAATCAACTATTGCGATTCCATTAGGGGCAGGTTTGAGATTAAATATTTCAGAGCGTATTGATTTAGACGCAACTATCAATTATACAATTGCTATGAGTGATATTGATAAATCAGTAGATGAAACTGCAGATAAATTCATGTTGGCTAGCTTTATTATTCATTATGATTTATTTACTCCAAAACCTAAGGAAAATACTTATTTTGATGATAGTTATTATGCTGATGTTAATTTTAAAGCACTGGATGTAGAGGATGAGGATGGTGATTTAATTGCTGATATTGATGACTATTGTCCTAAAACACCTATTGGTGTAAAGGTAGATCAGTTTGGTTGTCCATTAGATGGAGATAATGATGGTATTCCTAATTACATTGATCAGGAAAAAAATACAAAAAGAGGTGCTGTAGTTGATGAAAAAGGAGTTCAATTAACAGCAGAGAAATATCATAGTATGTATTCTGATTATGAAGCGGCTTCTAGAGAATATGCAAACTTTTATAATGAAGTTGAAATTAAAAGAGAGAATTATAAAACGGTTGATGAATATTTGATTGCAAAAGCAAATGCATTTAATAAATCCTATAATGAAGGCGAGAATTTTAACAATACGGTTGTAGGCCTACAGTATAAGGTTAAAATTGGTGCTTTTAATGATGGAGTTCCTGCTAATGTGATTAATAAATATTTAAGTTTTGATGATTTAGAAAGTATTTCTCAAGATAATGGAATGGTAATTTATGCTGTTGGAACTTATGCAACTTTAGATGATGCCATGAATAGACAATACGCTCTTGAAGAAAAAGGATTTGATGACACATATATATTAGTTGATAATAATGGTGAAGTATCAAATTATGTTCCTCCTGTTCCAGAACCAGTAATTGATGAAGAGGAAGTTGTTATTGCAGACGAACAAGGAAATGAGGATAGCATTATTGATGAAACTGCAGTGAAAAACATAGAAGAACCAACCAATGAAACTACTTACAGAATACAAATAGGGGCATTCAATAAACCTTTATCTGATGAGGTTTTTACAGGAGTAGATAATGTAATTTCATTTACAGGAAAAGATGGTTTAATCAGGTATATGGCAGGTTCATTTACTGAATATAAGGATGGTGTTGATTATCAAGCGCAAATGAAAGCAAGAGGTTTTGAAGATGCATTTATTGTTACTTATAAAAATGGTGAGCGTATTAGCTTAAATATTGCTATTAAAAATGAAAGAACTGAAGCTGAAATAAATGATAATATTATGGAAGATGTAAAGCCTAATATTGAATTTACAGTGCAAATTTTAGTAGCTAAAGAATCATTATCAGCTGAGCAGTTAACAAGAATGAGTAAACTTGCTAATATTGATAAAGAGGCTGAAGGAGAAGATATTTATCGTTATTTTGCAGGAACTTTTTCTGATTTAGAAAATGCAAATATCCGTTTGGAAGAAGCAAAACTAGCTGGATATACGGATGCTTTTGTTTTTGCAAAACTAGAAGGAGAAAGAATTTCACTGGAACAAGCAAAGGAATTATTAAAGTAATAAAAAGAATAATATAAAAAGAAAGCCCGCAATTGCGGGCTTTTTTGTTTTTATATAGTTAATAAGACTATTCTTGTATTTGATTTTTAGTTTTTTTACTTCCTTCATATACTTCAAATTTCCTAAAGCTACAATCTAGTTTTCCATTCATTACTCTTATTTTTCGTGATGGACGTAGGCCAATAAATTTCATGTTTTCAATATCTGAAGAGATAATCCAAATACTACATCCTTCATAATTGTGCTTTAAAGTTGTTCCTACTTTTTCATAAAAATCATTTACACCTAATTCTATTCTTTCTCCATAAGGAGGATTAAATAATACAAAAGTTCCTGGTTCTACTACAGCTTCAAAAAAGTCAGCTTTTACAACCTTAATATTATCATACATTAAAGCATTATCAATATTTTCTCGGCTAATGCGTACTGCTTTCTGAAAATTATCACTTCCTGTAATCTTTCCATAATAGTGTGTTTCTTTTTCTAGAGAAACTTCTTTAATCATATCCCATAGTTCTTGGTCAAAATCTTTCCAGCTTTCAAACCCGAATTTAGCTCTGAAAATATTGGCAGGAATATTGTGTGCAATAAGTGTTGCTTCTATTAATAGAGTCCCTGATCCACACATTGGGTCATGAAAATTAGCAATTCTATTCCAATCACTTAATAGGATTAATCCTGCAGCTAAAACCTCATTCATTGGGGCAACTACTGCATCCGATTTATATCCTCTTTTGTGCAAGGAATCTCCTGAGCTATCTAGTGATACTGTACAAGTGTGCTTTGCAATATGCAAGTTAATGCTTACATCTGGCGTTTCAGGATCAACATTTGGTCGCTTATCAAATTTCTTTCTAAATGTATCTGCAATAGCATCTTTCATTACTAATGAAGCATATTTACTATGTGTAAAAACCTCAGAATGTGTAGTAGCATGAGTAGCAAAAGTTGACTCAAGATCAAAAAGTTCAGTCCAATCTATTTCACAAAGT
>Ga0233426_10002369_pt1 | contig 15849 bp, 14 predicted proteins | sample SI_118_April2016_6_FD_179875 | JGI IMG/M metagenome (GOLD analysis project Ga0233426, IMG submission 179875) | Seawater microbial communities from Saanich Inlet, British Columbia, Canada - SI_118_April2016_10_MG | ecosystem: Environmental > Aquatic > Marine > Inlet | place: Canada: British...
TATGTAGTTGAGAAATATTATTATCTGTCATGCAGTGTACTCCTTGTTGGTTGTTGATCTGCTAGGATCAATCAACAGGATACGCTGCTACTTACTTTCCTCATACACCAGAAATGATCATACCTCGTCTAACTACGACGCAGGTCGTATATATTTTACTACCGATGCCGAACAAGGCGTTGCCTTTGGCGAAGTACAATTTATCGCCGTAGGGACACCGCCAGATGAAGATGGCTCGGCAGATTTACAGTACGTATTGAAGGTGGCTGAAACTATCGCAACTTATATGACAAGTGAAAAAATTGTTATTGATAAGTCCACTGTGCCGGTAGGGACGGGGGATAAAGTGAAAGCGCGTATAGCCGAGGTGCTGTCCGCGCGCAAACAAGATATTCCATTTCATGTGGTGTCAAACCCTGAGTTCTTAAAAGAAGGGGCTGCCGTTAGTGACTGTTTGCGCCCAGACCGAATTGTTATAGGAATGGATTCTCCAGAAGCAGAGTCCTCTCTACGTGAGCTATATGAGCCGTTCAACCGCAATCATGATCGTATGATTTTTATGGATATACGTAGCGCGGAGTTAACGAAGTACGCGGCTAACTGTATGTTGGCGACAAAAATTAGTTTTATGAATGAAATGTCTAATATGGCCGAAAAGTTAGGCGCTGATATCGAAATGGTACGTAAAGGCATTGGTTCTGACGAGCGTATCGGTTACCACTTCATTTATCCAGGCTGTGGTTATGGGGGTTCTTGTTTCCCTAAGGATGTACAAGCTTTGGTCAAAACGGCTGAATCTATTGGTTATGACTCTGCGTTGTTAAAGTCGGTTGAGACGGTTAATGCACGCCAAAAGCAGAAGTTATTTGGGTATATCAACGAGTATTTTGCTGGTGATATTGCGGGTAAGACTTTCGCTATTTGGGGATTATCCTTTAAGCCTAAAACGGATGATATGCGAGAAGCGTCTAGCCGTGTATTAATGGAATCGTTGTGGGCAGCAGGTGCAACAGTGCAAGCATATGACCCGGAAGCGATGGAAGAGTGTCAGAGAATCTACGGGCCGCGAGATGACTTAGTGCTAGTAGGTACTAAAGAGGCTGCTCTAAAAAAAGCTGATGCCTTGGTGATTTGTACCGAATGGCAACATTTTAGAGCGCCAGATTTTGAAATGATAAAGAGCAGTTTGCGCCATCCGGTTATTTTTGATGGAAGAAATCTGTATTGGCAGACAGCGGTATTGATTATTATGCGATTGGTCGTGGTAAATCGATCCACATTTAACGTCATCTAATTTTCTTGCTTGCACGTAATATTTAACGTGGAGAGCATAACGCGCTATAATCAATCAGTAATCACCACAAAATGTTATCTGGTGATATATGTTTACTATTTCAATACGCTATTGCTCTTAAAGAGTGGTAGATAACAAGAGGAAGTTGCTGTGTTTTTAAACAAACAAGGTTTTAAAATCGTCAAATTGGGTCTATGTGCTATTGCTGTATTTGCGTCGGCTATTGCCTTTGCTGCGGCCAAAGATGATATTAGTTCGCGTTTATTGCCTGTTGGTGAGCTCTGTATGGCTGGGGACACTTGTGCAGCAGCGCCGGTTGTTGTGGCTAGCGGCCCGCGCAGCGGCGAAGACATTTATGGTAAGTCATGTATTGCCTGTCATGGTTCTGGTGCAGCGGGTGCGCCTAAGTTAGGTGATATTGCTGGATGGATGCCTCGTATCGGACAAGGTATTGATACGCTGTATACTCATGCTATCAAGGGTTTCAATGGCATGCCAGCAAAAGGCTTGTGCATGGATTGTTCAGACGATGAAATCAAAGTGGCTGTTGATTATATGGTCTCTAAGTCACAGTAAGCTCAATGGCAAAGTGCTAAAAACGTCCAAAAGGTCAGATTCAATTTTTAAACGATATGCTGATGTTCATTCAGTGATAAAAATTGATTCTGACCCGTCCGTCACTTCTTAATCAAATAAACCTAAAATACTATTCATCGCATCCTCGCCTTTTTGTTTGTTCGCTGCTGGGTCTTCTTGCCCAAATCCACTTTTTTCAAGATCATCTTGCGGTAATTCATCAAGAAAACGGCTAGGAGTTGTCGGGTTGCTTTCGCCAAACTGCTTTCGCCTCGCAGCAAGAGATATGGTTAGAGTGCGTTTGGCACGAGTGATACCCACATAGGCTAAACGTCTCTCTTCTTCGATATTATCGTCTTCTATACTGTTACGATGCGGCAAAATATCTTCTTCTACACCGACCATAAAAACGTGGGGATACTCTAATCCTTTTGCGGCATGTAACGTCATGAGCTGTACCCTGTCTTCCATTCCCTCTTCTTCTTGCCGCTCTAATAAGTCCATAAGGACGAGTTTGGCAATGGCTTCTTTTAGCGTGTAAGTACTGGTTTCTGTCAGTGTTTCTTCGTTTTCTCGTTCTAAGGTGTCTTTAATGGAGCGAATTAAAAACTGCACGTTTTCCATTCGCTTCTCTGCTACTTGTGGCGAGCTGGCGTGTTGATGTAACCACCCTAAATAATCCATGTCCTCCAACATTTCTTGGAGCGCGGAAATAGGTTCAGCACTTTCCGTTTGCTCAATAATATGGCTAATCCAGCCATGAAATTGCTGTATGCGTTGGTAAGCACTGTTCGACAAGTGCTGCGCTAATCCTATTTCTGCCATTGCGTCAAACAGCCCGATACCTCGCTCATTGGCATATTGGCTGAGGGTGATAATGGTGTTGGTGCCGATTTGCCGTCGGGGTGTATTGATCGTGCGCAATAGCGCGTTGTTGTCCGCGGGGTTTACGATGAGTCGTAAATAGGCCATCACGTCTTTAATTTCGGTACGTGCAAAAAAGGATGTACCGCCACTCATTTGATACGGTACTTGGTAGTGCTGTAACTTGAGTTCAATTAGCCGCGCTTGGTGGTTACTGCGATATAGCACCGCAAAATCTTGATATTTTGCTCTTCGCTGTAGTCGCTGGGATACAATTTCTGTCGCGACTCGCTCGGCTTCGGTTTCTTCGTTGGTCGCTCTAAGTATTCGGATCGGCTCTCCATACGACATTTCGCTCCACAGCGCCTTAGTAAACTCATGGGGGTTATGATCAATCAGCGTGTTAGCTGCCTTTAGAATACGCTGAGTCGAGCGATAATTTTGTTCCAGTTTGATGACCTTGAGACTAGGGAAGTCTTCTTGCAGTAACGACATGTTCTCCGGCCGTGCGCCACGCCACGCATAAATTGACTGATCGTCGTCGCCTACGACTGTCAATGAGCCGCGATTCCCCATGAGCAATTGAATTAATCGATACTGACTCGTGTTGGTGTCTTGATATTCATCCACTAATAAGTAGCGAATCCGTTTTTGCCAGCGTAATAATAGCTCTGGGTGTGTTATGAAATACTGAACAGGTTGTAGTATTAAGTCGTCAAAATCAACGGCATTATAGGCCTTTAGTGCCTCGCTATAGCGTGCGTAAACGAGAGCGATGAGTTGCTCGCCGTCACTTTCTGATTTTGATAGAGCGGTTTCTGGAAAAACGAGATCATTTTTCCATGATGAGATTTGCTGGTGAACGAGGTCAAGGTGATCACTATTAATATCCCCTTCCTTTTGCATAATTTCTTTCAGCAATGAACGGCAATCTTCGCTATCGAAAATAGAAAACCCGGGTTTATAACCAAATAAAGCGTGGTCACGACGGATAATGTTAAGACCTAGATTATGGAAGGTCGATACGGTTAATCCCCTTGCTCCAGTCCCTTTTAGAAGAGTACTGACTCGCTCCTTCATCTCTTTAGCGGCTTTGTTGGTAAAGGTGAGAGCAGCAATATTACGGGCAGATAATCCACACTCTTCGATAAGGTAGGCAATCTTTCGAGTAATGACACTGGTTTTACCACTACCTGCTCCGGCCAATACTAAACATGGGCCATCAATGTAGTGAGTCGCTTCGCGTTGTCGGGGATTCAGGGTAGACACGGTGTTATCTATACTAAAAATGAGGGCGTATATTCTATCAACTGGTTTTGATATCACCTAGATAAAAATAGATTTCTAGTGTTTGCGAGATTCTCTTTATTCCAAAAAAAGATAAGTAGCTAGTGTTCAGAATAATATACGATATAGCTTGCAAATAATGGAAAAGGTGTCATTTTTTGGTGTAGAGTAGAGGGCGTTGTGACTTATTTTAGTGAAACGAAGGTCTTTGTCAGTGACGCGAACATGACATGTGAAAGTGGCTGCGTATGCTTAAGCCTTATTTTTTGCTAGTAGGCATGTGGAGCAGTTGATGTTAAGAGCTGACGTTCAAAGCTTATCTGGAGAAGTATAAAAAGTGGACTATTTTATGGAGATATTAAGTCGGTGTCTTTAGTCGAGCCCCCGAAAAGAGTCTTGCTAGTTGATGATGATCGCCAACAGTTTTTATTGATTGGTTATCAGTTGTCTGCTGCGCACGACGACAACTATCGATTGGTTTGGTGCCAAGACCTAGAAAAAGGATTGACGCATATCGAAAACCAAGAGTGCGACGTTGTGCTATTGGATTATCACTGGGGAGTGAATTGCACTGATTTTATTCGCCGTGCGAATGCACTGAATAGTCGCATCCCCGTTATCGTTATGACAGATGATAGAGAGAATGATGTTGATCGACGAGCTATTAGTGAGGGCGCATCAGATTATTTAGTCAAAGAGAACGTTAATTCAGAAGTGCTTGAACGCAGTATTCGTTACGCCATCGAACGAAAAAAAATAGAACAGCATCTTGATCATCTAGCGCATTATGACCACCTTACTGGCTTACCTAATCGTGTGCTTTTTTTAGATCGTTTGGCACAAATGGTAAATTTGTCTCAGCGCTCAAAGCATCAATTCACATTGATGTATATTGATCTTAATAAATTCAAAGAAATCAATGACAATTACGGACACCATGCGGGAGATAAGTTGTTGGCTGATTTTTCTTCTCGTCTAAAAGCTGCTGTGCGTCGTAGCGATACGGTAGCACGGATTGGTGGTGATGAATTTACCGTGATATTAAACAATGTCGGTTCAACACCAGAAATTATTTTTTTAGCACAAAAAATTATTGATAGTGTGCAACAACCTTTCTTTATAGGCGACAACGAACTCGAGGTGGGTTGTAGTATTGGTATAGCAGTATTTCCTGATGCAGGTAATACGGTAGAGCTATTGCAGCGCAATGCCGACGCGGCTATGTATCAAGCAAAAAAAACGGGCGTTAGTAGTTATCGTTTTTTTCTTAATCAGAAAAAAGAAAATACTTTTATTGAGAATGTGTCTTGTGATGAATTAAGAGAGCAGATACAGGATAAAAGAATTACCTTGTGTTACACACCAAGAATAGATTTACACTCTCAGCGAGTTGTTGGTGTATCTGTTTCACCTGTTTGGACGCATAAAGTATTAGGTAAACAGTCCTATCAGTCGTTTGCGAGCATTATCGAAAATACAGAAAGTATTAAATATCTAACCGAGTGGATGATCGAGGCTTCAGTCGAAGAGCTAGGTGCATTGTATCGCACTCATAATTTTTCACTTGTTTATGATATACGACGGCCGCAGTTGCAATCACATCGCTTTGGTACTTATGTCAAAAATGTCATGGATAAGAACAATGTTCCCATGTGTTCTGTGGAATTTACTTTTTTACGAAAACACGGTTGCAATAGCGGAATCTATTTAAAAGAGTGCATAGAAAACATCATTGATATGGGGGCAACTATTAGTCTGAAAAATTTTGGTGAAAATGTATTTGGCCTTGCTAATATGCACGATTATGATGTGTCTCTTTTACATTTTTCGTCCTCATTTATTAATGCGGCATTAAAGAATGAAAAAGACATACTGTTATTAGAAACCTTAGTGCTACTCGCGCATAAATTAGAACGAAAAGTTATTGTCAATAATGTAAGAACTCACTCTGATCTTCAAGCTTTGCAGTCTGTAGGTTGTGATTTTGCACAAGGAGGTGCAGTCGGTGAAGAGTTGACTATAAAACAGTTGGCTACTTTGTTGAAAAAGCACACTCCCCCCATTTTTTCTGCGAATGATTAACGTGAAATCTGTTAGATAATTAAATTTCTGACTATCGATCAAAGTTTCTAAACGAAATAGCTTCGCTAATATCTTTCTTATTGATGTTATCTTCATTTTTTAAATCGGCAATAGTGCGAGCAGTTTTTAAAATTCTGTCGTAAGCCCTCGCAGATAAGCCCAGTGCATCCACCGCATTATCTAAAAACCCCCTATCGCTTTTCGTTAGTTGGCAATGTGTATTTAATTGTTTTTTCGTCAGGTGAGCATTATTGTTTCCTTGCCGCGTTATTTGTTTTTCTCTTGCTTGAATAACCCGCTGTTTTATTTGATTAGAGTTTTCACCATCAGGTAGTTTTTGTAGGTCGCTGATAGTGGTGTGTGCGACGGGCACATGTAAATCAATTCTATCTAATAAAGGCCCCGATATTTTTTGACGATACCGCCTAATTTGATCAGGTGAACAACGGCAGTGATGCTTGCTAGAGGCACTACCAAAATAGCCGCACGGGCAGGGATTCAATGCGGCGATTAATGTGAATGCAGCAGGGAAACACACTTGTGCACTCGCACGAGAAATATTAATTTCGCCAGATTCCATTGGTTCACGTAATACTTCTAATACATGTCGTGGAAACTCCGGAATTTCGTCTAAAAACAAAATTCCATTATGCGCTAAAGATATTTCGCCCGGTTTAGGGTTTGAGCCACCACCCACAAGTGAAACCGCAGAAGAAGAATGGTGTGGGTGACGGAATGGAGGCGTTGTCCACGGGGTATAAGTATGGCCACATAGAGAATGAATGCTAGCCACTTCTATAGATTGAGGTGAGCTTAACGGCGGCATAATTCCGGGTAAGCGGCTAGCCAGCATGGTTTTTCCTGTGCCGGGTGAGCCATACATAAGTAAGTTATGTCCTCCGGCTGCAGTAATTTCTAAGGCACGCTTGGCGAAGGGCTGGCCTTTTACATCAGAAAAATCTAATGGGTAAGATGTGTCTACTATGGGGGGGGCAACAGCGTTATCTAATCGCTGTGTTCCGTGTAGATGCAAACAAATATCCAGCAAGGATCGTGCGCCATAACTTTCACATTGCTCATAACGAGCCGCCTCAATAGCATTGTTGGTTGAGGTAAGCAGTTGGCGGTTGCTGTGGTGGCAGGCGATAGCGACTGGCAATATGGCTTCTACGTCGCGTAACTCACCCGATAATGCTAGTTCTCCAATAAATTCGAATTGTTCTAGGCGATCGACAGGCACTTGCCCTGATGCCGCTAAAATCCCAATTGCAATAGGTAAGTCAAAACGGCTACCGTCTTTAGGTAAATCGGCGGGTGCGAGATTGATGGTGATGCGTCGGGCGGGGAATTCAAATTGACTATTAATTAAGGCGCTGCGTACCCGATCCTTACTTTCTTTCACCACGGTTTCGGGCATGCCCACGATAGATAAACCGGGTAGACCGTTTGATAAATGTACTTCGACAGTGATGAGTGGTGCGTCGATGCCGCGACGGGCACGAGTGTAAATAATGGAGAGAGACATAATGCATCCTGCAATGTTTATCCTTTAAATGTGACGAATAAATAATATCGTCACGCATTTTTTAATACGTGTTCTAAGTATTTTTTTGAACGCTTTCTTCTAATACTTTAACTTGCTCTTCTAATGTTTCTAATCGTTCGCGGGTTTTTTGTAATACCGCTGTTTGTGCATCAAACTCATCTCGCGAAACTAAATTCATTTTGCGTAGAGTGGATTCTAAATGCACTTTGAATTGATTAAAAGCTTCGCTACCTTGCTCAGAGAAGGCTGAGGATAAGCCATTTGCAGATTTTGGCAAGTGCTGGGCTACATCGTCAAATAATTGTTTCGCTAGAGTGCTGATCATAAAGTTGCCTTTGATTATGTATGGTAAAAGTATATACCTTCTGTTGAAATTTCCATATCAAAAAACGTTAAAGAATTGAGTAATTCATAATCTATTAGCTGGTGATGAATATATTCTCCGCACTAATTTACGCCATTATATTGCACTTTATTGGTGCTAATCGTAAGCGGTAAAAAATTTTTCTTTTTAAGCTGCTGATTTTGTTGAAATTATTTTTTGGCCTAGTAAATGCAATTAAATAATTGTCATGAAGGGCTGGGTGTAAGGATTGAACATTAAATAGTGTGCTTATCTTTTTTCATTCCTTTTTATCCGCTTTTCTCGGCCGTAATGGTATTCGCTGTCGAATACATATCCAATAAAATAATATCTTGAAGTAAGGAGAGCGGTAGTGGAAAACCAAATTTTCGAATTGCAGTATGCGCTAGACACATTTTATTTTTTAGTGTGCGGTGCTTTAGTGATGTGGATGGCAGCGGGCTTTGCCATGCTGGAAGCGGGCTTAGTACGATCCAAAAATACCACCGAAATCTTAACCAAAAATGTCGCGCTCTATGCGATTGCCTGCATTATGTATTCTATGTGCGGTTACGCGATTATGTATCCAGAACTAGGTAGCATCTTTTTATCTGGCATTACAGGTAACGGTGTCGATGGGGCAGAAGAGCCCGCGACTTACGCGCCGTCCGCAGATTTCTTTTTTCAGGTCGTGTTCGTAGCAACAGCCATGTCGATTGTCTCTGGCGCAGTGGCCGAACGGATGAAATTATGGGTGTTTTTAGCGTTTGCCGTCGTGATGACTGGTTTTATCTACCCAATGGAAGGTAGCTGGACATGGGGCGGGGAAGCGGTATTTGGCCTCTACACCTTAGGCGACTTAGGTTTTTCTGACTTTGCGGGTTCGGGTATCGTCCATATGTCCGGTGCTGCAGCTGCCTTGGCAGGTGTGCTGTTATTGGGCGCGCGCAAAGGTAAATTTACAGCTGATGGTACGGCTGTGGCTATTCCCGGTGCTAACTTGCCGATGGCGACATTGGGCACCTTCATTTTATGGCTAGGATGGTTTGGCTTCAACGGTGGTTCAGTGTTAGCTACTTCGTCGGTGGATAATGCCAATGCTGTTGCCGTGGTATTTATGAATACCAATGCTGCCGCTGCGGGTGGTTTAGTCAGCGCCTTAATCGTTGCTCGTTTATTGTTTGGTAAAGCGGATTTAACGATGGCATTAAACGGTGCGCTCGCGGGCTTAGTAGCGATAACTGCAGAGCCTTCAACACCGACCATTTTACTGGCGACATTGTTTGGCGCTTTAGGTGGCCTTGTGGTGGTATTTAGTATTCTTGCTTTAGACAAATTAAAAATAGATGACCCGGTAGGAGCTATCTCTGTACATGGTGTGGTGGGTTTTGTAGGTCTTATGTTAGTGCCGATAACCAACCCTTTAACTGGTGATGGCGGTGCTAGCTTTAGTGGTCAGTTAGTTGGTGCGTTGACCATTTTTGTGTGGGTGTTTGGTGTGAGCCTGTTGGTATGGGGAGCGATAAAAGCCATATTTGGTCTTCGCGTGAGTGATGAAGAAGAATTCAGTGGTGTTGATATCTCTGAATGCGGCATGGAAGCATACCCTGAATTTTGCAGTACCAAATAGTAGTACCTAATAGTGCTACCAAACAATAAATTTATATTACTAAGTTAAGAGGTGGAAAGTGCGGGACGAGGCCAATGTTGTAGGCATAAAAGTGAATAACTGTTATGCTTCGCGCATTGTCAATACTCGCTCCCGTTGCTGGGTAAACCCTTATTATTCTATTTATTTCGTTCTTACATAGGAAAGGAAAAATCATGAAACTCATTACTGCTATTGTTAAACCCTTTAAATTAGATGACGTGCGAGCTGCGTTATCAGAAGTGGGTGTTCAAGGTATGACAGTAACGGAAGTTAAAGGTTTTGGTCGTCAAAAAGGCCATACTGAACTTTATCGTGGCGCTGAATACATTGTTGATTTTTTACCCAAGGTAAAAATCGAATTGGTCATCGATGACTCTATGGTGGATCAATCGGTTGATGCGATCACCAAAGCAGCACAAACCGGTAAAATTGGTGATGGTAAAATCTTTGTGACTGCTGTTGAAGAAGTCATTCGTATTCGTACCGGTGAAACGGGCTCCGACGCTGTTTAACACCGATACTTTTTACCATTGATGACATAAAAAAACCCGCTCATATCTAGCGGGTTTTTTGCTTTTGGGTCCCCTTATTAACTGACCTCCTTATCTTCGCTTTGGGACTCGCCTAATCTCGTTTATAACCAATAGACAAACCTTCTCTTTTTTCAATAACAAAATAGCCTATTAAAACCCCTCAATTTCCCTGCTAGCAGCCGTTATATCAACTATAACTATTGAGCAAATGTCGAATACGATACACAGAGGTAAATACCATGACAGATGATGCATCAAGTGATTTTTCAGAAACCACCGTTGTTGACGAAATTGAGACGGACTTATTGGTTAGCCAATCATCAATGATGGAAAAAATAGCTGAAAGAGAGCGTTTAAATCAAGAGATAGAGGCGTTTCTAGCAATTGGTGGAGAGATTAGCCATGTGGATAGGGATGTGATGGGGGATCCACCCAGAAAGCCCGAAAACAAATACGGCAGCCATCCTATTTAGCAATAATTTAAGGTTGTTGAACCGCTACTTCAGCACCGCTCATGAGTATAAGGGTTGGGGATCTGAATCTTCTATCCAGCACTTTTCATGGTTTAAAACACTCGTTGCACAAGAGAATCTAATTCATTACCGCCATCGAAGGTGAGAGCGGTAATGTCGAGCAGCTTTACAAATATCTAGGCAGTAAACGACTGACAACGTCGCCGATATAGCTTAAAAACAATGTGTTCATGCTGGAACGATAGTAATCAGGATCACTATTCCCCACCGCTAACACACCTAATGGCTGTGCAGAGGTGATGGGGGTGATGGCAGTTGAGCCAATGTCATTCGCCTTGTCTCTAAACACAAAGGCTTGTTCGCCGGTATCGAGTTGCCCACAGACGGTTTGGTTGTTGGAAATAATAGTCCCTAATACTTGTTGGGACTCAGAAAACGGGGCGAGCAAGACGTTGCTTTTAGTGGATAACTGGTCTTCGCTGATGTGTTCAGAAAATAATACCAATACAGTATGCGGGATTTCAAAATCACTGCTAAAACTATGCATAAGCGCATCAATAAAATCATTAATGTCTTGTGCTTCGATTAAGCTTAAGATTAACCGTTTGGTTTTCTCAAATAGCGCATCATTAATACGCGCATTATCAATCAGTGCGGTAAGTCGATGGCGCATTTCCATATTACGTTCACGCAAAATACTGACCTGCCGTTCCACTAACGATATGGCTTCTCCGCGCTCATGGGGAAGGGTTAGGTCGGCTAGTAGTGTGGGCTTATCAATAAAAAAATCATTATTTTGACGCAAGTAATTAGCGACATCTTCATCGGTTAATACCGGTGGTAAGGATGATGTAGAAATACTCATATTTTGACTTGTCCTTGGAAAACAGTTGTCGCAGGTCCAGTCATCATAACGGGATGACCAATACCTTGCCATTCAATGCGTAAATTACCACCACGTAAGTGAGCAATCACTATAGGATCGAGTAAGCCTTGTAAGTGCCCCGCTACTACAGCAGCACAAGCCCCCGTGCCGCAGGCTAGTGTTTCACCGACACCGCGTTCGTAAACACGCAAGCGAATCGACTCTCTCGATTCTACCGCCATAAACCCAGCATTCACTCGATTAGGGAAGTGTGAATGGTTTTCGATGAGCGGCCCCCATTGTTCAACCGGCGCGGTATCAATATTATCGACAAGCGTCACGGCATGTGGGTTGCCCATTGATATCGCGCTGATGCTAATGGTTTGATCGGGGAGCGCTAAATCGTAAGTCACCGCTTGGCTGCCAGCGGTAAAAGGAATCTCTGCAGGAGCAAGTATCGGTACGCCCATATCTACCGTAATATCCCCTTGGCGAGAAGCGTGTAATGTTAATACGCCACCTAACGTTTCCACACGAATAGTGCTTTTACCGGTTAATTTTTTGTCTCGCACAAACTTGGCAAAACAGCGTGCACCGTTGCCACAGTTCTCGACTTCTGAACCATCATAATTATAAATACGGTAACGAAAGTCATTTTCAGGGTGCTGAGGCACCTCAACCACTAACAGTTGATCGCAACCAATACCAAAACGACGATCCGCTATTGTGCGGATACGCTCAGGTGTCAGGTCGACGTCTTGGTTGATGCCATCAAAAACAACGAAATCATTGCCCAAACCATGCATTTTTGTAAAACGTAAACGTGTTGTCATACGTGCTGCCATAAGAGTGCTATATGTAAATACTATCTGAGACCTTTACACGAAAGCCATTTTACTTTCATACCGCGTTAAAAACGTACTCAATCGGTCATTTATAACGCATAAACTACCTCTTTCCGTGCGTTTTTGCCTTGTCTGAAAGCAAAATTATCTTCCGTGCAAAGGTCTCTATCTCATCATTAATTGACGATTATTCTGGTAATAAAGCTTCGCCACGTGCTAGGTCAGCGATGGTTTCGCGCTGACGGATAATATGTGATTGATCGCCATCCACCATCACTTCTACCGCACGCCCTCGGCTATTATAGTTCGAGCTCATGGTAAAGCCATAGGCACCAGAAGACATCAATGCAAGATAATCGCCTTCACTTAATGATAACTCCCGATCTTTTGCTAAAAAGTCGCCGGTTTCACATACAGGGCCAACCAGGTCCCAAAGTTGATTATTTTGAGTGTTAGCTTCGGTCACGGGTAATGCTTTTTGCCATGCGCGGTATAACGAAGGACGAATATTATCATTCATGCCCGCATCAATAATCGCGAAATTTTTATGTTCTGTTGGTTTCAAAAACTCGACTTTAGTGAGCAGTACTCCTGCATTAGCAGCGATAGAACGACCCGGTTCAAAAGATAACGATAAGCCACGGCCAGCGATACGACGTTTGACTTCGTCAATATAATCGCTAATTTTGGGCGGCTGTTCATCGTCATATACCACGCCTAAGCCGCCTCCTAAATCTACATGTTCAATATTGATCCCTTGTTCTGCGAGCTGATCAATCAATGCTAATACACGATCAAGCGCATCTAAAAACGGCGCAACAGACGTCAACTGAGAGCCAATATGGCAATCAACCCCTTTAATGGTCAGATTGGGTAGTGTGGCGGCATGCTGGTAGATCTCGACCGCATGATCAATATCCACGCCAAACTTATTTTCTTTTAATCCTGTAGAAATATAAGGATGCGTTTCGGCATCTACATCGGGGTTGACTCGTAACGAGATCGGCGCTTGTGCACCCATCGACTCGGCGACGGCCTGTAAGCGACTGAGTTCAGGAATAGATTCTACATTGAAGCAATACACGCCTAACTCTAAAGCACGGCGCATTTCATCTGCGGTTTTAGCGACACCAGAAAATACAATGCGCTTGGGATCTCCACCAGCCTGAATCACACGCTCCAATTCACCAATAGACACAATATCAAACCCAGCGCCTAACTTCGCCAACACATTTAATACTGCAATATTTGAGTTAGCTTTAACGGCGTAACAAATCATACCGGGGTGATCCCCCAGTGCATCGCGATATTCACCATAATGCTGTGTAAATGCCGCACGGCTATAGACGTACGCCGGCGTGCCATATTGTTTAGCGATCGCATCTAAAGATACCTGCTCGCACATGAGTTGTTGGTTTTGGTAGTGAAAATGGTTCATATAAAGGTAATCGTAAAAGTGAGGTCAGGATTAAGTCAGAATGAATAGTAGACAAAAAATCGAGCCAGCGGCTCTATTTATCTATTGCTTCTGGTGTTTTCTGAATAAACGGGCAGAATCTATATCTGCTCGCTTATTCGGTTTTTTCGGTTTCGTCAGGCAAATAGAGAGGGCCAGTTTGTCCGCAGCCAGAAAGCGTTATAAGTATCAGTACTGTGCTAACAGCTAAGAACATAGAGAAGATTTTCATAAAATATCGCTGTTGGTTAAGTTTTCCAAGCACGCTAGTATATGTGAGCGAAGTGCGCTTGTCTAAGCTATCGACTTTAGACAAGCGCAGAAGGGGAGCTTTAATTTAGTAGACTTATGTATCTATATAAATGTAAAGCATGCTTTGCAGAGTTTATAAGAATGGTTTTTCTGTAGTAAATAATAAGCCGTTAGCTAGTGTTTTCCAATTGCTAGGTACCGATTTCGGCTTAAGTACAGAAGCTAATACATAGTAATAGCCAACAGTATCGGGCTGCATATTTTTAAGTAAGCTATTAGCGCTTGAATAATCTTCACTGACTACGAATTTAATAAATACTGGTAGCTCAGTGAATGCAGCTTCCCCGTATTTTGATTGTGCCTGATTTATAAGTTCTTCCCAGTCGCGATTGTTCTTTATCGCTAAGCCAATGGCAGGCCATATGGTGCTGTAATCTAAACCTTTCGTAATGGGTAGTGTTAGCGCCTGATCTATCATTTTTTGTGTGGCGCCTTTAGACGCTGCTAATAAGCGTAATGTTCGTGCAGCAGCCTCTTCATCGTTCGTTCTAATACTTTGATGGCTATCCGTAAGTTTTCCTTGGGATATTAAAACATACGGGTAATAAGGGCTCTCTATGCCTGCAGATTCGACAGCTAATAAATGGCGTAAATAAGGTACATAGTTTGCGTATTCACCTAGTTTTGCTGAAGGGTTAGTTGCCTTTTGGAGACGAGCAGCACATACAGCAACAATAGGCTTAAGTACGGTCGAGTGTTGGAATGCCGTGTCAAATTTAGCAGCCGCTTTTGAAAATTGTTGCTGCTCTAAATATGTTAGGCCTGCAGCATTAGCTAGCCATGGATCGTCAGGGTGTTGTGTACTTGCTTTAATGTAAGCCGTATTTTTTTCTTCTTTATCTGTGATGCAGCGAATGGACAGATAATATAATCCCGTATTATTTATATTACGTTGATACATTTCACGATGCTTGGCACATACGTCGGCGTTATCATTTTGATTAATAATTTGCTCATAGCGCAATAGTAAAATATTTTCGGGTGCATCTATCAACCTTTGCTTTACGATGCTATCTAACGTTTTTTGATCGTCAATCAGATCGATCCATAAAATAAAGGACGAGCTGTTTACATCATCCCATTTAGCATGAGCGATAATCATTTTTTCACGTAAATCAGCATCATCAATAGTGGATAGAAGATCACTTGGTGAATTATCTGAATAAGCGGCTAAGGCTGATCGAACGCCACCACTTTACTTAGTATTAATTGATTCTGGTGGTTCTTCAAACACATAATCTGCTCGTGTCACAAGCCAGCGCTGATTCCCCAGCACTTTATCTTCTGGAGTTTGACGATTGCCATAAACTGCATGCCATTTCACAAGGCTAGCGGCACTGGCTACATTATAAATTGTGTGCTGCCTATGTCCTCCCGCTTCTGCTGAAAACTTCTCAATAAGTTGGCCGCTATTTGTATAGGTTTGTATTTCTACGGGTTGCTCTGTTGGTAAATCTAGCGAGTCATGATCTTTGGGGGGAACTGTTACCGTGGATTCTGCTCCAAGAACAGTGATAGGTATGGAGAGACCATTATAGATAACGACCTCTGAAATTTTTACGTGGCTGCCTAAAAACCAACCTCCGCCTAATACGGTGCGTATTCCGCTCAAAATGATCACTCTCTGCGATTGAAACTGATCGCTTTTCCTTCCTATGCATCATGAGTCTTCTTTTTACTCTACGTGATCACCTTCAGTCAATGTTGTTAGCATTTTTCTCA
>Ga0233426_10002370_pt1 | contig 15847 bp, 12 predicted proteins | sample SI_118_April2016_6_FD_179875 | JGI IMG/M metagenome (GOLD analysis project Ga0233426, IMG submission 179875) | Seawater microbial communities from Saanich Inlet, British Columbia, Canada - SI_118_April2016_10_MG | ecosystem: Environmental > Aquatic > Marine > Inlet | place: Canada: British...
CGCTTAAACGCGCTTCAGACAAGATTGGCAGCAGCGCTTGGCGCACCATCCGGTCATCTTCAATTAGCAAAACCTGCCCGGCTGAAACCTCACCTATATTTTCGGCATTGCCTTCATGCGCTTCCGATTCTAATGCAGGCAGAGATTGGCCGTGCACCGCCAATTTCATTTCATCATCCAATATTGCAAGTTCATCAGTCGATTGCGCGCTCAAACCCTGCTGCTCCGGATGGGCCTTGTCACCCTGTAGCGCCACAGCATCAACCGGCGCGCCCTCGTGCCTTAGTACCGTTGAGCCTGGCTCGCTTGGAAGGGCCTGCTGATCCACCTGAATCTTTAAAAGGCCTGCACCGCGATCGCCGTTTCTACCGACAAGAGGGTTGCTCCACGAATCTGGTAATGCGATCACCACGAGACGTAAGAACAACAGCTCCCCCGCCAAAGTTGCGACCCGACAAAATATCGTTTCATCGATGGATTGCCCTGTCAGACCCTGCAGTACACGCTCATGGTCATCCGGGTCCAAACATCGTCGCCAAAGGACCATGGATAACCCGCGGTTATCTACCGGAAACCCCATACGACTACAGAAATCAGGACTGGGTTGAAGCCGCAAGGTCTCTCGATCGAAAACGGCATGATAGGTTTCAATCGAATCCCGAGCGTGGGAGGCAGCGAGCACCGAAAAGAGCGGTCCCGGGTCCGAGGGTCTCGGAACCGGCAAAACCGCCCCGGAAGCTGCTAATGGCTTCAGCGCGCGCGCGCGGCGCTCAACTTTAGTCGCTGCTTGGACCTCTACCGCCTCGACACCCGCGATCACCCGAATTCTTAAATCTCCTGCTAAAGCTTCACCCTGTGCTGTCTGCAGCACGAGCGCGGCAGGACTCATGTCGCCGCCGATCAATTGCACCAAACTAGCATTCTTAAAATGCGCAGCGCGATCAAACCGCGCCAGACAATCGGCAGCACAGGCGTAACCTAACAACTGCGCGATCCGAGTCCCTGCCGCTATTATCAAACCTGTTCGCATTTCGAAATAAAGACTGTCGAGCCTCGGCGCCTCGATGGCACTCGGCGCCAGCACAGTGCGCTGCATCACGACGCGCAGTAAAGACCAAGACGCGAGCACTGCAATAAAACTGGTTATTAAAAGCATCATACTGCCCGAATTCTCCGCTGAGGATACAGACTATCGTTAAACGAGATTGATGGGAATGCCTTCGGCTGGATGCTGCGGGCTGACACAGATGCTACACTTTGACAGCTCAAGAAGGTGTCCTCATGCTTAAAAATTTAACGGTTCAAATCCTAATTGCCGCCGTAGTCGCGGCCTTCAGCGCCCGGCTTTTTGGCGACAGCAGCTGGCTGACAGCGCCCACGACTTTTTACGACGCAATCTTAATGATCAAGGTTGCGTTTCTGGCCGCTTTAAAAATGCTCATCGCGCCGATGATTTTTTTCTCGCTCATTAGCGGCATCAGCAACATCGGCAACGTTATTCGTCTACGCCGTCTTGGCGGCGTTACCGTGTTGTACTACCTTGGCACGACCGGTCTTGCCATTGTGCTTGGGCTCATCGCCGTTTTCTGGATACATCCTTGGGAGGCTTATCCGCCAGCGCTTGAGAGCAGCCTCGTTTTTTCTGAATCCAGGATGATCGACCCTGGCAGCGACTCCCTGATTGCCATTTTAAAGCAAATTCTTGTTATGGCATTTGCGAATCCCTTCCATGCGTTGGTCAACCTCAACATTATTGGCATCGTTACCAGTGCGATCTTACTTGGCCTCGCGATGGTCATCACCTTAAAGCCCGACAGCCCGGTGTTCGGCACCGTCCGTGACCTGAATCAAATTATCATGACCGTTTTGAGCTGGATTATCCGCCTCCTGCCCATCGGCATCTTCGCCATCATTTTTGATTTTTCGCTGCGTCTGAGCATCAGTGACGAATTCAGCCAAGATTTTCTCACCCAACTTTTACAGTTTTCCATTCTGGTGACCGCCTTGACGTTATTTCACGGCTTCGTGGTCTTGCCGCTAGTCGCGTGGCTTACAACCGGCCAACACCCGGTGCGCCTAGTGCGGTCCATCGCACAACCCTTGCTCGTCGCTTTCTCGACCTCATCGAGCGCCGCGACCTTGCCGGTCTCTATGAAAGCGGCGCAGGAAAAACTAGACGTCTCTCAAAGTGTTAGCAGCTTTGTACTCCCCTTGGGCGCCACCATGAACATGGACGGCACGGCGTTATTCGAGGCGGTGGCGGCGATTTTCTTGGCCTATCTTTATGGGATCGAGCTCAGCACCCTGATGGTGATCACTGTGTTCTTGATGGCCATGATTTCATCGATCGGCGCGCCCGGGATGCCAACGGCGTCCATGTCCGGTATGCAAATCGTTTTACTCGCCGTCGGCATACCGCTCGAGGCCATCGCGATCCTACTGATCATCGAGCGACCTTTGGATACCTTTCGCACCACTGTTAATGTCCAAGGTGATTTGATTGGCACCCTCGTGGTCCAGCATTATCTGAATCGTCGGGACAAGCGAGCGCCGCAATCAAATTAGGTCTTTAACTGTTTCTGGAGGAATGGTCCGATCTAATTCAGACCGTGCCCAGCATCGATCGGGGAAATAGCACCGCTAGCCTTTGGGCTCGACCTCACGCTGCAGGATCAACCTGGCAAAATAAAATAAGAATTCACGATGATGTTGGCTGGTCTGCAAGCGGCTCATGCTGTCGGCGCCTTTCTTACTGACCAAGAATTCAAAGGTCGACATCAAAGTTTCGTCAGCGCCGACCACTCGACTGAGTTCCTCATTTAAAAAATCATGCAAAACCGGCAGGTCGTCTTCGATAATCCCGGAGCGATCCGGCTCAAGCACCGCATTCCCCCAAATCGTTGCGATCATCATCCGAAATTTCTCTTTATCAACGAATTCATCGACCAGTCGACACTGATCAAGAATTTCCTCTACCGCCGGGATAAATCGTACTCGGGCTTCTTCAATCTTCATAATAGGGCACGCGACGCAATGGGTGACAACACGGCAAAAATGATAACAGTTCGGTTACGGCTTGTTGAGCGAATCCCATCAGTTTCATCAAACAAGTCCCTGACCTGCGTGAGCCCAGAGTCTCCTTTTAAAAGCCAACACCTGCACCACTCAGGGAAGCTGCCCTTTACCTGCTTGGCTATTCGCAATTCCAGTAATCCTCGTTAGACTCGTGGCAAAGAACCAATTCATAAGCTGTCAATGGACGACAATACTCAGCAAGACTCAGGGGAGGAAGTTACTCGAAAATTCATCCATGTCGATATGGATTGTTTTTATGCTGCGGTTGAAATGCGCGATGACCCTACGCTCACCCATTTGCCGCTTGCCATTGGCGGCCGCCCAGATCAGCGCGGGGTGGTCGCGACCTGCAACTACCCTGCCCGGACCTTCGGCATTCATTCCGCCATGGCAACCGCTTATGCCCGTCGTTTGTGCCCCGACCTGGTTGTTCTACCCCCACGTATGGCGTACTACCAGGCCATATCCCGAGAGATCCGCGCGATCTTTCAGCGCTTCACGCACCTGATTGAACCCATCAGCTTGGATGAAGCGTATTTGGATGTCACCGATTCCGAGCATTGCCAAGGCAGCGCGACCCGAATTGCAGCTGAAATTCGGCAAGTGATCTTTGCTGAAACGGGCCTCACCGCTTCTGCTGGTATCGCACCGATCAAGTTTCTTGCAAAAATTTGCAGTGATGAAAACAAGCCCAATGGCCAATTTGTGCTCACGCCTGCCACCATGGACGACTTTGTGCGCTCGTTACCCCTTAAAAAAATTCCAGGCGTCGGGAAAGTAACCCAAGCGAAGCTTGGCAAGCTTGGCCTCATAACCTGTCAAGACATCCGAGAATTCGGTGAAGCCGCGCTCTCTCAGCACTTTGGCAGCTTTGCAAACCACCTCTTTCAGCGCGCTTGGGGACGCGACCCGAGGCGTTTGACAACCGAATGGATCAGAAAATCAGTCAGTGTTGAGCGTACCTTTGCCGAAGATCTGACAGAGCAAGCCGACGCCGCGCCCATTATTGAAACGCTTACCACGGAACTCAAAAAGCGCTTAGCGCCCTATGCCAATCGGCGGATCAAGAATCAGCAAATTAAACTGAAATTCAGCGATTTCACGCAAACCACCGTCGAGCGTCAAAGCGACAGCCTCGATCCTGCGCTGACGCAAACCTTACTCGAAAGTGCATGGGACCGTGGCGCCGGCAAAGGCGTGCGCTTGATTGGCCTCGGGGTTCATTTTTATGACCCTGAGCCCGAGCAAAGCCAACAACTCGCCCTATTCAACGCGGCCGAACTACAAGGCGCGCCCTAAATCCTGTAACATTCGCCGCTTTTCAAGCAAGGCCTCGTCATGCGAAAAACCAAGATTATCTGCACCATCGGTCCTAAAACCGAATCATTCGATCAACTTGAGAAACTTGCATTGGCTGGGATGAACGTGGTCCGCTTGAATATGTCTCATGCCACGCATTCAGGCGCCGCCCGCATTATTCGCGCAATTAAAACGCTTAACCGTAAACTGCCGGATCCCGTCGCCATTTTGTTAGACACCCAAGGGCCCGAGATCCGCACGGGTGATATCACGGGCGAGCTCGCCCTGACGACCGGCGATGAGATCACCATAAGCGTCCGCGATGGTGGCGATGTTGAGGCATCAAGCATTCGCATTCATTACGACGATTTGGTCAGTGCTCTCAAAATTGGCGACCGCATCACAGTCGACAACGGCATTATTAATCTGCAGGTCCTGACCAAGAATGACAATGGCACTCTCGGCTGTAAAATCATCGATGGCGGTATTTTGAAAAGTAAACGCCATGTCAACTTGCCGGGCATTCGGGTTAATTTGCCCGCCATTACCAACAAGGATCGGTCTGATATTGCTTTTGGCATCGAGCAGGAGGTCGACTTCATTGCCCTGTCATTTGTTCGAGAAGCCGAAGACGTGCGCGAACTCAAAGCCCTTCTCGGCAAGAAAGCCGGCAAGATCAAAATCATAGGCAAGATCGAAGACCAATCTGGCGTTGCGAACTTGGATGAGATTTTACAGGAAGTTGACGGCATCATGGTTGCCCGCGGGGACCTCGGGGTTGAAATAAATCTGGCAGAACTGCCCAACGTACAACGCCAGATTGTGCGGCGCTGCGCAGAGGAAGGCAAACGGGTTATCGTTGCCACCCACCTTCTAGAATCAATGATCGAAAACCCGATTCCGACGCGCGCTGAAGTCACTGATGTGGCCAATGCCATCTATGAAGAGGTGGATGCTGTCATGTTGTCCGGTGAAACCACCATCGGAAAATACCCGATTCGATGCGTCGAACAATTGGTCGACATAGCACGCGCCTCAGAACGCGTCCCAGGCCTGAGCTTCGTTCAAAAACTGACGCCCGATTCTGACAAGCAGCAAATTGCCCACTTTGCAGTGCAGCTGGCCGAAAGCATTAGCGCGAAAGGCACCGTTGTCATCACCCGCCGTGGCTACATGGCAGACTTTGTGACCAACTGCCATCCCAAAAAAAGCCGCATCTATGCTTTCACTAACGATTCTCAAACACGACGGCGACTGGTTTTGAACCGGAATGTTTCACCCTATCGGATTGCTTTTAGCCAAGATCCCGAAAAAACCCTCACATCAGCCTTTAAGTTATTGAAAGGCAAAGCAGGCTTAGAAAGTGGCGACAAAGTGGTCGTGATTTCGGACATGCTGTCGGGTCAAGGCATCGAAGCCATCCAGGTCCGAAAACTACCCTAGACGCTCGCGTTTTCCGAGCAGCACCTCGGCTGCAGCTAGACTGCCTCTGACGGCCCGAGTTGTGAGTTTCGATAAAGCTCGGACCCTGGTTAAAGGGAATCTTTGGGACGAACACTGCTCAAGCCGCCGTTTCTTGAACCGCTTAAGGAATGACACTAGGCAAAAATCTTACCTGGATTCAAGATATCCTTTGGGTCCAGGGTTTTCTTAAGAGCCTACATCACCAGAATTTCGTCGGCGCTGCGCGACATCCCAAGGTACTGCTTTTTCTGGATCCCAATGCCGTGCTCGGCGCTCACCGAACCCCCGCGTTTGGGAAGACCTTCGTACACGACCGCTTCCACCGCTGCCTTGGCAGATTTGTCCCCAACCCATACGACAATATGCAGATTGCCATCGCCCAAATGACCAAACACCGACAGATGATTCCCCGGCCAGGTAATATTCAAAGCCTGCCGAAGCTCCACGACATAGCTGTCCATCTTGCTGAGCGGCACACTAATATCAAAGGAAAACACGGGTCGGTGCTGCCTGACTTGACCAACATCATCTCGAATTGCCCACATGGCGTCCCGTTCAGACTGACTCTGGGCAATCGCGCCATCGGCGACGACCCCTTCTTCCATGGCATCCGATAAAACCTCTAGGAACCGGCCTGCATCCCGGCCGTCGTCCCCGCCCAGCGCTTCAACCAAGATGTAGTAAGCATAATCGTGGGCTAACGGCGGCTTTCCGCACGCCGATGCAGAATCTGCTGAAACACAATGCCGACAATAATCGTGATGAGACCCGCGTAGGTCGTCCAGTGAATGACCTCTCCCAGGACGAAGTGAATCAACTGCAACGATAAAAAGGGAGACAGGAAAATGAGGTTACTGATTGTTGCGGCATTATCGGTTGACTTCAACGCAAGGGACCAACAGACAAACGCAAGAGACATCTCGAACAAACCAATGTAGATGCCGCCCGCAATCCCCTCGAGTGGCGGCAATGCACCGTCAACCATCCACCAGACGATGAGCACCACCGGCGCCGCGATCACAAAGTTCAAACACATCCCAATAAGAGGTTCACGTTGATCGCGAATATTGAGCGTCCAATAACCTGCCCAAATGAGGGTTGAAATGATGGCCAATCCGACACCAATCCAATCGGCTTGCAGCAACCGGGTGAGATCCCCCTGACTTACAATCACCAGGACCCCGGTATAACTGATCAAGGCGGCTGCATAGTCAAATCCTCGAATTCGCTGTTTTAAGAAAAAACCAGCCATCAAGGACAGCACAATGGTCCAGGTAAGGTTTATGGGTTGCGCCAGTTGGGCCGGCAATCGATCGTAAGCCTCAAACAGAATGAGGTAATAGATTACCGGGTTGAGCAATCCAGCCAGCAGCGTGAACCGCCAATTATCGAAAAAAACGCCCGCAAGCACTGCGCCCTTCCCGCTGAGCGTGACCAAGATCAAAAGCACCAGACTGGACACCACGCTTGCAATCGCTAAAGTCTGCAGCACGCTGGCATAGGCCAATGTCAGCTTGAACGCTGTCGCAACCGTTGACCACATAAGCAATGTGATCAAGGCAAACCCTATGGCGCGTGGCTGATTAGCCATTTCGACTCTGAACGCGCCGTCCGGGCTTAGAGCGACTCGCCTGAAGACTTCGGTGCTTCTGAATTGATGGTTTTCATAGCGGTCGTGACTGTCGCAACAAAAGAGCCAATATTACCGACATCCGCCGGCAGAATTAAGGTATTCGTTTCCTTCGCAAGATTGCCGAATTCCTTCACATACTGTTCGGCAACCCGCAGGTTCACCGCTTCCATACCACCGGGCGAGTTAATCGCACTGGCAATCGTGCGGATGCCTTCGGCGGTGGCTTCCGCTAACAACTCGATTTCTTTGGCCTTACCTTGTGCCTCATTCACCTGCTTCAGCTTCTCGGCTTCCGAAACGTTAATCATTTCTTGCTGTTGGCCTTGTGAAACGTTAATTCTTGCTTCTCGCTCGCCTTCGGACTCTGCCACAACTGCGCGTCGTTCTCGTTCAGCGCGCATTTGTTTCTCGAGTGCGTCCCGCACCGTTGCTGGCGGATTGATGTCTTTAATTTCATAACGTAAGACCTTGACGCCCCAAGGATTTGAAGCCATGTCTACCGCTTCTACCACCTGGGAATTGATGGTGGTGCGTTCTTCAAACGTACGATCCAGCTCAATCTTACCGATCTCAGAACGCAACGTGGTTTGCGCTAATTGGGACGTTGCATAATGATAATCCTGTATCCCATAACTCGCGAGATACGGATCCTGAACCTGAAGATAAAGGATGCCATCGATCTCGACTGCGATATTGTCAGCCGTAATACAGCTTTGTGACGGCACATCAATCGTCTGCTCTTTCAAAGTGTGCTTGTAGGCTACCTTTTGCACAAACGGAATCAAAATATGGAAGCCCGCACTTAGGGTTTTTTGGTATTTACCCAAATTTTCGACCACAAACTGCTCTCGCTGCGGCACGATTCGCACCGTTTGAAAGAAGATCCATAGGATCAAACCCACTCCGATCGCGTAAATGAAAAAATCACCCATGAGTTATCTCCTTTATCCAAAGCGTATTTGATTTAAATTTTACAATTTCAAGCTGAGCCTCAGCGGAAATCGTTGCTGCCTCACTCCGAGCTTGCCAGTTCGAGCCTCTAAACTGCACAAGCCCTTCGCCCGGCTGCTCTGGTGTGAACCCTGACACATATTGCACCCGTTGGCCAAGTAAACCCGCATCTAGCTCAGAATCGCCCTCCGCAAATTCATCTCCGACGAAATATTGCTTGAACCGCGCTCGCGTCCCAAATAACAACAGAACCGATGAACCTAGAAAAACAGACCATACAGGCCAACCGCTGGCTGGCAGTCCAAGTGTCAGCGCGAGAGCCGTGACTAATGCACCCAGACCAAAAAACAGCGAAATAAAGCTGGTGAGCAACAATTCTAGAACAATGAGTGCAATCCCAAACAACAACCAGATCGTCGGCCACGAAAACGCCTCGAAAGGCGTACTTTCTTTAGGCTCTAAATCCGCCGTTTCAAGCACGATCTCGCGCTCACCCATCTGGATCCGGCGCCCCTGTAGTTGCTTCAGCAAATCGTTTTGGTTAACAGCAATCAAATCAACGACGCCGAGGGCAAGCGCCTCTTCTGCAGTGATGTTTTTTGCCGCTACAACCGATTGCTCAAGCCATTCTGCGTTGCGATTACGGAGCTGCGCTAAAGCCCGCATTTGGGCGGAGGCATCGTTGGTTGCTTTGAGCTTTGAGTCCTCATCAATCTCGCCGAAACCAATGAATACGGGTTTAGCAGAACCGACATTCGTCGCAGGGGCCATCACAGCAACATGCGTTGCAGCCAAAATATAGGTCCCTGCGCTGCTGGCCCGAGCCCCCGCTGGCGTGACATAGCCGACAATCGGTACCGGTGAGTCAAGGATTGCCTGTATGAGCACGCGCGTGGGCTCCAACATACCGCCAGGTGTGTCAATCCGCAAAATCACGAGTTCCGCGCCCGCCCGCTCCGCTGCTGCTAAATCCGCTACAAGGCTTTCAACCTGACCACTACTGACTTCTGCATTTAGATCAGTAAGCCAGACCATATTCGCCGAGACCATTGATGCAAAGCCCAAAAGAAACACGGCGCACAACGCGCTTGGCAACAAAATCTTAGTTCTAATAGCCTTTTTCACCTCTAGCTCCTCAATACCCGCTTTACGATTCTGACAACGATCACAGTTTGAAACCGCATTTCTTATCGAATCAAACTACCCGTAAGCCTAAGGCGCCTTGTCCCAAAAAGCCAATATTCCAAATCCACTAGACACTCTTGGAGGTGTTCGCTTGAACTTCCGGCTCAAACAAGTTCGCTACCGAGCGCCATCTGGTCAGCGTTTCACGACTACGCCGGCGGCGAGCCGACTTGCCAGATTCGCTCAGAACGCGAAAGGTCCCTGCCGCGGATGGCTGAGCGAGCGCGGTCGTTGCAACGTCCTGTGGCCCTAAGCCCGGCACCACATTTTGAACTGCGACATAAAGCCTGATGACGCCGAGAGGTTTAACCAACCTTCAAGCCAGCAAAATGGCCCAAGCAAGACATTGCCTTGAGATCAGCAGCGAGCACACCGCTCCTCTGCACAGCCATCATGACCCGTTTTGTGATTGCTTTAAGCCTTAAGTCTGCTTCAAGACACTGTCGAATTAGATGTCGCTGAGGGCAGCAGCCCAAAGCGCTGCAATTGAGGAAAAACGCTCGCTGCGTTAGCGGACCAATATCGAACCATCGTTGCGTGCAGCAGCCGTTTTTGGAAATCTGCTTGCAAGCGTCTCGAAAAATTGAACCTGGGGACGCGTTAACTTATTCAAAACAAGAGGAAAAAATATGTTTCAACGACTTATAAGCTGTATAGCCTTGTTTGGCCTTGCTGCAATCGCACAGGCTGATAATCACACTAAAACCTGGCGTGGCGTTAATCTTGACCAACAGTTTGGTATTCAATTCGAAGTCTGCCAGCTCAACCCTGGTAAAACCTTAGACGACATGGCGAAGCTGAACGGCGAAGTCCGGCGATTATTTGCTGAAACCGGTCTAGCGCTCTCATTGATGCGCCTGACGCCGATGTACAGTCACAGCATGCCAGGCGAACCGGCAACCAGCTATATTGACGTGACTATGGGCACCATAGAAGCATTTGGAACCGGATGGGACAATTGGCTCGCGTCGAAAGATGCGCTCAAACTGATGGCGGCATCGAACAAAGTCGCTACCTGTACCTTCAAATTCGCTCGAGCAATCAATCGAGTCGCCCAGATTGAGGCCCTCGACTCAACCGATGATCGGTTAATCTCTATGAATTGGTGCTCAAAGCGAGATAACGTTTCTTGGGATCAGCTCAAAACGAAACATGACGCCTGGCAGGCAGCCTACGAAACTGATAGCAGCAGCATGGCCTGGAACGTTGTATTACCAAGACTTGGCGCGGGTAATGCACAGGGTCGTTTCATGCACATGGTCTCTTACGCAAACGCCCAAAAACTGATGGCAAACGAGAACTGGGTCGCAAACGGCGGTGGTAGTCGTGCCCTTGGGGACTACTATTCTGCCTATGCGGCTTGTGATGGTGAATCGGTCTGGAATGCTTCCTATCTCTACAAAAACGAAGGCTAGCTCTAGAAAATGATCGATCGGGAGGTGCCCAGCACGCTGGCCCTCCCGTCAACTCGACCCCGATACGTCTTTGAGCATCGACCCTGAGCGACCTTAAAAGCCCGGTCTTTGAGACGATCATCTTAAACCCTCTGGATCGGAGCAGCCGTCCGCTCTATTGCTTCAGGCAGGACCTTGATTGCGACTCAGCGTCCCCTATAAAGCCTTTATGCCGGCAATCTAACGCAATGGCTCAACCGTGCGCCGAGAAGCTTGATCAAGACGGTTCTCACTCGGGGGCGGCCTACAGTAAGATTAATCGATGCTTTAGGAAGAAAGCATCGTTTTATATTTGAAGTTTTTACACAATTTAATGCGCCGTGCGCCTCAAAACACCATCCCACGAGCGGTCAAAATAAGCCCCACCTGAGAAGGCTCCTTTCTTTGAGAGCATGATTCAAGAGCGTGATTTGATCCGGCCGTAACCGCTGTTAACTAATTAGCTTATTGGCTGCAGGCGCAAGTCTCCCAGGCCGATTAATCTAAAACAAGAAGACCAAAACGATCATTGAATCGCGCTCGGGGTTTTATAATTTAGGGTCATGACGCTAATCTCGGTCAAATGAGCCAATTCAGTCCTAACGATTTAGGACAACCAAGGTGCCAGGACCGCGCTGTAGGATAATGCTTTTCAGGACGATGCAGAGCTGTCCCTTCCGGCACGTCGGCGAATCTCCGCAGCAACCAACCACAATCGATCTTGCCCCCAGACCTCAAGATCTGGCTCGCCATCAAGGCCTGTTAGTCGATAACTCGGCACGCCCCACAACCCCATGCCTTCGACCATTTCGGTTTGGTACTGCTCAACAAGCGATTTCCAGTTGTCACTCCCCAGATGTTTTTTGGCCGCTTGCCAGTCTAAGCCTGCAGCTTCTACCCCAAGCTGCAGATTTTTCTCAAGGTGTAGGGCTTTGCCCTCTGAAAAGGCAAGCCTAAGCAGCGTGCTCATAAGCGCAGCATCCTTATTCAAAGACTTTGCCCAAGGCAATAACGAATAAGCACGCCGAGTTGGCGACCCGATTGGCGTCACATGATGACCAAACGGCACGCCAAAGTAATCGGCTTCGCGCTTTGTATCGAAAAATATATAACGCCCCTTGGCTGTCGTTGCCGCCACGCCGCGCATAATCATTGGCAATACAGGTTTGTGATGAAACCTGATGCCACAAGCCTTGGCTAAGGCAACCGTCCGATCAAAAATAATCGCGGTATAGGGGCTATTGAGGGAAGGATAAAAGTGCAGTGTCAGCTGCGACGCATCAGCGCCCGTAACATCCACCTCAGGACGCGGCACCAAGTAGGGCTCCGAAGGCCGATGGCAGGCACCCAAATCGCGAAGCCGCTGCTCAAGATGGAATAGTCGGTCAACCCCCCAATACCATTCGCCGCCATAATAAAGACTCGCGCCGGAATAATGCTTGAGTTCTAACAAGCGCGCGGAGCCCGCATCTAATGCAGCACTCGCCGCGGCGTCGGTCGCGACGTCCCCATCAGACATTGCCTTAAGATCCCCAGCACCAGACCATAGGGCCTGACTGATGCTTTTGATCTTCGCGATAAAAGCCGCTGGATCGTAGTTCGCAAGCGCCCGGGTTGCACGGTGCAGCGACTCAAGTTCGGGCGTTATACCAGCGGTATCTGGGAACGTTAATCCGTAATGCGGCGCAATCAACGCCGCATCCCGGCGCGCCCAAACTGCCAGTTTCTTATCCTCTGGCTGATGCTTGCCGCCCGTTGCCCGAATCAATCTCGGCACAACCTTGATGTCGTAAGACTCAGCCAGCTGTGCAAGGACCTGCGCCATTAAATGCGAATAGGGATCATCCAATTGGTGAAAGTATTCAACCGTATGCGCCTGCTTCTGAGCGACCCGCTGGGCCTCGAAATCGCGCCGTTTTTTGGCGATGTGATCGGTACTGGCCACACGGCCCATGACTTTTGACATCAACCACCTGAGGATTGGCGGAGGGTCTACCATCCATTTTGAATTTGAGTTCTGAACAGGTTCCAGCATGCCGACAAGTCCTTAGATAATACCTTTGATGACAATCACTCATGGTCGCCCTAGACCCTTTCCGCAATTCAGTGCAAGGCCTGCTTTTAGCGTCCTTCTCACTCAGCGCTTGCGCTTCATTCTCAGGTAGACCCCAAACGGGAGCAGAACCAGCAGCGTTAGCAAGCCCAGCAAAACAGCGGGGCCAACACGCTCTCGCAATGAGTTTAATATCATCTGCGCGCTTCTAGAATACCCCTTAGGTAATGGCTCGACCTGATTCTCTGCCTCGAACACCTCATAAGCAGATAGCATTGTTTGCAGCCGGTCGGGATCTTCACGCGCAAGATCTAAGGTCTCTCCTGGGTCACGAACAATATTAAAGAGCCGCCATTGCCCGTCACCGAGCGGCGGCAGGTTGCGCACCAGTTTAAAATCGCCTCTGAACAGTGCCCCTTGTCCGGTCAACTCATAGCCAATGGCATCGTTTTCGCCGTAGACGCGATCAACCGTTCCTTTTACCAGCGGCGTTAGGTCACGTCCGGTCATTGGCAGCACGGGACGGCCGCCATAACGCGCCTCAGGCGAAGGCACCTTCGCCAATGCTAAGATGGTTGCCGCGATATCGGTTGCCCAAGCAAACGCATCCGTTTGCTCGGGGATATTACCCAGCGGCTGACCCGAGACAATTAAAGGCACGCGCAAGCCGCCTTCACCGGTATAGAACTTATAAAAAGCCAACGGACTGACCGCAGCACTGGTAAATCCTGGTCCAATGGAGCTGAAGCTGCCCTTTAAACCGAGGGTTTCATAATCTGTCGAGTAGCCCATACTGGCCGTCGTCAAACTGTTTGGTCCCGATAAGGGATCAACCGGGCCTGATCCCTCCGCCCCATTATCAGAGGTAAAAACAAAAATCGTGTTATCGAGCTCACCCTGCATCTGCAAATACGCTACTAACCGGCCAATATTGTGATCCATTGCTTCGATCATGCCGGCATAGACCGCCATACGTTTGGATTCATAGCGCTTACGCACATCAGTCAGAGCGTCCCAATCGCCTGTCGTATCCATTCGTGTCATTGGTACTTTGGTCGGTAACAGGCCCACCTCAACAGCACGCGCCAGACGGGCTTCCCGCAGCGCATCCCAGCCCGCATCGTATGTGCCCAAGTATCGGTCAATGTATTCCTGAGGCGCTTGCACCGGCATATGCACGGCCTGAAACGGAACGTACGCAAAAAACGGTTGGCCGTCGGCCAGATTACTGTCGATGAACTCGATGGTTTTATCAATCAGAAATCGTGATGAGTAAAAATCCTCCGGCAGATCAAAGCGCTCACCATCGGCAAACCAATTCGCGGCTTCATAGATTGGCAGGTACGGTCTTTGTTCCCAATTATCGGCGCCTGAGTCGATGAGCGCGACCGTCCGCTCAAAACCGCGCCGGCTTGGCAATTTATTAGGCTCCGAACCCAAATGCCATTTTCCGGCCATGTACGTGTGATAGCCGGCATCCTCCAGGAGGGTTGCGATCGTCACGACGTTGTCACCAAGCACCCCTTGGTAATTCTCAATCAATTTCTGCTCGGGCGATAACATCTCTGGAATATTGGGCACACCCGCAAGATGATTGCTGACACCGGTCAGCAACATCGCGCGCGATGGTGCGCAATTGGCTGCTGTATGGAAATTGCTAAATCGAATGCCTGTATCGGCGAGCGACGCGAGCGTCGGCGTATTAACCTCACTCCCATAGGGCGCAATGTCCGTATATCCCAGATCATCAGCCAGCAGAAAAACAATATTGGGACGCCGCGGGACCTCCGCCGCAACAAGCACATTAATCGAAAAGACGATAACCAGCGCTAAAATCACGCGCATTCTACAGATCATATGATGTCTTGATCTGGTAGCCATCGCGAAGCCGCTAACAACACCAAAGCAATCACAATCTCAAATCCAATCATCTGCAAAGGCAACGCCGCGCCATGGAGCACCCACGCGATCAGGCGGCCGACTGCCGCAATCAAGAGCAGCAAAACTCCCGGATAATACCAGGCGCGCTGACCCGTCACGAGCGCGACAAGCGTACAGAGCCCCAAGACTAAAAAAAATGCTGCCAGATCACCGACCTGCGTACTGAGACCTAGCCCAGTTTCCAGGCTGAGTCCCAAGCTGGGCGCAATGCCGGCAGGGTCGAGCAACCAACGCAACCCCATAACAATAAACAGTACGGCCGGCATGCCAACCATTCCTGTCAGAATTCCACGACCCACGCGCCCCATTACTTTTCTCCCTTCTGCCAGTAAAACTAACATCGCGCGCGGTTGTCCTAACAGCATTCTGGTTTTGCCCAGTAACAAACGCTTTCATCGACAACCACGCTATGCGTAAGGCGCACATACCCAATCACATTTTGAAGCACTTACGCCTACCTGATCTTAAATGACAAAGCCGTTCGCCGCTATGCGCCACCTGGACCTGTACCAAAGTCAAATAAAAAGTCCTCAGCGTACTTTTATTCGAAAAAACGCAGGGCGCACTCCTAATGTCTAAGAGGTGATTCCGCTTCTATTAGGCCACTTGTCCGGCACAAAACCCTGACGCCCAGGCCCATTGAAAGTTAAACCCCCCAAGGTGACCGCTAACATCGACAACCTCCCCAACAAAGAACAAACCAGGTTGCCCCCGCGCTTCGAGCGTTTTACTACTGAGCGCATCGGTTGATACCCCGCCTAAAGTAACCTCGGCGGTACGGTAACCCTCAGTTGCCGCCGGCTTAATCTGCCA
>Ga0233426_10002376_pt1 | contig 15817 bp, 17 predicted proteins | sample SI_118_April2016_6_FD_179875 | JGI IMG/M metagenome (GOLD analysis project Ga0233426, IMG submission 179875) | Seawater microbial communities from Saanich Inlet, British Columbia, Canada - SI_118_April2016_10_MG | ecosystem: Environmental > Aquatic > Marine > Inlet | place: Canada: British...
TCCCAGCAGCTTAAGTGTCGGGTTCTGTGGTCGCCTTTATGGCGATCTACCATCGCCTGAAATCGTTGGCGCGGTAAAAATTTTAGCAACTGATGAAAAGCGGTGTTACGATGCTTCATGTCCGAATTCCCTGAGGTAAATTTGCTGTCTCGAAAGCTGCTATTTTACCGCACACCAAGGGGGTCGGACTTCTTTAACCCGCTTTAATTTTTAAACCGGACAGCAGTGGCAATATAGAGAAACAAAGTAATGATCAGAGTTGTTTTTAATCGCAAAGGTGGAGTGGGAAAATCGTCGATTGCTTGTAACTTGGCTGCTGTAGCGGCAAGCCAAGGCAAGGCTACTTTGCTAGTGGATTTGGATTCACAGGCTAATTCAACTTATTACCTAGGTCATGATGCGAAAGATGATGTGGTGGGAATGGCGGAGTTTTTTGAATCCACACTGAGCTATAAATACCGCGATCTATCTGCCAGCAGTTTTGTAAGAAAAACACCGTTTGATAATTTATCGCTGATTTCTGCCTCTGCACATTTAGCCGACATAGAGCAAAAACTAGAATCACGACATAAAATATATAAACTAAAAGAGTTTTTATTATCGTTATCCGATACATATGACAATATTTTTATAGATACGCCGCCGGCTTTAAATTTTTATAGTTTATCTGCTCTGATCGCAGCAGAGCGCTGTTTAATTCCTTTCGATTGTGATGCTTTCTCTAGAGATGCTTTGCTGGATTTACTCGTGTCATTGGGCGAGGTAAAAGAAGATCACAACGAAAATCTTGCAATTGAGGGCGTGGTGATTAATCAGTTTATTAATCGAGCCAAAGTCCCCCAAGCTGCTGTTGATGAATTAAAAAAAGCAAAACTACCTATCATTGAGCCTTACCTATCAAGCTCGGTAAAAATGAAAGAGTCTCATATGTTAAGGAAACCGCTCATGTTTCTCGATCCGAAACATAAGTTGAGCCAGCAGTTTTTAGAGATATACAACGGGCTTTCTACAGGCTAGCCTACCCTATTGAGCAGGCGACCGACTTCTTTTATCTTGCACTCTCCTTGCGCCTTATAACTTTTTTCTTTTAAATTTACGGCGTTCCAAGCCAATTTTTATTAAAAAAATCAAAAGCCTAGGGTTTTACTGTCTATACTTATTTTTATTGATTGACCAATAAGGAGAGTCGCAGTGACCCAAGCGTATGTAGAAGTGCAACCCGAAGATTTTATGAAAATAGGGGGCGACAAGCCACCACACCTGTTGATAGAGCAAACGCTAATCGCCCTAGGGCGTGAAGCTGGTAATGGCGGAGCTTTTAAAAAAGAAGCCTTAAAACTAGCAGGCTGGACAGGCAGTTCACTCACCACTTATGCGTCACGTGCAGAGGTAGCTGCCTCTGCATTTAACCGTATTCGGGAAGTATTATCCGAAGGTATCGAAACAGCGGATGAACTGAAGCAAAAACTGCAGAGCCATTAATCTCGTTGATCGTCTACCAGCTACCCGTGTTTTCCATGGATACCCAAGGTTCTTCAGGCGGCAAATTGTCGCCTTTTTGGAGTAGCTCTATAGAGATGCCGTCCGGTGATTGAATAAAGGCCATATGACCGTCTCTTGGTGGTCTGAAAATGGTCACGCCTTTACTCATTAATTCGTGGCATGTGCTGTAAATGTCATCTACACGATAGGCTAGGTGACCAAAATTACGTCCATTGATGTAATCTTCGCTCTCTCCATTTTTTGTTGGCCAGTTATACGTCAGCTCTACAAGCGGGGCCTTGTCCTGCTTGGCGCGCTCTACATCATCCGGCGCAGCGAGAAATACCAGTGTGAATCGTCCTTTTTCACTATCGTAGCGATTAACTTCCGCTAGGCCTAGTGCATCACAGTAAAAACTAAGAGAGATATTTAGATCTTTTACACGAACCATCGTGTGTAAATATTGCATGTTTGTCCCTCTGCAGGAAGTGTGTTTTATAAAAAATTTTCTTTGAGTGCTACGTAGTTATTCGCAGAATAGGTGAAATAGGCTTTCTCGCTTTCCTTTAATGGCCGAATTTGTTTACAAGGGCTGCCCATATACATATAACCGCTGGCTAATACTTTACCCGGTGGGACGAGTGTACCTGCACCTATCACTACATCGTCCTCTACAATGGCGCCATCTAAGACAATAGAGCCAATGCCGACCAATACGCGATTACCAATGGTGCAACCATGTAGGTTAACCGAATGGCCAATCGTCACATCGTTACCAATGATAAGCGGCCAACCTTTATCGTTAAATTGTCCGGCGTGAGTAATGTGCAAAATAGCACCGTCTTGCACGCTGGTGCGATGTCCAATACGAATGTGATGCATATCGCCACGTATCACCGCGCAAGGCCACACCGAGCAATGATCCCCCAGCTGCACGTCGCCAATCACTACCGCAGCGGGGTCGATATAAACCCGTTCACCCGTCACCGGCGTATGATTCTTATATGGGCGAATAGCTTGATGGTGGGTGCAGTTTGTCGCAGATGTCGCAGTAGTTTCAGCGTCGGTATGAGTGTCGGTATCAGTGTCGTTCTCGGGTATAGTTTGAGTCATGCAAAAGCCCTATGTTGAAATAAGAGGTATTGAAATAAATGAAGGGTTCATAAGGCAGCTAACACTAATCCGTGTTGGCCCGTATTCCCCGTAATACTTGGAAACCACGAACGATGCCCCCACCTACAAAGACATCAGATTAACCGCATCATAACCTAGCTCTCGGTGAGTATAAATGTCACGTGAGTGTGTAGCAGGTTTTATCTTTAATAATACTCAACGTAATAAGATAGAAAATATATGATAAATAACCCCTTACTTGAAGAGCATACGCTTCCGCCTTTTAGTCAAATACAAACCGATCATATTGAGGCGGCAGTACAAGCACGTATTGACCACGTGTTAACAGTATTAGAACAGCAGCTAGCCATTATTGATAATGGCGAACAACCGACATGGGATAATTTGGTTGCGCCGGTGGAAGAAGCGGAAGATTTATTAGAGCAAACGTGGTCACCTATTAGCCATCTTAATGGTGTGAAAAATAGTGATAAACTGCGTGTAGTCTATGAAAAATGTATCGCTAAATTAACTGAATTCGGTACTCAAGTAGGCCAGCATGAACCCTTGTACCGCGCATATAAAAAGCTGAGTGAAAGCGAAAATAATCCGGAGCAGACGACAGGGTTAAGTGTCCCTCAGCGTGCTGTCATTGATCAGGCGTTACGTGATTTTACCCTTGCGGGTGTGGGCTTGTCGGATGAGAAAAAACAACGTTATGGTGTAATCAAAAAAGAGCTATCGACCTTGTCGAACCAGTTTTCTAATAACGTATTGGATTCCACTCAAGCATGGCATTTACAGTTTGATCACGCAGAGGCATTGGCTGGATTATCGGATATGGCGATTGCAGCTGCAGAGCAAACAGCACAGCAAAAATCTTTGCCGGGTTACGTGGTCACGTTAGACATGCCGTCATATCTTGCCGTCATCACCTATGCGGATGATCGTCAACTGCGGGAAAAAATGTATCGGGGCTTTGCCACTAGAGCATCACTAGAAAGTGATGTTGAAGGCAGTGCGAAGTGGGACAATAGCAAAAATATTGAACAAACATTGGCACTGCGACATGAGTTAGCCAACTTGTTAGGTTTTGCTAATTATGCAGAATTATCCTTAGCAACAAAAATGGCCGATTCACCGCAGCAGGTGATTACCTTTTTAGAGGATTTGGCTAAAAAGTCGAGACCTTTTGCAGAAAAAGATTTACAAGAATTACGTGATTATGCAAATAGCAACGGTAACATTGAAATACTAGAGCCATGGGATATGGCTTACTACAGCGAAAAATTACAGCAAGAAAAATATGCGGTATCACAAGAGTTGTTGCGCCCATATTTTCCAGCAGAAAAAGTATTGGATGGTATGTTTACCGTCGTAAATAAATTGTATGGCATCACAATTAAACCCATAGAAAACGTTGATTTATATCATTCCGATGTACGCTTTTATGCTATTGAAAAAGATAATAAAGTCATTGCTAATTTTTATTTTGATATCTATTCGCGAGATAAAAAACGTGGTGGTGCATGGATGGCCGATTGCCGTACTCGCCGCTTACGCGAAGGTGAAATTCAACTTCCTGTTGCTTATTTGACGTGCAATTTTACGCCGCCGGTTGGTGACACGCCATCGCTATTAACGCATCAAGAAGTGACGACATTGTTTCATGAGTTTGGTCACGGATTGCATCACATGTTAACGCAAATGACCGACGCAGCAGTGAGTGGGATTAATGGTGTGGCATGGGATGCGGTAGAATTACCGAGTCAGTTTTTAGAAAACTGGTGTTGGGAAAAAACCGTTATCCCCCTTATTTCAAGCCATTATCAAACAGGAGAGAGCTCGCCTGAAGATTTGTTAGATAAAATGTTAGCGGCAAAAAACTTTCAGTCTGGTTTGCAAATGGCGCGTCAAATAGAATTTTCTTTGTTCGATATGCGACTTCATAGTGATTACAATGTTGAGAATGTCCAGTCAGTACAGTCGGTATTAGATGGCGTGCGAAAGCAAGTTGCTGTAATTATTCCACCTTCGTTTAATAAATTTCAAAATAGCTTTAGCCATATTTTTGCTGGCGGTTATGCGGCAGGATATTACAGTTATAAATGGGCTGAAGTATTGTCGGCGGATGCGTTTTCTTTGTTCGAAGAAAATGGCATTTTTGATCAAGCAACAGGCCAGAAATTTTTAGACACTGTGTTAGCCAACGGCGGATCGCGTTCAGCGATGGATTTATTTGTCGCATTCCGTGGTAGGGAGCCAAACGTTGATGCGCTGCTACGGCATAGTGGGTTTTAATGCCGAAGTCAATAATGAAGTCAGTGTCAGTTTTTTCACTGGCTTTTAGAGCAAACAGAATGAGAACAGCAATAATGCAAACCATAATAATGGTATTCAATATGGGAGTGATAAAAAATTGACTCTGACCCCTAGAACGAAAAAACGCTTTATCGCCGGAGCCATTTGCCCTCGCTGTAGCGAAATGGATAAGTTGATGATGTACAGGGAAAATGAAAAAGATTTTCGTGAATGTGTCAGCTGTGGCTTTCACGATGAAATGCGTTTTAAACAAAATACACGTGAACTAGATACACGGGTAAATGTTGTTGAAGAGCAGGTTGCAGAAGAAACGCAAGTACTGATTCTTGATCCTAGTGCATCTGCAAAAAAACATTAATACCTGTTAGATCAGTGAGGTTCAACAGCTAATAATATCCTGTGCTAGGATGGGCCATTTTTCATAAACATCTTGCCAGCCACTATCTCGACGCTGTTCAGTAAGTGCCTTTGTGGCGGGGTTCTGAAAAATAATTTCAGCCGTGTTGGCTAATTTAACATTAGTTAGTTCGAGTTTGATAAGCACATCTTGATCCAGTAAATTCGCCTCGTCATCTCCGATAATAGTATGTGCAACTAGGTTAGTGTAAGCGAGATCAATTGGCGCAAGAGGAAGTTGTCTTTCAAGTGCTACACGATCATTGAGTTCTTCTATCATGCGATGAAATAAATAGGCTTGTCTTAGTAAATCCACAACAGTTTGTTGACTATGTTCGTCACCCAAAAAGAAATGTGCGGCATCCATTAAAAAAGCATGGGTGTAGTCACTAATATTATCCATTTCCGCTAGCGTAGATAACGCAGAAAAGTAGAGCGGTACGGCGGCAATGTAAGCATGAACAACGCGCACTGTTTGTAATGGTACGTCTCCTCCACCATCGAAAAAAGCACCTAACAAGGGCATGCGCTCGGTAATAAGAGAAGTGATTGCGGTGTCGGCATCTGTTTTATTCAAGCACTCGCTTACTTGCTTCTCAAGCAAGCGAGTCGTGTCTGCAACAATCAAATGCATAGTGTATCCAAGTACTGATTTATCAAAGCGCGATAAATTAAACGCATATCGTACCAGCATAGTATAGAGCGAATTGATTTGCGACAATGTGAACAATATTTCACCTGATTTGCCAATAAGCCCCGCTCAAAGCGATCTAAACCCATAAAATAATTGACATTATTATTTCTTTGTGGCCTTCTATGGGCTGGAGAAAGCTGGCTTTTTAAGCGATTTCCATGTTGTGACAAGTTTTTCGCCGTACATTACTGAAGTACTCCCCCTTTTGAGGCTTCGGTAATAACCGACAACTTTTCTAAAACATTTATACCCACGCAGATAGGTTTAGCCTGTCTCTGTTGTGCGAGAGTGTAAATCTGAGCATCTGCTCTAGAAAACCTCTCCTTACTTAAATGTTGACTATACTGCTACTGTAGCAATGATTTTTATCTGTAGCTGGTAGGGTGTATTTAGAAATATCTGAAAAGTTATTGGTCTCGGTCATGTGTTTGATAAATAAATATAAGCCGTACAAACACGTTTTGCTCACCACAACAGTCATTTTAATGGGACGTTTTGCTGCCTAAATGCAGATATGCAGGGATTCTGCCGAATATTTGGCGGTCCGCAGGTAACGGCTAAACGCTTTTTAAAATACGTGGTTAAGAATAAATATAACTCTATCTACACGGAGCATCGGGAGATGGTAAACATAATAAACCGGCTTATTGCCTGGTTATCTATTCCTGCCTTATGGCTAAGCTTGTTACTTTCTAGTAACTCAGTACTTGCGGAAGGCGGTCGATCAACACTCAATATGCCAGAAGGTGTCACACCGATTAGTGTGGATGTCTATGGCTTGCACATGGAAATGTTTTGGTGGTGTGTAGGCATCGGTGTTGTTGTTTTCGGCGTCATGTTTTATTCGATGATTGTTCACCGTAAAGCGAATGGTGCGAAAGCGGCAAACTTTCACGAAAGCACATCGCTAGAAATTGTTTGGACAGTGGTTCCTATTATTATATTAGTTGCGATGGCTTACCCAGCCACGAATACACTGGTCAAGCTCTACGACACTTCAGAGTCAGAAGTCGATATTGTGATTACCGGTTATCAATGGTATTGGAAATATGAATATTTAGATGAAGAGGTCTCTTTTTTCAGTCGCTTGAGTACTCCTCAAGAACAAATTCGTAACGAAGCGCCTAAAGGCGAGCATTATCTATTAGAGGTTGATGAGCCTCTGGTGATTCCTGTGAACAAAAAGGTACGCTTTTTAGTTACCTCAAATGATGTGATTCACGCGTGGTGGGTGCCGGATTTGGCCGTTAAGCGTGATGCAATTCCGGGATATATCAACGAAAGTTGGGCGAAAGTAGAGCGTCCCGGTACGTATCGTGGTGTTTGTGCAGAATTGTGCGGTAAAGATCACGGCTTTATGCCTGTGGTAGTGAAAGCCGTTCCAGAGGATGAGTACACCGTATGGTTAGCTGATCGCCGAGAACAGGCGGAGAAAATTAAAGCATTAACGAGCAAAACATTCGAGTTAGATGAGCTGATGGCTCAAGGCGAGCAGGTTTATGCAAAAGCTTGCTTGGCTTGTCATGGTGCGAATGGTGAAGGTGGTGTTGGTAAAGCGATTGCCGGTAGTCCTATCGCTACGGGTGATATTGCTGCACATCTTGATATCGTAATTAACGGTAGTAAAGACAATCCAGCGATGGCGGCATATAAAGAGACCTTGTCTGAGGTCGACACAGCCGCAGTTCTTACCTACCAACGTAATGCATTTGGTAATAATACAGGTGATGTGGTGCAGCCCATCGACATCCTTAATTTTAAGCAAGGCAAATAACTCTAATAATATAGGAGTGGGGAATCATCATGGCACACGGTCCTGCTAAAGGTTTTACTCGGTGGTTATATACCACTAACCATAAAGATATTGGTTCGATGTATTTATGGTTTAGTTTTGCAATGTTTTTACTGGGCGGTGTATTTGCCTTAGTAATTCGTGCAGAGTTATTTGAACCCGGTTTACAAATTGTTGAGCCGGAATTTTTTAATCAAATGACCACCATGCATGGCTTGGTGATGGTCTTTGGTGCGGTTATGCCAGCCTTTGTGGGCTTGGCAAATTGGATGATTCCAATGATGGTGGGTGCGCCAGATATGGCACTACCGAGGATGAATAACTGGAGTTTTTGGATATTACCGTTCGCGTTTTTGATTATGGTATCAACGCTGTTTATGGAAGGCGGTGGCCCTAATTTTGGTTGGACATTCTATGCGCCACTATCAACTACCTATGCGCCACCTAGTGTCACTTTCTTTATTTTTGCGGTTCATATTATGGGTGCTAGCTCGATTATGGGGGCGATCAACATTATCGCCACTATCTTCAACATGCGCGCACCGGGTATGACCTTAATGAAAATGCCATTGTTCGTGTGGACATGGTTGATTACGGCGTATTTATTAATTGCTGTTATGCCTGTCCTTGCTGGCGTAGTGACCATGATGTTGATGGATATTCATTTTGGAACCAGCTTTTTTGATGCGGCAGGTGGCGGTGACCCAGTATTATTTCAGCATGTATTCTGGTTCTTTGGTCATCCCGAAGTGTACATTATGATCTTACCGGCGTTTGGTATTGTCAGCGCGATTATTCCTACCTTTGCTCGTAAGCCATTGTTTGGCTATTCGTCAATGGTATACGCGACGGCATCGATTGCGTTTTTGAGCTTTATTGTTTGGGCGCACCACATGTTTACCGTGGGGATGCCTATCGCAGGCGAACTCTTCTTTATGTACGCAACGATGCTGATTGCCGTGCCGACAGGCGTAAAAGTGTTCAACTGGGTAACCACTATGTTTCGTGGTTCGATGACGTTTGAAACCCCTATGTTGTTTTCAATCGCCTTTGTTATCTTGTTCACCATTGGTGGCTTTTCTGGTTTGATGTTGGCGATTGCACCGGCTGATTTCCAATATCACGATACTTACTTCGTGGTTGCGCACTTCCATTACGTATTGGTGCCGGGAGCGATTTTTTCTATTACTGCCGGCGTGTACTACTGGTTACCGAAATGGTGCGGCAATATGTATAACGAAACCATGGGCAAGACACAGTTTTGGTTAGCATTTGTCGGCCTAAACGTGACCTTCTTCCCTATGCACTTTGTTGGCTTGGCGGGTATGCAGCGACGTGTGCCAGATTACAATCAGTTCTTTGCTGACTTCAATATGATCTCAAGCTGTGGTGCATTCCTATTTGGTGCCGCACAGATTATGTTGTTGTATAACGTAATTGCAACTATTCGCGGCGGTAAAAAAGCCACAGCGGAAGTATGGGACAATCCAGAAGGCCTAGAGTGGACGGTTGCTTCTCCTGCGCCTTACCATACATTTGCTACCCCGCCTGAGGTGAAGTAGTCGAATAAGAAATAGTTGTTAGTAAGTTGGTAAAGAAAGTTAGTAAAGACAGTCAGTAAAAAAAGTCTTACCACTTAAACGGTAAAGTGAATGATTGATTACCGTTTAAGTGGAATATATAAAGGTTAGAAAAATGAAAACAGCAGGGCAAAAAAATTCAACGCCTGTTATCTGCGCTAAGTTAGGCATAACGGTCGTGATGATGTTTGTTTTTGCTATTTTTATTATGCCGCCTTTATATGATTTGTTTTGCGATGTGACAGGCTTAAACGGAAAAACTGGGGATGCATTATCTACGGATAAAGCGAATAGTTTTGGGGTGGATACTTCTAGAACAATAAAGGTACAGTTTTTAGCGACGAATAATGAAAATATGCCATGGGAGTTCGGCCCAAAAATTACCTCTGTTGCCGTACACCCGGGTGAGCCCACAGTGATAAATTATATGGCAACCAATACCACTACAAGCGATATGGTTGCCCAAGCTATTCCTAGTGTGGTGCCATTTAAAGCCGCTAATTATTTTCATAAAACGGAATGTTTTTGCTTTAACAATCAGCCATTGGCTGCGGGCGAGACGACCGATTTGGGTTTAAGTTTTATTGTAGATATCGATATCCCTAAGCATATTAAAACGATTACCTTGTCTTATACCTTATTTGATATAACAGAAGCAGCTACAGCGACAGGCGTAAAGAAACTGAGTTCAGATAATAGTTTGAGTAGTGCAAAATTCTTATCTGCCCCCAATTTCTTGTCAACATTAGTAGCGTTAAATTAACAGACAAAATTTAATAGAATAACGGAGAAACTCCATGGCAAGTGAAGGTACTTATTACGTTCCAGAGCAAAGCAAATTACCCATATTTGCATCGCTGGGTATGGGTGCGATGGCGTATGGTTTAGCCTCGTGGATTAATGGCGATAGCGCTAATATTTTCCTTATCGGTTCTGCCATTATGGCTATCGTATTATGGTGTTGGTTTAGCACTGTGATTACCGAAAATATGAATGGCCTCAACGATGCTCAGCTTAAGCGCTCGTATGTATGGGGTATGGGCTGGTTTATATTTAGTGAAGTTATGTTCTTTGCAGCATTTTTTGGCGCACTTTATTACATTCGTGCTCTTGCATTACCGTGGTTGTCTGGCGAAGGTAGCCATGCCTCGACTAATGCGATTTTATGGAGCGGATTTGCTGCGGAATGGCCATTAATGGTAACGCCCGATATGGCCGTGAATGGTGAAGCCGCAACCATGAAAGGCCCCGGTCAAAACATGAGTTTTTCAACGGCAGAATCCATTTGGACATGGCTACCATTTTGGAATACCGCGGTGTTATTAACGTCTAGTGTAACTGTGCATATGGCTCATACTGCGCTTAAAAATGCTAACCATAAATTATTTAATATTTGGTTAGGCGTTACTGTGCTGCTGGGAATGTTTTTTGTTGCCTTACAGATTGCGGAATATAGTCATGCCTATGAAGTAGGCTTAACGTTAGAAACAGGCGCTTACGGAACCACCTTCTTTATGTTGACAGGTTTTCATGGTGCGCACGTTACCATCGGTACCTTTATGTTATTGGTAATGTGGCTACGTTCAGTTATGAAAGGCCATTTTACTCACGATGACTGTTTTGGTTTTGAATCAGCAAGCTGGTACTGGCATTTTGTTGATGTAGTCTGGGTCGGTTTGTTTATCTTTGTGTATATTTTGGGATAAAAAATCTGTAAAAATTGGGGTCAGATCAACATTTTATTAGCTGAAAGCTATGTTAAATTGTTCGATATATAAAAATGTTGATCTCACTCCAGTTTTTGACCCCAGTTTTTTGTATGATCTCACATATTCAGTTTTCTATTTTCTGCTGTACTTGTTCTTTCGTTAACTTTATATCCCACGGCGCAGAGCTACCTAATTGGCCGCTGTATAAGCCGTAGAAAATACTGATCATTAGCAAGCTTGCTAACCCAATGCGAATGCCTAATGCATATACCGTTCGCTTAGTGGGCGAATCAATATCTTTGAGTAAAAAAACTAGGCCGCTAGTCAAGCTAACGACGACACCAATAAATAATATTATAATTATAATTTTTAGTAACATGATGCTTCCTGTAGTAAAAAAAACGTTAATGGGAAAAATAAAACAGCAATGGCAATTGTCGTTACTGGTGTTATTATTTTTGCCCTTATTGCTGAGGTTGGGTTTTTGGCAAGCTGATCGTGCCGAAGAAAAGCAGCAACTACTGGCAGTGTATCAACAACAACAAAACTTACCAGCACAAAACTTTACCGCTCTTGATAATAGGAAAATTGACCTTAGTTATCGTCCAGTTATTCTCACCGGAACCTATGATCAAGATAGCTATTGGTTGTTGGATAATCAGCCAAGGCAAGGTAAGGTAGGATACGAAGTGGTCATGCCATTGCAGGTTGAAATGCAGGTAGGCTCACAGCAGATGAAGCAAACAGTGTTAGTGAATCGAGGTTGGATAAAGGCGCCACGACTACGTAGTGATTTACCTAATATAGAAACGCCTTCAGGTCAGCTAACGATAGAGGGTTATTTTTATACGCCATCGCAAAATGCCATATTTCGCGATATGGCTAATAGTAGTGATATAAATAACAGTAGCGACTTAAAAAATAGTGGCTCACTAGAGGCATGGCCAAAGCGAGTGTTATCACTGAATATTCAACAAGCAGAAAAGACATTAGCGACATCTGTGTATCCTCAGGCATTGCGTATTAACGATGAAAGCCCCAGTGCTTTTATTACCGAGTGGCCAGTGATTAATACCTTGCCGGAAAAACATTATGGTTATTCTGTGCAATGGTTTGCGATGGCTTTAGCCTTGGTTTTTTTGTACGCTTGGGCGATGGTTAAGAAACCAGAATAATATATCGGTAGTAATATTCGAGCAGTACCAAAAAGATGCCAGAAAGCTACCAAAGCCGCATATAAAAAATATAAAGAGAGTGGGAGTATGAGCGAAAAAAAACCAGAAGGGCAATCAGCGGCGGTGACTAATGCGGATGTTGATATCGTTAAGCGCAATCGCTTTTTTGGCGTAGTTATTATTGCCATCGTCACAGCTCCGATGCTTTTAGCGTATATTATGTTTCAAACTGGCTGGGGTGTTTCCTCTAATACGACCAATAACGGTGAGTTGTTAACTCCCGCACTGCCCATTCAAGAGTTGCAAGTTATGACGGAGGATAAGGTTTTTGAAAACTTATTTTCAGGTCAGTTTTTTGATGAAGCTGCTGTGAATAAAAATTCTGCAAATAAAAATACCGAAAATAAAAGCAGCGCTAAAAAATGGCGTTTGTTAGTACCAGTGACAGCCGCGTGTTCAGATGTTTGCCAAAAGAATTTATATACTACGCGCCAAGTGCATATTCGTTTAGCAGAGAAGGCTTATAGAGTTGAGCGCATCATATTGTCTCTCGATGAATTGAATCCAACATTATTGCAACAGTTAAACAATGAGCACCCGAATACACTGCGTGTTTCGTCAAGCGCTAATCTTTTTTCTCAATGGCTAGCGCCAGCGAATATCGCAGAATCGGCAGAGCAATATTATTATCTTATCGATCAAGAAGGTTTCGCCATGATGCGTTACGATGTATCACATACAGGGCAAAACCTATTAGACGATATTAAAAAGCTATTGAAATTTACTTACGATAAATAGATTAGATCATGCTGTTTAGAAATGAAAAAATAGACAACACACTGTTTCGCCTGACATTAGCGGCGTTCTTATTAACCATAGTGGTAGTGGTATTAGGTGCTTTCACACGCTTAGTCGACGCAGGCTTAGGTTGCCCTGATTGGCCGGGTTGTTACGGCCATTTGTTGTGGCCAGACGAAGCGCATGAGATTGTGAAAGCCGAAGCGGCGTTTCCAGATGCTCCGGTAGAACTAGATAAGACATGGCCGGAAATGGTGCACCGTTATTTTGCAGGAACATTGGGATTATTTATTTTATCTATCGCGATACTTGCGGTTCGTCGCACAGCAAGCAGTAATCAAGCCCTAGAGACCTACAAAAGAATCCCCCTGAAGCTGCCGTTGTTTTTATTAGCCTTAGTGATCTTGCAGGCAGCGTTTGGGATGTGGACGGTCACATTAAAACTGTGGCCGAAAATAGTCACGGCGCATTTAATGGGTGGTTTTGCTACCTTATCGCTATTGTGGTTGTTAGTGCAGCGTTTAGGCGGCCAGCAATGGTGTTTGCTAGAGTCGCAAGCTCAACAATTGAGCAAGCTAAAACCGCTATTGCTATTTTCGCTTGTCGTTGTTGTGATACAAATTATGTTGGGTGGCTGGGTGAGTTCCAATTACGCCGCATTAGCATGTCCCGATGTGCCCCAGTGCTTCGGTCAATGGCTACCGCCTATGGATATCGCAACCGGTTTTGCCGTATTCCAAGACATAGGGCCAAATTATTTAGGTGGCCAATTAGACAATTATAGCCGTATTGCGATTCATGTGGTGCATCGTATGGGTGCAATGGTTGTTTTATTGAGCTTACTCGTTTTTGGTATATTTCTTTGGCGTATTCGATCTGCCGTCGTTAATCAATGGGTGGCGGCTCTGTGGTTAGTATTATTTGTTCAGATCTGCTTAGGTTTGAGTAATATTGTCTTTGCATTGCCATTAAGCGTCGCCGTTGCTCATAATGCCGTAGGCGCTTTATTATTGTTGGTAATGGTCTCTATTGCCTATCGAATATATAACGTAAAAGTCGTAGACTAGGTGTTAGTCAGTATTTGTCAGCAATACCTGATAAGTGACGCGCCAATAACAATAATTATATGATGAATAAAGAGAATTCTATGTCTTCTTCTCAACAAACGATGAATCCTACCCAACCTGTGTGGCGTGACTATTTAGAGTTATGTAAGCCCAAAGTCGTGGCGCTCATGCTCCTAACTTCCCTTATTGGTATGTTGTTAGCTGTACCGGGTTTTGTGCCTTTGGATATTGTGTTCTGGGGGAATTTAGGCATCGCATTGTGTGCAGGTAGTGCGGCTGCCATCAATCACTTGGTCGATCGACAAATTGATCAAAAAATGAAACGTACTCTCAATCGACCCATTGCAAAAGGCCGTGTTGAACCGATGAATGCAGTGATTTTTGCATTTCTAATTGGCTTAGCAGGCATGGCTATTTTATTGATCTTTGTTAATGCGCTTACGGCGTGGTTAACCTTGGCTTCATTAGTGGGTTACGCATTAATTTATACTTTGTTTCTAAAACGAGCCACACCACAAAATATCGTGATTGGCGGCTTAGCTGGTGCAGCGCCCCCTTTATTGGGTTGGACAGCGGTAACCAATAGTATAGATGGCCACGCATTATTGTTAGTGCTAATCATCTTCGCATGGACACCACCACACTTTTGGGCATTGGCAGTACATCGCAAAGATGATTACGCGAAAGCCGATATTCCTATGTTGCCCGTGACTCACGGTGAGCAATACACAAAAGTACATATAGTGTTGTACACCATTATTATGATCCTTGTGACGGCACTGCCCTATATTACGGGGATGTTCCATGAGTTGTATTTGGCTGGCGCATTACTGTTAGGTGGAGGTTTTTTATATTGGAGTGTGGTTATGTTGCTGAATAAGCATCCAGATGCGCCAATGAAAACCTTTAAATATTCGATTACTTATTTAATGGCATTGTTTGTTGTGATGCTACTTGACCATTATTTTCTACCTTTCAGCTTCGTGTAAAAGCGACTATAACAGCGGCGATTTATGTCAAACGAGCAGCAAAAAAGTATTAAAAAAACCGTGTGGATTATCGTTGCGATTATGGTATCTATTTTGGTGTTGTTTGTGAATAAAATCACTACGCCACGTTATTTATCCTTTATCGAATTAAAAATTAACGGTTTAGTTTTATTGGATAAAGATAGCAGAACCTTGGTTCAACATGCTTCATCATCTGATGCTTGGTTGTTGCTGGTAAGTGATGACGCGGAAAGACAACTGTTAGAAAGTATGATGGAGGATTTGGATACATCGGTTAAAAATAAAATAGTCGTTGTTGACGAAACAGTTTTAACATCGACAATTGAGGTGCAAACCAGCAAAAGTAATATCCCTATTATCAAGCCTTCTGGCGATGTCGCTGGGTCTGGGTATTATATGGGTTATCTCGTCTCGCCCTACGATAGAAACAAAGCGATTCTTACCTTATCTTCGGTTATTACTCACCGCTGATCAGGTACTTTTGCAGTCAAAATGGCACCTGCTCTGCTAGTGTGAAGAAAATGAGCTGCGGCTTAGGGATAATAAAAAAAGTAAACTGCTACAGACCACAATAGATGGGCCAGCTGGTGTGTCCCAAAGTAACGAACTGTATAGACCTCCCATTACCGATAAACAACCGAATACGCCTGCCCATAGCACCATCTTTTCTGGTGATGAT
>Ga0233426_10002381_pt1 | contig 15792 bp, 16 predicted proteins | sample SI_118_April2016_6_FD_179875 | JGI IMG/M metagenome (GOLD analysis project Ga0233426, IMG submission 179875) | Seawater microbial communities from Saanich Inlet, British Columbia, Canada - SI_118_April2016_10_MG | ecosystem: Environmental > Aquatic > Marine > Inlet | place: Canada: British...
TTTGATCACCAATTAAAGGCGTCTTTTTATTAATTTCTTCTTGTTGTTTTTGAGATAAATTTTCAATTTTATTTGCAATCTGCATTGTTTTTTGCTCTATGTAAAAGCGTTTGGTTAGCTCTAAAATCCTAGTGAGACTTCTCTCTTGTTGTTGGTTTTGTTGCGCTAGTTCTTTTGCTTTTTTAAGGAGGTCGTTTTTATTGAGTTTCTCTGCTATTTTTTCGATTTCTCTTAAAAGTGTTTCTTTTTTTTGTGCTTTTTTCAACTCCTCTAAGCGCTGCTGTATTGCTTCTTTTTTACTTTTGAACTCCTGGTTTAGTGGTTCTTTTTTATCAAAAGTCTCTTCTAGCTTTGTTGTTTGGCCCTGCATCATTTTAGAATATTTTTGCTGACGCTCAAGAATCTTTTCAAACTTATTTTTATCACTCCACCCTAACCTCTTTTTTGTTTGTACTTCGTTTTGAATTAAATTCAACTCTTGCTGAATTTGTTGCTGATTTTTTGAAAGGCGCTGCATGTTGTCAATTGCATTTCTTTGATTTTGCAGCAACTCTTGCTGAATTTCTTCGCTTGTTTTTTTTCTAAAAGTAAACGACTTACTCATTGTTCTTTTGCTTCCATTTATGGCGTCATTGTCAAAAACCTGAAAAAAGAATTGATAACCAACTCCTTCTTTAAGGTTGAATCCATTGGGAAATTGATAAGAAAATGTTTGAATGTTATTCTTGGTGATTTGCAAATTTAGCTTTTGTTCTTTTTTAGGGTCCCCCTCTTCGTGTACCACTATTTGAAAACTACTAATTCCATAATCATCTGAAATCTGTCCTATAAATTCTGCTGTGTCTTGAGTTGTATTGGTTCTATTCGTTTCAACATATATAGAAGGAGATGCGTCTTTAACAACCTCTACTTGAAATTGAAGTTTTTCAAAATCTTGTAAATAATTGTTAGAGGAACTAATTTGATAATTAAGATCTCTTTTTACGATTTTTGAATATGCAAAACGTTGCTGAGTATAATTTTTAAAAAAAGATTTTTTAGCGCTCGTAGTGAAGGCAATTGAATCTGTTTCAATTGCGTCTACAGTCCATGTAACTTTTGTTCCTTCAGGGACGGAAATGTCTCCACAATTATCAATCTGTTTGTTTTGTCTATTAAGATAATTCGGATATTTTAAACCTAGAGAAATATTGTTAATTGTTGGTGTTTTTAAAACTTTTACCTGATAACTCTTCGACTGAATTCCATCGGAAGCTAAGTAAAAAGAAAAGGAATTTTGAACATTCGTAAACGTATAGACAAACGCTCCTTTGTTACTGTTTTTTAGATAATATTGTTGCCTTTTAAAATGAATATACGCCTCTTTAGGTCTTTCCGATCCTTTGATATTTACAAGGATGGTGATTGATTTTCCTTGAACGACCTCAAGATTGGGATTTGACACATAAAAAGAAAACGGAGGGGGAGGAACATAAGCTGTTTTAAAATTAACAACTCGCTCAAAACTTTGTTTGAACAGGGAATGAGAGTCTGTAAAAACAATCCCTACCCAAACTAATAAAGGAAAAACTGCGTATTTTAAATATTTTTTATTTTGCTTAAAATCAACTGCATTTGAAAAAGAAAAAGCAGCTAATTCTGTTGATTTTTGATCAACACTTGCGTTTAATAAATCGGACTGAAGATGGTTTTTTTTTAATTGTAAAACATTTAAAAGTTTGTCTTGGACCTCTGGAAAATGACGCCCAATCATTTTTGATGACTGCAGGTTTGTAATCCCCTTTTTTAAACCAATCAGCTTCAAAAAAGGAAAGGCAATAAAACGAATTAATAAAAAAAGCTCTACCCCAAGAAAAAAATAAAAAAGGAACGTTCTAGAGGTTGGTTTAAACCATAAAGAATACTCTAAAAATAAAATAAAAAAAAGGTACAAAAAGCCAAAAGAAAAAAACAAAATCACCCCTTTTATCAACTCACTGGTGTAGTATTTACGCGTAAATTGATGTAATTTTATTTGTATGCTTTCAAAAGGATCCATAATCGTAAATAAAAATACTATTTTTAAAACGATGTAACAGCATAAATTTGTTAAAACCATTGCTTAAACAAGTGTGTTTAATAAAAACCCGTTGTTAAATCCTATAAATGAGGATGTTCTTTTATTTCGAATGAATAATTTCTTGGACAGTTGTCTTACTAAATGTATGTGTGAAGCCTTTTCATAAACTCTTTTTTTTATGCGTTTAGTAAAGTATCTTTACACCTTAAAATTTATCAAAGATGAAACCTAATATTCGTGTTCGTTTTGCACCCAGTCCAACAGGACCTCTTCACATTGGTGGTGTAAGAACTGCTTTATACAATTATTTATTTGCTAAAAAACACCAGGGAACTTTTGTCCTAAGAATTGAAGATACAGATCAAACTCGCTATGTTAAAAACGCAGAACAATATATAGTAGACGCTCTCGAATGGGCTAAGATTCCTTTTGATGAGGGGCCAGGAAAAAACGAAAAATTTGGACCCTACAGACAATCTGAAAGAAAAGGGCTCTATAAAGAATATGCTGATATCCTTATAAATTCAGGCTGGGCTTATTATGCGTTTGATACTTCAGAGCAATTGGATGAGCATAGAAAGGGGCATGAAGAAGCAGGGAAAACGTTTATATATAATTGGCACAACAGAGAAAAAGGGCGCTTGATAAATTCGCTTGTCTTAAATAAAGAGGCGGTAAAATCAAAAATAGAAGCTGGAGAAAAATTTGTAATCCGATTTAAAAGCCCAGAAAATGAAAATTTACAAATGGAGGATGAAATTCGTGGGCAAATTTCAATTAATACGAACACTTTAGATGATAAAATTTTATTTAAAAGCGACGGAATGCCTACCTATCATTTAGCAAATATTGTTGATGATCATTTAATGGAAATTAGCCACGTAATTCGTGGAGAAGAGTGGTTGCCGTCAATGCCTTTGCATGTTTTGTTATACCGCGCATTTAATTGGGAGTGTCCAAAATTTGCACATTTGCCTTTGATTTTAAAGCCTGTAGGAAAAGGGAAGCTGAGTAAAAGAGATGGAGATAAACTAGGGTTTCCTGTTTTCCCTTTAGAATACACAAATGATATCTCGGGTGAAGTTTCTCGAGGTTATAAAGAGGATGGCTATTTTGCAGATGCTTTTATCAATATGTTGGCTTTTTTAGGTTGGAACCCAGGGACTGAGCAAGAAATATTTTCGATTAACAACCTTGTAGAATCCTTTGATTTAAAAAGGGTTGGTAAATCTGGTGCAAAGTTTAATGCAGAAAAAGCACAGTGGTTTAACCAACAATATATGCAAAATAAAGAGTCAGATGAATTGGCAAAAGCATACGCTCAAATTCTTAAAGAAAAAGGAATTACCAAAAATTCTGCGTTCATAGAAAAAGTTGTTTCTTGTGTAAAAGAAAGAGCAACTTTTGTAAGTGATTTTTGGAGCCTATCGTCTTTCTTTTTCGAGGCTCCGACAACATATGACGCCAAAGCTTCTAAAAAAAACTGGAAAGAGGAAACAGCTGCGCTCATGGAAGAGTTAATATTAAAGATTTCGTCCATAGCTGTTTTTTCATCTGAAAATACAGAGAAAGAGATAAAAGAATGGATTCTAACAAAAGACATTGGCTTTGGAAAAGTAATGCAGCCTTTAAGACTCTCATTGGTTGGTGCCTTGAAAGGGCCTCATTTATTTGACATTATAGAAATAATCGGTAAAGAAGAAACGGTTCAAAGACTTAAAAACGCAATTAAAAATTTATAGCAATGAAAAAAATACTCTTTTATTTAATTTTAAGCAGTTGTTTTACAGCTCAGGCGCAATATGGATATGGTAATGGTCAACGACAAACACAGCGCCAAATGCAACCTATGCAGACTCAACAAAGAGCTCCAGAGCCTAATTTTGAAGTAGAAAAATACATTGGAATTATCATTTACGATATTAAAAAAACCGCAAAAAAAACGGGAGTAAAATTAGCTTCAGAAAAAGGAAAAGAATTCTCTAAAATAATAACTGATTACAACAAGAAAACTAAAGATATTAAAAGGATTAACAGTTTTTTACTCCGTGGCACTAAAGAAATGGTGGAAAATTTTCAAAAAACCGCAATGAAGAGTGGGGATTTTTCAAAACAAGCTACAATTAGAAAGGAAATGAATACCCGATTAAAACCGATTGGAGAGGTGATTAAGGAAGAGGATAGGAAACTAAACAAGGCTATTATAAAACTGCTTAATAGAAAACAATATAAAAAATGGATTAAATACAATAGAAAAAAACAAAAAAACTTTCCTAAAGAAGAAGATTAAATGCAATAGATAAATAAATGGTTTTGTATATTTACAATGAATCTTAATACTAAAAAACATGTTCTCTTTTACTTACATTTTAATAATTTCACTAGCATTGGTTCTCTTTGCTTCTTTTTTTACAGTGAAACAACAATCCGCTGCTGTCTTAGAACGTTTTGGTAAATTTAACGCCATTAGACAGTCTGGATTGCGCTTTAAAATACCTGTTATTGACAGAATCGCTGGTAAATTAAGTTTAAAAATTCAACAGCTAGATGTAATTATAGAAACCAAAACAAAGGATGATGTTTTTGTTAAGTTAAAAGTGTCTGTCCAATACAAGGTTATTTATGAAAAAGTATATGATGCTTTTTACAAACTAGACTATCCTCACGACCAAATTACATCTTATGTTTTTGATGTTGTAAGGGCAGAGGTTCCAAAAATGAAATTGGATGATGTATTTGTAAAAAAAGATGATATCGCAATTGCTGTAAAATCAGAGTTGAATGAAGCGATGATGACTTATGGGTACGATATTATTAAAACATTGGTTACTGATATCGATCCAGATGCACAAGTTAAAGAGGCTATGAATAGAATAAATGCTTCAGAGAGAGAAAAAGTTGCAGCACAATACGAAGGGGATGCTCAGCGTATTTTAATTGTGGAGCGTGCAAAAGCAGAAGCAGAAAGTAAGCGATTACAAGGGCAGGGTATTGCCGATCAAAGACGTGAAATAGCTAGAGGTTTAGAAGAAAGTGTAGAGGTTTTGAATAAAGTAGGAATCAACAGTCAAGAAGCTTCTGCGTTAATTGTTGTGACCCAACACTATGACACGCTTCAATCCATAGGACAGGAAACAAATAGTAATTTAATTTTATTACCTAACTCTCCTCAAGCAGGAAGCACAATGCTTAATGACATGGTTGCTAGTTTTACCGCAAGCAATCAAATTGGGGAAGCAATGAAAAACAAGAAAGTGAATAAAAAATAAGAAGGGTTTTCTTAGCAAAAAAAACTCAATTTGTTTGAACAAATTGAGTTTTTTTTAAAGCCAAATAATCACGATAAGTGGTTATTTTTTTTCTTCTAACTTTTCTTCTGACTCTTCTTTAGCAGCATTTTTAAATTCTTTTATACCACTCCCTAGACCTCTCATTAATTCTGGAATTTTTCTTCCTCCAAATAATAAAAGAATTACCACAATAATAATGATAACTTGAGGCATACCTATCAATCCAAAATATATAACTAAACTGTTCATTTTTTTAAATTTAACCCTACAAATATACAAAAAAGGTTATGATTATAAGGCTTATTTCCTTCTTTGAATAATCCCTCCTAAAACTTTTTTGTTTTTTTGAACCTCAGGAGACCCCTTGTAGAATATAGAGCCACCAAAATTTACTTTTGCACTAAGTGTTTTTCCTGCTGATATTTCTGCTTTTGCACCAGTGCCTGAAAACACATTTGAATTACCAGTTACATTTAATCCAAAGCCATTATAAACGCCATATAAGTCAATATTTACAATTTGAGACTCAGATGCTCCTGTTAGTTTAATAACACCACCTGAAGAGGCTCTTATGTTAAGGTGAGTCACTTTTAGAGTTAAGTCTACAAAAGCTCTTTCTTGTGAATTTACTTTTAATTTTTCTTGATGAAATTCTTTCCCTGTTATTATTGATCCTTCATTAGCATCGATAACATCAATATTTGAGTTATAATATAGTGTTATAAAAACCTTTCCTTTTCCATAATTATTTTCTGGCTTTAAGGAAAAAGGTAAGGATAATTTTAAAACACCGTTTACATTTTTTATTTTTACTTTTTCTGATTTTTCTCCTTTGATTTCTATTTTTTGCTCTTTTGATTGGAGTAATAGAACCTCAATACCGTTATAAACTTTAAGAGTAGAATAATCTCCTAAAACTTTCTTTACAACTGTTTGAGAATAGACAGAATGAGTTAACGATATTATTAAAATTAGGAGTATTTTTTTCATTTTTTTTTTAATTAAATAAGTATATAAACTTAAAGGTGTTTTCTTTTTTTTATTGTTCGTTGCTAGTAAAATTTATTCTTCTATTAAATAAAAATCTAAATGTTTCCGTTCCAAATCTGTGTGTTTAACTTTTACCCTAACATCATCTCCTAATTGATAAAGGTGTTTTGTATTTTGTCCTATAATTGCATATTGTTTTTCGTCAAAAACATAATAATCACTTTTAATATCTCTAATCCTAACCATCCCCTCACATTTGTTAGATTTAATTTCTACATAAATTCCCCACTCTGTAACCCCTGTAATCACACCTTCAAAAACCTCGTCTTTGTGATTTTGCATGTATTTTACTTGCATGTATTTTATAGATGAACGCTCTGCTTTACTTGCTAGTTCTTCTCTTTTGGAAGAATGTTTTGATTTTTCTTCAAACAATTCTGATTTTGGTGTTTCTCCTCCCTCTAAATAATGCTGAAGCAAACGGTGGGTCATTACATCAGGATAACGTCTAATAGGGGATGTAAAATGACTGTAGTAATCAAAAGCCAATCCATAATGACCTATATTTTGTGTAGTATAAACTGCTTTAGACATTGTTCTTATGGTTAAGGTCTCAATCATATTAGATTCCGCTTTACCAGCTACATCTTTTAATAATTTATTTAATGATTGTGAGGTTGTTTCTTTGGTGTCTGTATTTATTTTATACCCAAACTTATCAATCATATTTTGTAATGACGCTAATTTCTCTACATCTGGTTCATCATGAACTCTATAAATAAATGTTTTATTAGTTGCTTTTCCTTTGGATAGACCAATAAATTCGGCAACTTTTCTATTTGCTAATAACATAAACTCTTCGATTAATTTGTTAGCATCTTTAGATTTTTTAAAGAAAACACCTATGGGATTTGCTTGTTCATCTAAGTTAAATTTTACTTCAACCCTATCAAAAGAAATAGCTCCTTCTTTCATTCTTCTTTTTCGAAGAATTTTAGCTAATTTATCTAGCTTTAAAGTAGCTTGTACTATTGCTGGTGTTACCTCATATTCTTTATCAATGATAGAAATATCAGATGGCATTGTATAACTACGATTAATATCAGAGATTTTACAGTTTTCTATGATAGATTGTGCTTCTTCATAAGCAAAACGTTGATCAGAATAAGTTACTGTTCTTCCAAACCATTTGTTTATAATTTGTGCCTTTTCATTGATTTCAAAAACTGCAGAAAAGGTTAATTTTTCTTCATTTGGTCTTAAGGAACAGACTCCATTACTAAGCATTTCAGGCAACATAGGTACTACTCTATCCACTAAATAAACAGAGGTTGCTCTTTTATAAGCCTCGTCATCTAAAATAGTTTTTGGTTGAAGATAATGAGAAACATCTGCTATGTGAATTCCAATCTCATAATTACCGTTTTTTAATATTGTAAATGACAATGCATCATCAAAATCTTTTGCATCTTTTGGGTCTATTGTAAATGTTAAATCTTTTCGCATATCTCTACGTTTAGAAATCTCTTTTGGAGTGATCTCTATTGGTAAATTTTTTGCTTCTTTTTCTACTTCAGGTTCAAATTCAAACGGTAAATCATATTCTAATAAAATAGAATGCATTTCGGTATTATGATCACCAGGTTTTCCTAAAATTTTAGTAATTTTTCCAAAAGGATTTTTTGAGTTTTTAGGCCAATCTGAAATAGTTGCCTGAACTTTATCTCCATCTTCTGCTCCATTAAATCGATTCTCTGAGATAAAAATATCTACATACATTTTATGATTATCTGGAATTACAAATCCAAAATTTTTATTTTTATTTGTTTGTAAAACACCTACAAAATCTGTTTTAGCACGTTTTAAAACCTCAACAACTTCCCCTTCTAATTTTTTCCCATTTCTTTTCTTATAAACAAATACTTTCACGGTATCTTGGTGAAGCCCTTTGCTTATGTTTATTTTTGGAATAAAAATATCATCTTCATAATCATCAGAAATAAAGTATCCATTTCCATTAGATGTTACATCTAAGGTTCCAATAGAATATTTTCTATCTATATTTACTTGAAACTTTCCTCTTTCTACTTCTTTAATTTGTTGAGAAGCGGTTAATTCTGCTAATTTTTTAATTAATTGAGTTTTTCCATCAGTATGATGAATTTTGAGTTTTGCAGCAATTTGTTTGTGGTTATAAAACTTTTGACTGTCTTCTTTTAGAATTTTAAATATATTTTTGGTTAAATCTTTTACGATATTTCCTTTCTTTTTATAAATTCCTTTCTTTTTTCTTGACATTAATTCTTACTTGTTATTTTATGATACCAAATTACAATTATTTAATGTAATTATTAATTTTAAAAAAGATATCTAATCTATTATTGTATTTTGGTAATATGATAAATAATTACTTATGGTTAATTCTTGGTTTATAATAGTAAACCCAATTGCGGGTAATCTAAAATTTTCTACTAAATGGAGAGAAATTCAGTTATTACTTGATGCTAGAAAAATAAACTATTCCTTTGCAGTCACATTGTATTCTAGACATGAAGTTGAACTGGTACAAAACGCTATTCAAAAGGGTTTTAAAAATATTATATCAGTTGGTGGAGATGGAACGCTACATCATATAGTAAACGGAATAATGATACAAAGGTATGTAAAAAGTTCTGATATAACTATTGGTGTGATCCCTTTAGGTACAGGTAATGATTGGATTAAAACCTATAATATCCCTAATAATGTAGAGAAAGCAATAGAAATAATACATCACAAAAAAACAATTCTACAAGATATTGGTGTTGTAAATACAGAAAATAATAAAGTTTCTTATTTTAACAATGTTGCGGGTTTAGGTTATGATGGATATACCGTTAATAAACTAAAAAAACTGAAAAGTTTTGGTGCTGTAGCTTATTTATTAAGCGGATTAGCTGGTTTTTTATTTTATAAAAAAACTGTATTTAAAATTAAATTTAATAATAAATCAATTGAAACCAATTGTTTGATGACAATGGTTGGAATTTGTAAATTTTCTGGAGGTGGAATGCAATTTACAAAAGATGTAAATACTTCTGATGGTTTACTTGATATTACCATCGCTAAAAATTTAAATATTTTTGATTTAATCTCTAATATTAAAAAATTATATAATGGCCATATTGTACATCATAAGAAAGTGGAAACCTATAAAACCGACCTAATAACTGTAATTCCCCAAGCTTCAAAAACATATATTCAAGCAGATGGGGAATTGATAGGGATCGGTAAAGTCACTTTTAAAATTATTTCAAAGGCAATAAATTTTGTAATTCATTAGATTTTTGAACTTATTAACATTCTATATAACAATAAATTTTATTTAATAAATTTTAAAAAAAGTATGATGTTTATAATAGTATGTGAATAGCTACTATAATTTTTTTATTTTTTATTTTAATATATCACTTATTAAAAAATATCTACATTAATTAAGATTGTTAAACACTTAATAATCAATTGAATTTAAGAGTTATTAACAGATTATATAAAAGCAATTAACTTAAAATTCTTAATAGTTAGTTATATAAATTATGTAAATAAATTATCATTTTAATGTTGATAACCTTTTATGAAAAACTCATAAAAAAAGTTGTGTAATTAAACCCTTTGTTTGTATTATAATTTTTTTCTAATCTACCTAAAAAACTTGTAAAAAATTACAGATACTTTTTAACATTATGATAAAATACTTAAATACTTCAAAACTAAATAGTTATTTAAAAAGCTAATTTTTTAATTGTTTATAACAGTTGGTCTTTGTTAATTTCTGTATTTTTGTAAACACAACTTAATTAAAATCAATCTATTATGATAATTGCTATTGGAAATGATCATGCAGGAACAGCATACAAATTTGAAATTATAAAACATTTAAAAGAAAAAGGGTATGAGGTTTTAAATTTTGGAACTGATTCAAATAATTCAATGGATTATCCAGATGCAATACACCCAACAGCTTCTGCTATTGAAACCGGTAAAGCGGCTTTAGGTATTATTCTTTGTGGAAGTGGAAATGGTGCACAAATGACTGCCAATAAACACCAAGGTATTAGAGCAGCTCTATGTTGGAATAATGAATTAGTAACACTAACAAGACAGCACAATAATGCAAATATTTTAACAATTCCTGCTCGTTTTGTTTCCTTACAACAAGCTATTGGATTTGTAGATATATTTCTTTCAACAGAATTCGAAGGAGGACGTCATGGGGTTAGAGTTGATAAAATTTCTTGTGCGGGTTAATGGAGTATTTCGTAAAAAAATTTTCAGAATTAACCACAACAGAACTATATAAAATACTACAATTACGTTCCGAAGTTTTTGTAGTCGAACAAGATTGTGTCTATCAAGATTTAGATTTTAAAGATCAAAAGTCATTACACATTTTAGGTGTAAAAAACAACAGAATTGTTGCTTATACAAGGATTTTTAAACCAGGGGATTATTTTGACAATGCAAGTATTGGTAGAGTGGTTGTAGCCTTTTTAGAAAGAAAAAACAGTTATGGTCACGACGTAATGAAGGCTTCTATACAAGCAATTAAAGATTATTTTAAAGTTGATAAAATTACTATTTCTGCACAAGTGTATTTAAAAAAATTCTACGAATCACATCAATTTAAACAAGTGGGGGCTTCCTATTTAGAAGACGGAATACCACATATTGAAATGTTAAGAAACTAAATTTTTAACCTCTATAACTTTACCTACTTCTAAGTTGCTTAACTTAATGTTTCCAATTCTAACACGTATTAAACGAAGAGTTGGAAAACCGACAGCAGCAGTCATTTTTCTAACTTGCCTAAATTTTCCTTCTTTGATAATTACCACTACCCAACTCGTGGGACCGTGTCTTTCATCCCTGATTTTTTGACTTCTTAAAGGAAATTTTGGGTCCTCTATTATAAAGGCTACACTTGGTTTTGTTGTGTATTTTTTTCCATCAAAACCGATTTCCACCCCTTTTTTTAATTTTTCTACTGCTTCTTGGTTTATTTTTCCATCAACCTGCACATAATATTCTTTTTCATATTTAGTACTTCTAATTTCTTCTGATACTTTTCCATTGGTAGTTAAGAGAAGTAGCCCCTCTGAAGCAACATCCAATCTACCAATTGCCATAGTTCCTGTAGGAAAATTATATAATTCGCCCAATAGTTTTTTCTTCCTTTTAGCCGGGTTTATAAATTGAGAGATCATTCCCCATGGCTTGTGAATGATAAAATGACGGTGTTTTTTGGTCAAAATTTAATATTTTACTTTTTTAAACGAACTAGGACAATAGTACAAAAATGTAGGTTATTTTTTTGTAACTTGTGGCTCTTATTTAAAACAACAGACAGAAATACTTATGGCAGCAGACAAAGAAAAAGCAGCAAAATTAAAAGCATTACAATTAACGTTAGATAAATTAGATAAAACATACGGAAAAGGCTCTGTAATGAAATTAGGAGATGTTGTTACTGAAGAAGTAGACGCAATTTCATCCGGTTCTTTAGGATTGGATTTAGCTTTAGGTGTTGGAGGGTATCCAAGAGGTAGAGTTATTGAAATATACGGACCAGAGTCTTCAGGAAAAACAACATTAACACTTCATGCCATTGCAGAAGCTCAAAAAGCAGGAGGAATAGCCGCTTTTATTGATGCGGAACATGCTTTTGATAAATTTTATGCAGAAAACTTAGGAGTAGATATAGATAATTTAATTATTTCTCAACCAGATCATGGAGAACAAGCCCTTGAAATTGCAGAAAATTTAATTCGTTCAGGCGCAATAGACATTGTTGTTATAGATTCTGTTGCCGCGTTAACTCCTAAATCTGAAATTGAAGGAGAAATGGGTGACTCTAAAATGGGACTTCATGCGCGTTTAATGTCTCAAGCATTGCGTAAATTAACAGGTACTATTTCAAAAACAAATTGTACGGTTATTTTTATCAATCAATTGAGAGAAAAAATTGGGGTTATGTTTGGTAATCCTGAAACAACAACAGGAGGAAATGCATTAAAGTTTTATGCCTCTGTGCGCCTAGACATTCGACGAAGAACACAAATTAAAGACGGCGATAAGGTAATTGGAAACAGCACTAAAGTTAAAGTGGTAAAAAATAAAGTTGCACCGCCTTTTCAGATTACAGAGTTTGACATTATGTATGGACTCGGAATCTCCAAAGTTGGAGAAATTTTAGACATTGGTGTAGAGCTAGGAATTGTTAAGAAAAGCGGTTCGTGGTTTAGTTATGGAGAAACAAAACTAGGCCAAGGAAGAGACGCTGTAAAAGGACTGATAAAAGACAATCCTGAACTAGCAGAAGAGCTTGAAGCAAAGATTAAGAGTGCGATAGAAAATCAAGAATAGAAGGTTTTAAAAGGAATAAAATTTACTATTATTAACTGCTATAGGTGTTTTACTTATAGCAGTTTTTTATGAAAACAAACATGATTGAAATTTCTCAAAACATACAATTAAAAAAAATTAGAAATAGCGATGCAGATTTTCTTTTCAGGTTAATGAAAGAAATATACACGAGTGCATACAGTCATTTTTGGGAAGACAATGGGGCTTGGTATGTGAATTCACAATACTCAAAGGAAGTTGCTTTAAGAGAAATACAAGAACCAAAAACAGATTATTATTTTGTGCTTTTCAAAGATGTAATCGTTGGAGTTTTTAGGGTTGTTTGGGATGAAACACTAAAAGGTTTTTTGGAACAACCTCAAGTAAAATTACACCGAATTTATTTAAGTAATGAAACACAAGGAAAGGGTTTAGGTAAAAAACTACTCTCTTGGCTTGAGGGAGAGGCAATAAAAAAAGGATATCAAATAATTTGGTTAGACGCAATGGACCATCATGCGCAGGCACTTCAATTTTATAAAAAACAAGGATATACATACCACTCTCATGAAATCTTACCCTTTAACCTGCTGTATGAAAAGGTTAGAAAAATGAACCAACTCTACAAGGTTTTAAATAGATGATGTAATTCGTAGGAGTAATTTTGTTTTTATACACCAGTACTTCCAAAACCACTTTCTCCGCGCTTTGTCTCCTCTAAAACATCCACAACGTCCCAAGTTAGACGCGCGTGCTTTGCTATAACTAATTGTGCAATTCTTTCTCCATCTTTTATGTAAAAGTCTTCATTAGATAAGTTTACTAAAATAACTCCTATTTCCCCCCTATAATCTGCATCGATGGTTCCTGGAGAATTTAACACAGTAATTCCTTTTTTAGCAGCCAGACCACTTCTAGGTCTCACTTGTGCTTCGTAACCAATAGGTAGCGCTATAAATAAACCCGTTTTTACAACAACCCTTTCTAGTGTTTTTAATATGATTGGTTCATTAATATTTGCTCTTATGTCCATTCCAGCAGCACCTTCTGTTTCATAACTTGGTGTTGCGTGTTTAGATTTGTTTATAATTTGTACGTTCATGGTTTGTGGGTTCAATAAAAAGCGTATTATTAAAATTGATAAAATAGTTAAAAAAATTCTTGATTAAAGAGGTGACAACACGAGAAATCAACCCCTCAAAAAAAGAGGATTTAAAGAAGCAAATATAATAATAAGCAAATGCTTTCATCCATCGTTAATACTTTTATTACTTTTGAAGTTAAATTTTACAGATAAATGAAGGAACAAAAAAAAATAGCAGTCTTAGGCGGAGGAAGTTGGGCAACTGCAATTGTAAAGATATTGAGTGAAAATTTAGACACAATTGGTTGGTACATGAGAAACGAACAAGCAATTGATCATATTATAGAAAACGAACACAACCCAAATTACCTTCAATCAGCAGAATTAAATGCAGAACAATTAGACCTTTCAAGTAATATAAGCGAAATCGTTGCAAATTATGAGATTCTTATTTTTGCGATTCCTTCTGTATTTTTAACGAGTGAATTAAAAAAACTAAACACCTCAATTAAGGATAAAATCATTTTTTCAGCAATTAAGGGCATTGTTCCTGAAACAGGACTAATTATAGGAGAACATTTTCATAAAGTATTTAATATTCCGTTTGAAAACATTGGTGTAATTACAGGGCCTTGTCACGCAGAAGAGGTTGCAATGGAGCGATTATCCTATTTAACAATCGCTTGTCAAGATGAACAAAAAGCTATTTTAATAGAAGAATCATTGCGTGGTTGGTATATAAAAACAAAAATTTCAGATGACATTATTGGTACAGAATATGCCGCGATGTTAAAGAATATTTATGCAATCGCTGCCGGAATTGCTCATGGATTAGGATATGGAGATAACTTTCAAGCGGTTTTAATGAGTAATGCAATTCGCGAGATGAAACATTTTATAAAAAAGGTTCATAAAATGAAACGAAATATTAATAATTCTGCTTATTTGGGCGATTTATTAGTCACAGGGTATTCGCTTTTTAGTAGAAATCGCCAATTTGGAAATATGGTTGGTAAAGGGTATACAGTGAAGTCGGCACAAATAGAAATGAGTATGATTGCAGAAGGCTACTACGCTACGAAAAGCGCTTTTAAAATTGCTAAAGACAACTCCTCTTGTACCCCAATTATTGATACTGTTTATCAGGTATTATACGCGGCTAAGAACCCCAAAAAAGAATTTAAGAAATTGACAGATAAATTAAATTAAATGTTTAATTTTGAACATTAATGTAAGGTATTAAACAAAAACAATGAAAACAATACAAGAGGTTGTAGAAACTACCATTAGAAAAACACCCTTTATAGAAGAAGCGCTGCATGAAAAATTAATCAACGTTTCTTCATTGGCGAGAATTATTTTACCAGAAGTTTCATCTGTCTTGAAAAAAAACGTAAAGGTTGGTGCTGTTATGATGGCTATTAATCGACTATCACCAGCCAGTGAATTGCGTATTAGAAAAAACATTAAAAAACTATCTTTAGATTTAGGCGATGTGATTGTTCGATCAGACCTTTGTGATTTTACCTTTAAAAACACGCCTTCGTTATTAAAAGAAATTGCAAAGATTTTGACAAAGTCGTCAGAAAACACTGATTATTTTTTGACGGTTTCACAAGGTATTTTTGAAACTAATATTGTGACAAGTAAAAACCTTCAGCCATTTGTTCGTCAAATTTTTGAACAAGAAGTCTTAACAAATAGCATGTTAGAACTTGCTTCCATCACGATAAAATTACCAAAAGAAAATTTAGAACAATCCGGAGTTTATTATTTTATTTTAAAACAACTAGCTTGGGCGGATATTCCTTTACAAGAAATTATTTCTACCACAAATGAGATGACAATTGTCGTTAAAGAGGAAGACATCAACCAAACCTTCTCAATCTTAATGGATATGAAATTAAGCTAAAAATGAGGAGAGAAGACCCTTATGCAGCACTTCGAATAAAAGAGTTTAATGTTTTTTTGGTTGTTCGATTTTTACT
>Ga0233426_10002387_pt1 | contig 15781 bp, 16 predicted proteins | sample SI_118_April2016_6_FD_179875 | JGI IMG/M metagenome (GOLD analysis project Ga0233426, IMG submission 179875) | Seawater microbial communities from Saanich Inlet, British Columbia, Canada - SI_118_April2016_10_MG | ecosystem: Environmental > Aquatic > Marine > Inlet | place: Canada: British...
GGCACTTGATGCAGTACCTTCTAAACGTTGTAACACTGCTGCGAGTGTTTGTACGCCCGCTGAAATGGTGATTAATGACACCTATGAATGGGAAGCTGCTTTAATGGGGGCTAATGTCACTCAAGGTACCATAAAAACAGGTGGTTTAGTTGGTGGTCTAGCCTGCATAAGTAATGTTCTTAATGCAATTACTGTCGTCGTTAGTTGGCAAGGGCGTGTTGAAATTTCCGACAGCAAAAAAGCGAATTCATGTGGCACTGCTGGCAATAAAAGGCGGCAAGTGATCGTTGAGGCTTTTATTAACTAAAATGAAACACTTAAATTACACTCGTCATCAAGGTTTTAGCTTAATTGAATTGTTCATTGCACTTGCGGTTGGGCTTGGTCTGCTTTCTGGTGTATTAAGTGTGTTTGTAAGTATGAAAACTACGACCAAAGAAACCTCTACTTATGGTGAATTACAAGAAAATGGCCGTTTTGCCTTAAGTGTATTGTCTGATGACCTACTAAGACAAGATTTTTGGGGCGATTACGTTGGCACATTTGATTTAGCAAATTTAAATGGTGCTGCTTTAAGCGCACCAGGAAATGATTGCCAAGGTGACGGCATTAACAATGCTACCTTTCCTGTTGCAGCAGGTCATTTTCGTGCATTATGGGGAGAAACAGCTGCTTCAGCTAATCCTATGGGCTGCTTTGCTACTTCAGCAAGTGCCAAAACAGGTTCGGATATTTTACAACTTAAAAGAGTTATTTCTTCGCCCGTTTTACCCGCAGATATTTCGGCAGATAATTATTATTTAATTACTAATATTGGTGATGGTGAGCTATTTGATGGTGGTGATACGGTTCCCTCGGTAGATAATAGTCAAATATGGGAGTATCAACACCATGTTTATTATGTGACTGAACAGGTTCAAGGCACCATTAGTGTTCCTGTATTAATGCAAGGCCGTTTGACTAATTCTATGACATTTTCGCCAATCATTGATGGTATTGAAATGATCCGCTTTATGTATGGCGTTGATACTACTGATGACGGTATTGTTAATGCTTTTATTTCTGCCGATAATATGACGGAAGCATTATGGAACAATGCGACCAACTCTAACATATTAGCCGTTAAAATCTATGTACTTGCGCGTAGTGTCTTACCCGATAACAAATACACCAATAGCAATACTTATCAATTGGGTGATATACAATTCGTGCCAAATGATAACTTTCGTCGGCTATTATTTAGTTCAACAGTGACTTTATTTAATGCGAGGGTTGATTCATGGTAACTCATTTCGGAAATAGTCGTGTTTCTTATACAAAACAGCAAGGTGCTGTACTTGTTGTTTCGCTCATTTTTTTAATTTCTTTAACTGCTGTTGCCGCGGCATTAATGCAAAACACAACAACGGATATGAAAATGTCAGGAGCAAGTGAAGAAAAACTTGTTGCGACGCAAGAAGCCGTAAGTGCTATTGATGAAGTGATCTATAATCAAGTAGCACCCGGTCTAACCAACGAATTTGCAAAACCGCTTGTAGTTGCAAATTTCCCTAATACGGATCAATCTTTATTACTACCAGGTACAAAAACAGGCGCAACAGCAACGGTTGATGTTGCTAATAACGAATTAAGGTTAGAGGCCGATTGCCCCCACTCTCGATCAGCTTCTTCGGTTCAGGTTTTTACTTGTAATGTTTTAAGTGTTCAAGTAAATCGTAATTATGGTCGAAATCATGTGAATACTATCGATGTTAATTCTGGGGTAGCCCAACAGTTACTTAAATAGTTTTTGCTTTTCGACTCATGGGGAAGGAATATGAATAAACTTTTAACACTTGTTTTAAGGAGTGCGCTGGCGATATCTTTTTTTTCATTTAGTGAAGATATTGAACTTTACATTAGTGATACGGTTAAGCAGGCAGCTCAACGACCACAAGTTTTAATCATCTTTGATAATTCCGGTAGTATGGGAACTAATGAAAACGTCAACGCATCTTACGATCCTGATGATGATTATGATGCGCTTGATGGTTACACAAAGCTAGCCGAAGATCATATTTATTATACTAAAGGTGGAGCTGATGGCTCAGACTTGCCTATCCCAGATAGCGCCAGTGAAAATAGGCGTTTTAAAGAAGCAATCAATAGCTGTAAAACAGCAAAAGATATATTAGATACGACGGGGTTTTATACGGGGCATGTTCGTGAATATACGTTAAAAGGTAATGCGGGGACTTGGGAAGAACTTCCTGATAATTCAGGAAATAGTATAACCGTCATTGATTGTGAAGATGATGTTACTAATACCGACTCAACTAATATAGCGTCATTGCCTCAAGGATATCCAATTGATAATGAAGGAGATAAAGATAACCTGATTTATCACACTACAGTTATTGGCAATTCTAATGTGAATTGGTCAGGTACTTTAGTGACTTTATATACAGACAATTATTTACGCTGGCATCACGGAGATGATATTCCTCAAGTATCAAGATCTCGAATATTTCAAGCAAAAGAAAGTATCACAAATGTTATTAATTCTGCGCCTTCAGTCGATTTTGGTTTACAAGTGTTTAATTATAATGATGGTGATGCCTCGACCCATCCAAATGGCGGCAGACCCGTTTTTGGAATAAAAGAATTAGACACCACTAACCAAGCGGCATTTTTAACTATCATTAATGATGTTTTAGTTGCTAATACTTGGACACCGCTTTGTGAATCACTGTATGAGGCTTATAACTATTTTGGCGGTCAAGCCGTTGATTTTGGTAATGACGATCAAGATCAGGGTAGTTCTTATACTGCAAATATACCTCCTTTAGATGCAAATATTGTTGATTCAAACTCTAAGTATATTACTCCATTTAGTAATTGTAATGGTAAGGCTTACGTAATATTAATTACTGATGGCGAACCAACCTATGATAAGGGGGCAGACAGTAAAATTGAAGCTTTAACGAGTGAGGTTGATGGCAGTTCTGTTACCTTTAATGGTACAATATATAAAAATAACTATTTAGCCGGTTTAGCAGGCTGGATGAATGATTACGATGTTAATTCAGATTTAGATGGCTCTCAAAAGGTAAGCACCTTTACTATTGGTTTTAGTAAAGGAGCGGATAGTGCTGAAGAATTATTAAAAGAAACAGCTTCAAGAGGCGGCGGGCAATATTTTAAAGCTGAAAATAGCTCCCAACTAACTGCAGCGTTATTAACCGCTTTAGGGGAATTAGAGCCAAGTAACGATAGTTTAACGTCTGCTTCTGTTGCTTCAAATAACTTTGACAGAACAGAAACACTAAATGCTGTTTATTACGCGATGTTTGACCCTCAAAATGGTCCAAGATGGCAAGGAAACCTTAAAAAATATAAAGTGATTGGTGGTGAGCAAGTAGGGCAATCTAATGTTGCTGCTTTAAATGAAGACACAGGTCACTTTTCTGATAGCGTAACGAGTTTTTGGTCTACGGCTAATTCTAAAGATGGTGATAAAGTCGCCGAGGGTGGCGTAGCAGATATGTTACGTAAACTAAATAGCAGAACACTTTATAGTGATTTAACGGTAGCAGGGACTAGTTTAGTTACCTTTAATCGAACGAATGCTGAAACTGCTTATACTGATGCCGCTGGCTTGGCTGCAGAGCTTGATGTGCTTGAAGCTGAAATTGACGACACGTTAAATTGGCATGCAGGTATAGATGTTGATGATGAGGATGATGATAATTCGACAACAGATATGCGATATGATGTTTTTGGTGATCCTTTACATTCCAAGCCGCTAGTTGTGAATTATGGTACTAGTATTCGTATTGTCATTGGTACAAATGCTGGCGTACTTCATATGTTTGAAGATAACACGACTACGGATGTTGTGACTGAAACGTGGGCTTTCCTACCTAAAGAATTTTTATCCAATATTAAAGACTTGAGAAATAATTATTCATCGGCAGATAAATTATATGGCGTTGATGGTCGTATCACGTCTTATATAAAAGATGAGAATGGTGATGGCATTGTAAATGGTAGTGACAAAGTTTATATCTTTTTTGGGCTACGCCGAGGCGGGTCATCTTACTATGCGCTTGATATCACATCACCGACTTCACCAAAGTTTTTATGGAAAATAGATAGTAACACTTCCGGCTTTAGTGAACTTGGTCAGACGTGGTCACAACCTAAAATAGCTTATTCAGCATTAAATGTTACCGGTACAGTTGCAGAGCCCGTATTAATTTTTGGTGGAGGTTATGACGCAGGAAAAGATGCAGCAGGTGTTGGTGGAAATGACTCTTCCGGACGTGCTATTTATATGGTTGATGCCAAAACTGGTGCTTTGAAGTGGAGTCTAGCACCAAGCGGAGGCACAACTGCGTTTACAGGAATAACTGATAGCATTCCATCGAGTATTGGCATGCTAGATAGTGATGGTAATGGACTTGTTGACCGTTTATATGCGGGCGACACTGGAGGGAATATTTGGCGAGTTGATATGCCTGATGCCAATCCAAAGGATGCTAATGAGCCATGGACTGTGTTTAAATTGGCTTCCTTGGGAGGGGCAACCAACGATACTGATCGTCGATTTTTTAATGAGCCGTCAATTGTCAGAACTTTTATCACTGAAACTATTGAAACTACTGTTACAGATGAACATGGAGCCACCTCAAAAATTTCCAGTAAACAAGAAAAGCCTTACGAAGCGATACTAATTGGCACGGGTGATCGATCGAATCCGTTAGGTGAAGATACTCAAGATAGCTTTTTTATGATCAAAGATGAAAATATTAAAACGCAATCTTTTCCGAGTATCTCTTCTCCGATAATTCCAGCTCCAACCGCGATTACCACGGGGCAGCTTTATAACTATACCAATGACCCTTTTGGTCAAACCATGACTACAGCTGAACTTAATACACTTGAGTTAGCGGTGAGCTTAAAAAAAGGTTGGTATATTAACTTTAGTAAATCTGATGGTGAAAAAAATACAGAGTCAGCGATAGTTATAAAGGGCGTGGCATACTTTACATCTTTTATTCCGCCAACATTAATTGCTAATCAAGCGATTTGTGAGGTACCTGGTGGTCAAGGCTGGTTATATGCAGTTGATTTAGCACAAGGGACCTCGCGGTATAATTGGGTAGATTCTGAAAATCCTGATGGCATTACTGATGGTGATGAAAGAAAGGTGTATATCAGTGAACAGTTTTTAGGTACACCAACGTTAATTGTTATTCCAGAGGATGACGGTGATGCAAATACAATTGATGAAGCTGTGGGTAACATTATTGTCGGCCGTAAAATAGTTCCTGTGGGCTTTAGTCTTCAAACAATGAGAACACACCTTTATATTGATGAGAATAATTAATGAATATTAAACATAAAGCTTTACTTGGTTTCACCCTTGTTGAGCTACTGATAGTTGTGGCTATTATTGGTATTTTAGCTTCAGTGGCATATCCGTCGTATATTGATTTTGTTCTTCGATCAAATAGGACAGAAGGGCAAAGAGAACTTGTTCGGCTGGCCAACTTGCAAGAGCAGCTTTACGTTGACAGCCGTGCCTATACTACTGATATGACTAAATTAGGTTTAGCCGCTGATCCATATATTACGGAAAATGGCCTTTATAGTATCGATGCTACAGTATCAGCTGAAACCTTTACGCTAACCGCTACAGCAAAAAACACACAAGTTAAAGATACGAGTTGTTTAACAATGACAATTACAGATACAGGGAAGAAAACCCCTACAAGTAATTGCTGGGAGCAGTAAGATGAAAAATTTATATATATTATTTATTTCTACGTGTTTTGTAGCTTTAAGCTTTACAACATTTGCAAAAAATAATAGCAAAGAAGAAAAAACAATTAAAACCAAATGCTTTGTGTCTCTTTATGGTGGAGAACAAACGATTCTCTATCAAATTATTAATGAAAATATGCTTAAAAACTTAGCAAATAAATTAACTAATAGTTCAACAATGACAACTTTGTCGGAAAATAGGCAGAAAGTGTATAAAGTTTTTGAATGTGTAAAAACGACTGACGACTTTAAAAATAAATTTGCTCTGGCGGTTGAAAAAGTTACACCAAAATAGAGCTTGAAGATGCATTAGATACTTGAGTAAAGAGTTAATGTTCATCAATTAAATTAAATGATTTTAGCTCAAGTATATTCTCGTTTAACTCTTGTTCAAGGTCATTTAATTCTTTTAATTTCTTACAGAATCGAGCCACTTTAGTCTCTATAGTGCTGATATTTGAATTCAGTTTAAGTTCTTTACTAATATTACCCATATTGGTAACAATTGTGTTTGGCCTTTGCTCGCTACCTTCAATGTCGCTTTCACTTATTGCTTTTCCCACAGTAGAAACGATTGTTCCAATTGAGTTTGCTACAATTGACTCTATTTCTTCTTCAAACTCTCCGCCTAACACGTCATCAAAATTATCAAAATCTTGTGGTGCAAGGTAAAAGCTATTATCGCTATGATTGAAACGAGTGCGTATACGCCATTGTAATTCATCAAATTTTTTTTGTAACTTTTGGTGAGATGCACTGTTTTCACCTGTTATACCAGCAATGACTTTATTGACTACACTTCGTCCAACATCAACGCTTTCAATTGCGATGGAAACAATTTTAGGTATTTGTGCACGTATTCCTGAGAAATATTCACTGATCAGTTTTTTTTGTTTGGTTGATAATTGAATCTCAGCGCCATTGTTGAAGAGCTGGTTTTGGCCGTTAACTTGTATATAAGTTTTACCATGGTCAATAATTCGAACATGGGTTGGGTCGATAATCACCCCATAATTTAAATTAATATCGCACTGTTCAGCTAGAGTATTGGAAGCGAGTAAAGTACTCATTATAAATGTTAGTTTACGTATTGACATATTCTAGAATAATCATAAAAGTGAATAGTTATGAATTAACGATTGGGTCAATAATGATTTTTCTTTCTTTATATCGCATTCTACTGGGACCATATTCGCGCTTTGTTTTATCGTGAAATTCACCTACAATTAATTGAACGCCCTGATAAATGCGCTCTGTTGCTTCGACATAAACACTTGCCATATAGTCACTTTTTTCTTCTTCTAATAGCTCTTTTTTATTAAGTAGTTTGCCCATTTGACCCGCATGATGCTTATAGGTCGATATAACCTTATTTAACACTTCTGGATTTACTTTATCTTTAGGAAGTTTTTTTAATTTATTACTGGCTTCTTTTAATTCGGTTGTGGCATTTGACTCAATTTCTAGCTTTTCTTCTAATACGGTGAGTTTTTCTTGAAGTTGCTCTAAGCGTTTCTCAAACGTAATAATTGTAGTGCTACCTGCTGTAGCTCCCACAGTACCAGCATGAACAGAGTTACCTGCACTAATAAAGCCAGCAATTAATTTACCATTTGCTTTTTCTTCGGTACCTAGCCACAAAATTTCTTCAACATTGATAATACTATGCATCATCTGATTTTCAATACGTAGGTCTTTACAGGCAATATCGGCATATTGGCAATATTTAGCGAAGACTTTACCAGCAGCTTTGATTGAAACACTCATGATGATATCTGAAAGTTTTTGGTCTTCAACATCCTGTTTTTTACCTATGATGCCACTACCAATCGTTATGTCTCCACCCGATTCTAAATAAGCCGATTCGACAAAACCTGCAATAGAAATATCACCACTAGCAACAACTTTCATGCCTTCGCAGACATCACCATCAATAATAACACTACCTTCAAATTGAATATGACCTGTACTGACATCTACATTTTTGATTTTATAAACTTCATCAACTTCCATCCCATTGTCAATAATTCTAGGCAGGCCAACTCTAGTTGAAACTAATATGTCTTGATTTTTGGGGCTTATGGTTGTGCCATCACCTACGGTTAATGAAATATCTTCACCAGGCGTTGGCTCTAAAGGAGTACCCGTGACAGAAAAACCTTTAATACCGTCTGTTGGAGGAATCTTTTTAGCTAAGGGATCACCCACTTGTACACAAATAATGTCGCCCAGATCACGCATATCTACTGAACCATCTTCTTGCTCTTTTGGTTTTAAGATTCTTTGTTGTGCACTTTCAACTAACAGTTTTATATTGCCATCTTTGCCATTGATAGGCTCTTTACCTAACGCTATTTCCCCTTTAACGATAGAGCCTGCAGGCTCTTTTGCTGCATATTGAGCCAGTTTGACAAGTTCTTCTTTACTAAATCCTTTGGTGACACCTGCTTTTTGAGCCGCAAGTAAAATAGCCTTTGCAGAGAGGTGCTTTCCTCCTAGTGCCGTTGAAATTTCACCTGAAGCGGTCATTTCGTCTTTATCAATTTCTATGGAAATTTTGGCATCGCGCCTTTCAAGGATTTGATAACGTATTTCACGGCCAGATTGGCTAGCTTGAAGTGGCTTTAATACACTGTTGAGTTCGGCAATCGCGTTTTTAATATTGCCGGTATCAACGTATAAATCTGTAAATTCTGATTTCTCAATGAGCTCATGAATTGTTGCTTCAGTGATTAACTTATCGTCTTTTATTGGTTGCAATAATAAGTCAATATTTTCTTTTTTATTGTTTTCTAAGCACGCTTTAGTCACGTTATAAACTCTCTTTAACTCAATCGTTATTTAACAATGATTAAGTATAGTTATCTTGATGAATTCTAATGAAATTCTTTGTGCCAACTTTAGAGTAATCAATCTTATACTCTTTATTATCCAATGCTTGAATAAATATAAGCGTTTTTTCTTCACCAAACACATCAGTTGCGGCAACATCAACGACAACTTGATAAGCTTTTTTCGCGTCAGATTTTTTTCGAGGAATAGGGCCATTGTAAACACCAATGCCTCGGTTACTAATTACTACTACAGGGTGAGCGCCATTGATTATTAGTAAATCAAACTTACGAATTTTATGGATGACTGTGTTTCTACCACTTATGATAAAATTCTTTTCAATCAAAATATACTCCTAAATAGCTTTGTGATGATGTTAAGGGCTAACAAACTATTTACTTCAATTAAATTACACTATAAATAAAGTTTATAGCACGATAAGCAACTATTCTCCTAACAGATAATCGCGTAGAACGATGACTGTTTTTATAGATAGTTTAGTTTACATTAATATAAATATATAAAGTTTTGATTTAATACGCAATAAATAACAAGGCATCACTTGAAAAAGTTGTTGTTTTTACCTCATTCGTCTTTGTTTTACTCATTTATTTAGCGAAAATATAATGGGGGTTCATTATTAGATAATAATTTTCTTCTTATTAAGTCTAATGCTCTATTAGCCACTGCAATTTGAAAGTAGTTTCTCGGTCCGTTAATGCAAAGGTAAACGGTGTTTATTTTTTTATTATCTCCCCATGCAATCCAAACTGAACCCACCGGTTTTTCTTCTGAACCTCCCTCGGGGCCTGCAATACCAGAAACAGCGATAACACAGTTAGCCCTTGACTTTATTAAAGCGCCTTTCGCCATTTCAATGACTACCTGTTCACTTACCGCACCATGTGTTTGAAGCGTTTTTTGAGAAACATCGAGCATCTCTTGTTTCATCTTATTGGAATAAGTCACATAACCAGCTTCAAACGCTTTAGAGGAACCTGCAATATTAGTGAGCAGGCTTGAAATTAAACCACCTGTACAAGACTCTGCTGTTGTTATGCGTTGGTTGTTTTTAATTAACAATGTTAAAACATATTCAGCCATTGTTGGGGCTTTATCTTTGAGTTTTGAAAGGATGTGACTCCCTAATAATGCATAAACCTTTTTGGTATAAGTTGCTAGTAACGGTTTATCCTTATTTTGATGAATCGTTAATTTTAACTCTAAAAATGGTGAAGATGCTCTAAAGCCAATGTCTATTTCTTTAGGCCAATCTGGGAAGTGTTCAATCATCATAGTTTGTAATGCCGACTCCCCAATACCAAAGATATGAAGGCGCAGTACTAGGTAATTTTCGTTATGAGATAATTTAGGTTGTAAAAGAGGAATTATCTCTTCTTCAAGCATTATTTCTAGTTCACTAGGAACACCTGGTGTGCAGTAAATATCGCATTCTTGAAAGTTTATATGAAAGCCGACTGCGCTCCCTGTTCTATTGGTAATAATATTGGCGTTTTGTGGAAGCATTGCTTGTTTTAAATTCGTGCTATCAAGAGTCATTCCTCGTCTTGTAGACCATTCTTCTAGATGGTGCACGGCTAATGGGCTTTCTTCTAACGAGAGTTTGCAACTTTTTGCTAAAGCTTGCGCGGTTAAATCATCAATTGTTGGACCAAGGCCACCATTAATAATAAGAACGTCAGCAAGTTTACTTATATTTTTAATTTCATTCACTAACAGTTCAATATTATCGGCAACAGTCACTTTTCGCTGAATAGTGACACCTAAGGGTAACAAATGTTGTGCTATCATTGCTGAGTTTGAGTCGATAATATCGCCTACCATTAACTCATTACCCGTTAATAGTAATTGAATATTGAGGTTATCCAAAATGGTGTTCCTGTTCATGAAACTTGATTGTAGTAGGTAATTTAACTATTTAATGAATCCATTTAAACCTTTTTATCTTTTGTGGTCACTAATGTTATAAATGGTTTATTAGAAACACTAGGAATACATATGAAAACAATAAAAATGATCGCATTATTTACTTTAGCATTGAGCACTTCTGCGTTAAGTCTTGTAGTGAAAGCTGAGATTAGAGATGAAATTACTAAAACATTTAATGTTGGTGAAAGAACTGAATTCCGCTTAGATAATGTTAATGGTGATGTAGATATAAAAGCGTGGGATAATAATAAAATTAAAGTTAAGGCTGTTATTACCGCAAAAAATCAAGATGCTAGAGATAGAATTACAATAGAAATGAACGAAAATGATCGTGGAGTTAGTGTCGAAACGCAATATAAAAAATCTTCAGGTTGGGGAAATAACCATTCTGGTAGTGTTGAGTATACGGTTATGGTACCTCGTCAAACGCGTTTATCTGCCATTGATTTAGTGAATGGTTCATTAAACATAGAAGGCGTGCAAGGTGAAATGAATATCGACTTGGTTAATGGGTCAATAATTGCTAATGGTTTAGCAAATGACAGTGAGATCAACTCGGTAAACGGAAGTATTGATGTCACTTATCAATCGTTATCTGAACTTTTAAGAGATATATCAATTGATACAGTGAATGGTCGTATTGAGCTTAATTTACCTAAATCAATCAATGCAGATGTTGATATTGAAACCATGAATGGCAGTATCCGCAATGATTTTGGTTTATCGGTAGATAAAAACATGTTTTCAGGGAGAAATTTACACGGAACTATCGGCTCTGGTGATGTGCGAATTTCTATTGAAAGTGTTAATGGTGGTGTTAAGTTACTAAAAAATTAACCCTTAAGGTTTTTGTTATTAAATAAAGCGACTAATTGTCGCTTTTTTAATGCCTGATTTTTATGGATAGCGTATTATTGTTTTTTAAAGAAATGAATTGTATTTGAAAATGAATTATCAACGACAGCAATTATTTGGTTCTTGGTATAGAAGTGAAGTATTACAAAATGGTTCTGTACAAACTGAACTTGCTAGCATGTCTGAAGACGGCGAATATGAATTTGCTTTTTCAATCCATGATAAACAAGGTAAAGTCATTGAACATTCTATTGAATTGGGTGATTGGGGGTTGGTTGGCGATATTCATTTTACCATTGCTAAAGCAGAATACATTAATGAAGAACAATATGCGGCTGATTTTGCTGATCCTGATAACTATCATGCCTATAAGGTTATAGAATTGTCTCATCAAATTTTTAAATATCAGCACATTGTTAGCAATGAGGTGTTTATCCTGAGACGGGTTATTGATAAAATCGCCCACTGCTAGATTTTTCGACATTAGAAATATAACCAAAAACATGAGATTACGGATGAAGCAATTAAGAGCCGCTAGTTTAATTACTGCGATAAAAACCCCTTATAACAGCAATGGTGATATTGATTTATCGACTTATGATAAATTAATCGCTGAGCAAATCGCGGCTGGTGTTGATGGGATTATTGTTGGGGGCACTACTGGCGAAGGTCACTTATTAAGTTGGGAAGAGCATTTGATGTTAATTGCCCACAGTGTTCATCAATACGGTGAAGAATTACTTATTGTGGGGAATACTGGCAGCAATAATACGAGAGAAGCAATTAAAGCGACTGAAAATGGTTTTGCTATGGGAATGGATGCCGCTTTACAAATTAACCCATACTATGGACGCACATCAACAGCCGGTGTTATTGAGCATTTTAAACGTGTTTTAGCGATCGGTCCGGCTTTTATTTACAACGTACCTGGTCGAACGGGACAAGATTTAACCCCAGATATTATTGAACCATTATCAGAGCTTGAAAACTTTATTGGGGTAAAAGAGTGTGCCGGAAATGAGCGTATTGCTTATTATGAAAATAAAGGGATAGCCTGTTGGTCAGGTAATGACGATGAAAGCCATGATGGCCGTCATCAATTTGGCTCTCATGGGGTTATTTCAGTTACTTCTAATATTGTTCCAAGCTTAATGCGTAAATTAATGGATGAGAAAAATGATTCATTAAATGGCGAACTCAATGGTTTGATGAAATGGTTGTTTTGTGAACCAAACCCTATCGCTATTAATACTTCATTAATGATGACTAAAGCTGTTTCAGCAAACTTTAGATTGCCATATCAAGCATTAACACTTCAGCAACGAGAACAAGGTTTTGCTTTATTGTCAAAATTATCTCAATCAGATTTAGTGGGTGAAAGCTTGGAATTGTTATCCGATGATGATTTTACTTATAGTCCATAGGTAACGTTAGGTTAACTTTTTGCTTAACTCAGTTAAAGATAATATTAACTGAGTGGGCAATTCAAAGATCTTTTCTTCTTGGCTAAAAGGGCATGCAAACTTTAAACTTACTGCACAAAGCTGTAAATTTACCTCTTCAGGTAGTTTGATTGCTCGCTCGCCATGCAACCTATCACCAACAACAGGCAAGTTGACGCTTGCGGCGTGTTTTCTTATTTGATGCTTCCTGCCTGTTTCAATTTGTACTCTAATTAAACTTAATCGTTTTTCTGCATTAACTTCTTTAGGATAAAACGTCGATTTAGCCTTTTTATTATCAATATTACTTGTGATTTCTAAGCCATTATTTTCGTCGATATTTTTAGGTAAAATACCGTGGACAATAATATGATAAATTTTTTCTAATTGATGAAGTTCGAATATTTGACTAAAAGCTTGTGCCGCTTTTTTACTGTGAGCAATGATAATTAAACCAGAAGCCGCTCTGTCTAACCTATGCACAATAAATGCTGAACGTTGAGGTAATAGGGTTGTTTCTACCCATCTTGCTATAGTGCAATGATCACTCCATTTAGAGCCTTGGCTTAACATGCCATAAGGCTTATACCAAACACTGTAATGTGATAAGTCAGCTATTAATGAGGCTTTTGGAGGCTTCTGCGAAAGAATTTTTTCGTCGTAATAAAAATGAATAATATCTTGAGGTTGTAAGCCTTTTTTAACTTTTCTAACCCTCTGAGTATATTTTCCACGTGATAACCATAAAGCACCTTTATTGATAGCATTTTTCAAGGTGGCGTTACTGATAGAAAACTCTCGAGAAGCTTCAGTTAATATATCCATAATATTATACTGGCTTGATGAGACTGTGATGTGACGTTCGAATTTAATCATATAAGCTTAAGCTAATTTAAACGATAGTTAAGGGTATTACGCCTAACGTTTATATTTCCAAATGGACAGTGTTGTATTGATAGATGACGAACAAGAACTCATCAAAGATCACATTGTAGCAATTAGTCAGTGTATTACGAATATAAATTAGTCCTAAGTTTACATGTTAATTAATCCATTTTACCAGTAAACTTAATGGCAATAAAAATCCTTGATGAAAGCTTCTGGCGAGCTATTGTTAATATAGATAAGAGATAATTAAATGGAACGTGATTTAGCACTTTTTCCTAATGATAATAATGGTGATGCTTTATGGCAAATGCTTTTAGACGGTGATGATTTGTCACAAGCAAGAGAAATTGAATTTTCAGTGATTTTCCCTGAACAAGCATTGGCATTGAAATTTGGGCATTTATTACTAGAAAACAACCAAAAATTGTCATTTTGTAGTTATCAAGAAAGTGAAGAATATCCATGGGAAATAACTGCTTACCCAGATATGCCGGCTACTTATGAAAATCTTGTTGCTTATCAGTATTTACTTGAAACAAGTTCTGAGCCATTAAAAGGAAGGTTTGACGGTTGGTATTGTGTTACATCTAATAAATAATCTTCTTTCTCTATTTATAATTGTATTAAACGTTTTAAAGAGTTGTTATGTCAGAACTTTCTCAATTTAAGTTATTTAATAAATTAACTAGTGATTCCTTTCATCAACAAAAGAATTTCATTAAAAAAGTATTATCGGGACGAATTACTCAATGCCCTGAATGTCATCAAAATTTAACGATAAACATGAGTAACACAGACGAACAATCAACGATCTGTTGCGCTAAAAAGTGTACTGATATAGAACTTGATTGTAGTTAACACTATTTAATAAAAGTTAAAAACATCAAATAAGGAATGCATAACTTCAGTATGCGTTAAGCATTCCTTTTTAATTTTCGTCTCTTTTATAAAATAGTACACACATCGTCGAATGATTTTTTAACCGTAGCATGATGTGGAACAGTTGCATCCTCTGCGGGGTAACCTGCAATGATCAACATATACGCTCGATCATTTTCTGGTCTTTGACAAATTTTACTTAAAAACGACATAGGCTTTGGTGTGTGGGTCAAAGTCACCAAGCCAGAGTTATGCAATGCGCTGATCAAAAAACCCGTTGCGATACCTACAGACTCGTGAACATAATAATTAGTATTATTGTCCTCTGCATGAATGCCACCTTTCTTTTGACTGAAAATAGCGATTAACCATGGAGCTTCTTCTAAATAAGGCTTACTCGCATCAGTACCTAGGGGTTTTAGCGCATCTAACCATTCTTCACCTGCACGACCCTCATAAAAACTTCGCTCATGTCCTTCTGCTTGCTCACGAATTTGCTTTTTAATATCATCGCTATGCACAGCTACAAAATGCCAAGGCTGATGATTAGCGCCACTTGGCGCAGTGGCAGCTGCTTTTATACAATTCTCAATGACCTCTTGAGGTACAGGGCGATTACTAAAACTGCGAATAGAATGTCTACGTTTTATTTCCGCGTAGAAAGTTTCAGAGCGCGAAAGCATTTCTTCAACGGGGTATTCTACATAGTCAGTAAGAGGTGATGAGTCATGTGATTGCATAGCTTTTGAACTTCCTTTTTATATTTACCCACAGAATAACGAAAAAAAATTATATTGCAAGTGCAATAACTTTACTGGGTGGATTTGTTATAAATTTTTATGAATGGAGTTGAATGCATTTGTCATTTTAAATTTACATTCGTTGTTATGTCAAAGTCAATTCAATCATTTAAGGATAAATAATTCAAAGCGGTCAAGTTACCAAATATATAAGAATTAAAGTGAAATGTATAAAAAAACCAGAATTAGCGAGCTAATTCTGGTTTTTTGTTTGCCCAGCGAAGCTGGCAAACCCGATAGGCTGAAAGATGCCTTATCACCCCGACTAAGGGGAAGATAATCTGAATGGCAAGGGCGTCACTGGCTAACGGTGGGGTCTGAAGGAAG
>Ga0233426_10002389_pt1 | contig 15774 bp, 12 predicted proteins | sample SI_118_April2016_6_FD_179875 | JGI IMG/M metagenome (GOLD analysis project Ga0233426, IMG submission 179875) | Seawater microbial communities from Saanich Inlet, British Columbia, Canada - SI_118_April2016_10_MG | ecosystem: Environmental > Aquatic > Marine > Inlet | place: Canada: British...
CGTTTGGAATCCCAATTGTTGGAGGTGAAGTTTTCTTTGATGATTGCTATAATACTAATCCACTTGTAAATGCATTCTCAGCAGGAATTATGAAAAAAGGAGAAATGATTTCAGCTACTTCATCAGGGGTAGGGAATCCTGTATTTATAGTAGGTTCTCGTACAGGGAAAGATGGAATACATGGCGCTTCATTTGCATCTAAAGATATATCAGAAGATTCAGTAAATGATTTGCCTGCAGTACAAGTTGGTGATCCTTTTCAAGAAAAATTATTATTAGAAGCTACATTAGAGCTAGGAAAAACTGATGCTGTAGTTGGTATGCAAGATATGGGAGCTGCTGGTATTACTTGTTCATCTAATGAAATGTCAGCAGCTGGTAAGCATGGTATGGATTTATGGTTGGATAAAGTTCCTACTCGCCAAGCGGATATGAAAGATTGGGAAATTCTTTTATCAGAATCTCAAGAAAGAATGTTGGTTGTTGTACATAAAGGAAAAGAGGATATTGTAAATGCTATTTTTGATAAATGGGATTTATCTTGTGAAGAAATTGGTGTAGTTACTGCGGGAGAAAGAGTAAGATATTTTATGCATGGTGAAATGGTTGGTGATGTTCCTTGTGATGATTTAGTATTAGGAGGAGGTGCTCCAGTTTATCATAGAGAGTGGAGTGAGCCAGATTATTACCAAGAATGGAAAAAATTCCATATTGATAATGTTGAGCAACCAAAAGATTTAGTTGAGGTTGCTAAATTTTTAACAGGACATGAAAATATTGCATCTAAAAGATGGGTTTATGAGCAGTATGATTCTATGGTAGGTACTGCAAATATGAGTACGAATATGCCAACTGATGCTGGGATAGTTAACTTAAAAGAAACAGATAAAGCCTTAGCAATGACGGTTGATTGTAATGCTAGAATGGTAAATGCAGATCCTGAAGAAGGTACTGCTATGGCAGTGGCAGAAGCTGCTCGTAATATTGTTTGTTCAGGTGGTATTCCATCAGCAATTACTAATTGTTTAAACTTTGGAAACCCTTATAATCCTGAAGTGTACTGGCAGTTTGTTGGTGCTATTAAAGGTATGAGTAAAGCTTGTCTTAAATTTAAAACTCCTGTTACTGGTGGTAATGTAAGTTTCTATAACCAATCAGCTGTTGAAGGAACGGAAGTACCTGTTTTCCCAACTCCAACTATTGGTATGCTTGGTATTGTTGAGGATAAAAAGTATGTTACTTCTTTAGCTTTTAAAGGTAAGTCGGATTTAATATATTTAATTGGTAAATGTGAAAATGATATTTCAAGTTCGGAATATTTAGTTTCTTATCATGGCATAAAAGAATCATCAACTCCAAAGTTTGATTTGGATGCTGAGTATGATATGCAACAAACTGTTACAAAATTAATTAGAGCAGGAGTAATTGAATCAGCTCATGATGTTGCTGATGGAGGATTATTCATGACTCTGTTAGAAAGCTCATTTACTAATAACTTAGGATTTGAAATTATAAGTTGCTCGGAGGGAAGGGAAGATGCATTCTTATTTGGTGAATCGCCATCAAGAGTAGTGGTTTCTGTTACTGAAACGGGTGAGGATGCTTTCTTAGATACATTAAAAGAAACTAATACTCCTTTTATGTTACTAGGACATGTTACTCAAGGTAAAATTATTGTTGATGATACTAACTTTGGAATGGTTGCTGAGTACAAAGAAATTTATAATAACTCGTTAGCTGAAAAGTTGATGAAATAGATTTGAGACTAGTTACTAGTTCTTAGAATTTTAAGCCGAGCATTTGCTCGGCTTTTTTGTTTTTGTTTAAATCTTGTTAATTAAGCTGTTAGCTCTCTGTTAAAAACTAAGAATCAGTTTGGCATTAAGTTGCCTTGCCGTAAGGTAGTTAGGTACTGCATATTGTCTTCCTGTAATATCGGCAACCCATAGGTAAGAAACGGTATTATTAATATCTAATAGGTTAAATACTTCAGCACTTATCCAAATTGACTTAAAGGGTTTTAGCTTTTGATACCAAGCATAGCCTAGTACTAGTATTGTAAATCCTATTAAGTAGGGGTGAAAAGGTTCTATCCAACTTAGGTTGGTTGCTGCTCCTGATCCTCCGGCAATAAGTGCTAAAAGCGGAACAATACAGCAAAGGCTAGAAGCAATAGCTGTAACTATTCCTGAACCGATTAATACTTTTTCGTTTTTCATTTGTGTTTTGTAAAGATACTATTTTTTGAGAACTACTAATTGATAATGTATTTGCTTCAATAGTATGATTTCTTTTCGTTATTTTTGCGCCAAATTCTACTAATAAGAAATTAAAATAAGGGCAGGAACTATGTTTGAAAATTTATCAGAAAAACTAGATAAGGCATTTAAGGTATTAAAGGGGCAGGGGAGTATTTCCGAAATTAATGTTGCCCAAACCATGAAAGAAATCCGTAAGGCATTACTTTCTGCTGATGTTGATTTTAAAACGGCTAAATCATTCACTTCCAGAGTTCAGGGAAAAGCCTTGGGTGAAAAAGTGCTTACTGCTATTGATCCAGGGCAATTGCTTACCAAAATAATGAAGGATGAGTTGGCTGAGCTGATGGGAAGTGAGCAGTCAGAAATCTCATTAGAGGGTTCGCCTACCGTTATTTTAATTGCAGGTTTGCAAGGAAGTGGTAAAACTACTTTTTCTGGTAAGTTGGCATTGCATCTTAAAAGTAAGAAAAATAAACGCCCTTTATTGGTGGCTTGTGATGTGTATCGTCCTGCTGCAATTGATCAAATTGGAGTGTTGGCCGAGCAAGTTGGTGTTGATGTTTTCCAAGATAGAGAAAGTAAAAATCCGGTAGAAATTGCACAAAATGCAATTAAGCATGCAAAAACTAATGGGCATAATGTAGTAATTGTGGATACGGCTGGTCGTTTGGCAGTTGATGAGCAAATGATGAATGAAATTGCTCAAATAAAAGCGGCTGTTAATCCTCAGGAGATTTTATTTGTTGTGGATGCTATGACAGGGCAAGATGCTGTAAATACTGCAAAAGCTTTTAATGATAAATTAAATTTTGATGGAGTAGTCCTTACAAAATTAGATGGTGATACTAGAGGTGGAGCTGCACTTACTATTCGTTCGGTTGTGGATAAGCCAATTAAGTTTATTGGTACTTCCGAAAAAATGGACGGACTAGATGTCTTCCATCCTGATAGAATGGCAAGTCGTATTCTTGGAATGGGAGATGTTATCTCTTTAGTTGAGCGTGCACAAGATCAATTTGATGAAGAAGAGGCAAGAAGAGTTCAGAAGAAAATTGCTAAAAATCAATTTGGTTTTGATGATTTTTTAAAGCAAATCCAACAGGTTAAAAAGATGGGTAACATGAAGGACTTGATGGGGATGATTCCAGGAATGGGAAAGGCCATGAAAGGAGTAGATATTGATGATGATGCTTTCAAGGGAATTGAAGCGATAATTCATTCTATGACAAAACAAGAGCGTGAAAACCCTAAGTTATTGAATGGTAGCAGGAAAAAGCGTATTGCTACAGGAAGTGGAACATCAGTTGTTGAGGTGAATCAACTCATTAAGCAGTTTAGTCAAATGGGTAAAATGATGAAGATGATGCAAGGAGGAGGAGCAAAGCAGATGATGCAAATGATGAAGGGGAATGGAGGGATGCCTGGGATGAGGTAGTTAATCTGAAAATGTTAAAACCAAATACAACAAACCAAAATTAAATGATTCTACTTGACGGAAAAAAAACAGCTAACGATATAAAGGAGGAGATTGCAGTTGAGGTGGCTACTTTAGTTAATGCTGGTGGAAAAAAACCACACTTAGCAGCTATTCTTGTCGGTAGTGATGGTGCAAGTGAAACTTATGTAAATGCAAAAGTAAAAGCTTGTAATAAAGTAGGGTTCGACTCTACTTTAGTCCGTTTTGATGCTGATGTTACAGAAGAAAAGTTGCTTTCTGAAATTGAGAAAATTAATAAAGATACTACTATTGATGGATTAATTGTTCAATTGCCTTTACCTAAGCATATTAATGAAATGAAGGTTACAGAGGCTATTCTTCCTTCAAAAGATGTTGATGGTTTTCATCCTGCAAATATTGGTAGGATGGCACTTAATTTACCAACTTATTTACCTGCAACTCCTGCTGGAATCTTAGAGCTACTTGAAAGGTATGAAATTGAGACTTCAGGAAAGCATTGTGTGGTTATTGGTAGAAGTCATATTGTAGGTTCGCCAATGAGCATCCTTATGGCACGAAATAATAATCCAGGAAATTGTACGGTTACTTTAACGCATAGTAGAACAAAAAACCTAAAAAAAATCACCAAAACAGCCGACATTTTAATTGTTGCGCTTGGTAAAGCTGAATTTGTGACAGCTGAAATGGTAAAAGATGGTGCTTGTATAATTGATGTTGGGATTACTAGGGTGAAGTCAGATAAAACAAAAAGTGGTTGGAAATTACTAGGAGATATTGATTTTGAGGGGGTTAAAAGTAAATGTAGTTTTATTACTCCTGTTCCGGGTGGAGTGGGGCCTATGACTATCGCTATGTTATTAAAAAATACCTTAATTTCTGTAAAAAGTTGTTATTGTTAAAATAAAAGTTATCTTTGCCGCAGTTTTGTGGGGTTGTTCCCACATAGTAATAATATAAATTTAAAAAAACAATTATGGAAGGAACAGTAAAATGGTTTAACGCAAGTAAAGGGTATGGTTTCATTGAAGGTTCAGACGGAACTGACTACTTTGCTCATTTTCAAGAAATTCAAGTAGAAGGTTACAAAACTCTTAAAGAAGGAGGAGCTGTAGCATTCGAACCAGGAGATGGAGAAAAAGGACCTGTAGCTAAAAATATTGTAAACGCTTAATTAGCCTATAATATAGAAAAAAAAGCGAGCATTATGCTCGCTTTTTTTATGCCTTATTTTTAAGCTTTTCTTCTAATTCCTGTAGTTCATCACGCAATCTGGCTGCTTCCATAAAGTTAAGGTTTTTTGCCATACGCTCCATTTCTCGTTTGGTATGACTAATCATCTTTTTTAACTGTGCAGGATTTGCATACTCAATAGTAGGAATACTCTTATTAGTGCTTGGTCCTGTAACTTTATAAGGATTTAAATTTCTTACCAATTCACTATCTTTTTTCTTTAGTAGTGGTTGCGGACTAACTCCTCTTTCTTTATTGTAAGCTTTTTGCTTTTCTCTTCTTCTGTCGGTTTCATCTATAGTTCTTCTCATGGAATTAGTAATTCTATCAGCATACATGATAACTAATCCGTTAATGTTTCTGGCTGCTCTACCTGCTGTTTGGGTTAATGCTCTTTCTGATCGTAAGAATCCTTCTTTATCAGCATCCATAATGGCAACTAAACTAACTTGAGGTAAATCTAATCCTTCTCTTAGGAGGTTTACTCCAATTAATACATCAAATTCCCCTTCCTTTAATCCGTGTAGGATTTCAACTCTTTCCAAGGTGTCTACATCTGAATGGATATAACGACACTTTATGCTAAATTTTGTAAGGTATTTACTGAATTCCTCAGCCATTCTTTTCGTAAGTGTGGTAACGAGTACCCTTTCTTTCTTTTCAATCCTAATTCTGATTTCCTCTAGTAAATCATCAATTTGACTTTTACTTGGTCTTACTTCAATTATTGGATCTAAAAGTCCTGTTGGCCTTATTACCTGTTCAACAACTACACCTTCTGATTTTTCCAATTCATAATCAGCTGGGGTAGCACTTACATATATTGTTTGGTTGTTTATCATTTCAAACTCTTCAAACTTTAAAGGGCGATTATCCATTGCAGCAGAGAGTCTGAATCCATGTTCAACAAGGTTTTGTTTTCTGGATCTGTCGCCACCAAACATAGCTTTTACTTGAGGTAAGGTTACATGACTTTCGTCAATTACAGTGATAAAATCATTCGGAAAATAGTCTAAAAGGCAAAATGGTCGGCTTCCTTCATTTCTTCCGTCAAAGTAGCGTGAATAATTTTCAATTCCAGAACAGTAGCCTAGTTCTTTAATCATTTCAAGATCAAAAATAGTTCGTTCTTCCAGCCTTTTTGCTTCAGTGCTCAGTCCTATTTCCTGAAAATGATCTACTTGTTTTTGCATATCATCTTGTATGTTTGAAATTGCTCCTTGTATTTTATCTTTTGAGGCAACAAAAATACTTGCAGGAAAAATTCTTGTTTCTTCTATTGTGTCAATTATTTTTCCATTTTCAGGATTAAAACTCTCAATTTCTTCAATTTCATTTCCAAAAAAATGTATTCTATAGGCAATGTCAGTATGTGCTAAAAAAACATCCACAGTATCTCCTTTTACTCTGAAATTTCCTCTAACAAATTCGGCAGTTGTTCTGCTGTAAAGTGCTAGTACTAATTTTTGTAGAAACTGATCCCGGCTAATGATATCGCCTTCAGCTAAGTCGATTATACCGTTATGAAAATCTTCAGGGTTTCCGATACCATAAATACAACTAACAGATGAAACGACAATTACATCCTTTCGTCCTGATAGTAGAGTGGAGGTGGTGTTAAGTCTATATTTTTCAATCTCTTCATTTATTGATAAATCCTTTTCAATATAAGTTCCTGAACTTGGGATGTATGCCTCTGGTTGGTAATAGTCGTAATAGGACACGAAATACTCTACAGCATTTTCAGGAAAAAATTGTTTGAACTCACTAAAAAGCTGTGCGGCAAGTGTTTTGTTATGGCTTAATACTAGGGTTGGTCGGTTAAATTCTTTAATTACATTGGCAATCGTAAATGTTTTTCCTGAACCGGTTACGCCTAATAGTGTTTGAAAATTCTCGCCCTGATTTAAACCTTCAATAAGTTGTTTTATGGCGCTTGGCTGATCTCCAGTAGGAGAGAATTCTGATTCTAACTTAAATTGCATTTATCCTTTATTAAGGATTTGAAGTTTTTGTTTTAGCATTTCAATCTCAGTATTTGCTTTTTCAATCTGTTGTTCTACTTGTTTCTTTAAGGGTTCAGTGCCTTTATTGTTTCCGAAAAATGACATATTATTTTCGTATTGTGAAATGTCTTTCTTAAGGGTAGTAATTTTACCTCTTAGGAATTGTTGTTCTTTGCTTTTGGCGCTATCATTCCCTTTTAGAGAACTAACTTTATTTTTGTATTGCTCGGTAGCAAGTGTTTTTTTGCTTAAGCCAAGTTCTTCAAATTTGGTATTGATTAAAGAGAAAAATTCCTCATTAATTTTAATCTTATTTCTAGGGACATGACCTAGTGTTTTCCATTGGTTTCCAAATTCTTTTAATTGTTTTATGTCTGATTTGGAATCACTACTTGATTTGAACTCTTTTACTTCTTTTAGTAATACTTCTTTTGCTTTAAAGCACACCTCCTTCTCTTTGTCTAGTAATTTGTAGTGTGCCTTTCTTGCGTTAAAGAAAGTGTCACAAGCTCCTTTAAATCGTTTCCATATTTTGTTGGATTGATCGGCAGGGGAGAATCCTGCATTTTTCCATTCTCCTTGTAAGGTGATTAACTTGTTTCCTGTTCCTTGCCAATCTGTACTTTCTTGTAATGCTTCTGCTTTTTCACAGATGCTAATTTTAACTGTCAAAATACTATTGCCATCTTCTTTCTTTTTCTTGTAGAAAGCATTCTTTTTATGGTAAAAGTTATTGAGTGTTTCTCTAAGGTTTTTCCAGGCAATTGTATTTTCGCTCTTATTTAATCTGCCAATACCTTTCCATTTAATTTCTAACTCATTGCAATGATTAGTAGCTAGTTGCCATTTATCATGTGAAGTTATAATTTCACTTGTTAGTTTGTCTATTTCTTTACAAATAGCATTTTTATTTGTCAACTTTTCCTTGTCTTGCTCTTTCTTTTCAAGGAAGAAATCATTCCGATTTTTGTTTAGGGTTCTACTAATTTTTTGAAAGCGTTCCCAAAGTTCTTCTCTTAGTTCTCTTTTTACAGGACCTACATTTTTCCAATGTTCATGTAGTTCTTGTAGTGAATTATGTGCTGTGTTAAATGATTTTTCATTTATTAGGGCTTCAGCTTTATTACAGATTTCAGTTTTCTCTTCTAGGTTTCTTGTGAAATCTAAATCTCTTAAATCATTATTTATTTTAATGTAATCATAAAATAATTCAACATGATGATGGTAGGATTGCCAGAGGTCATTGTTCTCTGCTTGAGGTACATGGCCTGTATTTTTCCATTGTTCTTGTAAAATCCTAAAGTGTTCAAATGTCTTTTTTAAAGATTCATCCTCATGTGTAAGGCTATCAATATCCTCAATAATTTGCTTTTTTATTTTGAGGTTTTCTTCTTCTTCTTTTTCTTTCTTTTTTCTGAATTCAAACTTTATTTTCTTGTACTTTCCGTAAGATTTTTTAAATTCTATTTCCTGAGGGTGAAGTATTTTTTCTTCTTTGGGAGTGTCTTCAGTATTTTCCTCTATAGCGGTAGTTTCTTCTGCTTCCTCTAGGGTTGTAGTGTTTTTAATCTCAGCTTTTAACTTTATGTAAAAGAGGGATTTTATTTCTTCTACTTCTTTGGATACCGTGTAGGGATTTGTGTTTTCTGCTAGTATATTAATTTTTGCAATCAACTCCTCCATGCCTAAATCGGCATTATTATTCTGATTTAATTCTTCTGTAGAAGGGATTAAAACTGACTCTTCTTTAATTTCTTGTTCTTTGTTTTCGTTCACTTTTCTGATATTTGATTGCAAATTTACTAATATTTAACGACTTAACTATTCCAAATGTTCCAAGATGCTTCAGCTTGTATTTGAAGCATTTCTAATCCGTTTTTTATTTTTGATTTGTGTGCTCTTCCGTATGTTAAAAATAAGGTTTCTGGGGGGTTGTAAATCAAATCAAAAAGCAAATGTTTTGCTGTTAATAATTTGTAGGGTATTTTTGGGTATTTATCATTTTCAGGAAACATTCCTAATGGAGTAGTATTTATTATAATATCGTTAAACTCAATATGTTGTGATGTTATATCTAAATAATTGATTAACCCACTTCTGCTTATGGTTGTATGTGATATATTAAGCTGCTTTAATGCCAATTTAATTGCTTTTGCAGCTCCTCCATCTCCTAATATTAAAGCTTCATTTCGTCCATCTAAAATAGGTGAAATACTTTGTTTGAATCCAACAAGATCAGTATTGTGCCCAATCAATTTATTGTCTTTAAACTCTATGGTGTTTACAGCTCCTATGCTTTTTGCATCTTCACTTAACTCATCTAAAAATGGGATTATAGTTTCTTTGTACGGGAGCGTAATGTTGAGGCCTGAAAGTTGTTTGCTTTTTATTAGAGTAGGAAATTCTGAAATATTGTTCAATTCAAAATTAAGATATTCAGCATCAGTAATTCCTTCTTTGTAGAATTTCTCATTAAAATACCTTGCAGAAAAGGAGTGAGCAAGACTTTTTCCTATTAGGCCAAAGGTTTTCATTTATTGTTTGTTTGGTGCAAAATTTTCTAGGCTGTATACAACAACTATTCCTGCTACTATTAATAGGGTGGCTAGCATTGTTTCTTGATTGCATTCGTTTGGAAAGTACCATTCATAGGAAATGATTTTTTCTTTCCCTTTCAAAATCACACTTTCAGCAACTCTTTTCCATGGCCAGATGATGCTTAGTGATCCTAATATAAATCCTGTAAGCAGGGCAAGTGTAGCTGAAGCATAATGTTTAAATACCCAGGCTAAAACATGAGAAAAACTCATAAGTCCGAAAGCAGATCCTAATATAAAAACACCTAGTAGCATGATGTTTAATTCCGTTACAGCTGTTACCATTAATAGTTCGTAATTTCCCATCAAAATAAGAATAAACGAGCCAGATAACCCTGGTAACATCATTCCGCTTATTCCAATAATACCACATAGGAATACAAAAAATAAGTTACTATTTTCACTTGCGGGTGTTATAAAACTAAGGGATAATGCAATTGCTGTACCAATAATAAGGCTGATTATACTGCTACTGTTCCATTTCTCAATCCGTTTTCCAACAAAGTATATTGAAGCAAGGATTAATCCAAAAAAGAATGCCCAAATAAGAATTGGATATGCTGAAAATAAATACTTAAATAAACTAGCAATGCTGAATACACTAGCAATACTACCTCCGAAAACAGCTAACAAAAAGTACAGGTTAGTGTGTTTTATAAAGCCTGAAATATCAAATGCTATAATTAGTTTTAGCGCTTTTGTGTCGAATGATTTAAGCGAGTTTATTAATTCTTCATAAATCTCAGTTATTAAAGCTATTGTACCTCCTGAAACCCCAGGGATTACATTGGCAATTCCCATAGCCATTCCTTTTAGGAAAAGAATAATATATCGTTTCATTGCTTATTTATTTAAAAAGTTATGAAAAGTATCTCCTCTTAATTCTAGGCGCAAACACTCTAAAGGAATAACGCCATCATGGGCTATATTCCCAAGATTAACATCTGCACCAAATTTTTTAATAAAGAAGATTTGTTGATTTTTTTGTGGTGCTTCCCAGAGTATTTTATCAACAGCTATATTGCTCGTTATTTCACCAATTAGCTCAGTTTTAATACCACCATCATCATTGCAAATCCCAACATTCCCACCCTCACGAGCTTCTGCAATTACTTTCCAGCTGCCTGCTGAGAGTTCATTCTGCATCCATTTTATCCAGTTCTCACTGCTTATTTCAACACTTGCATCTTTGCTTCCTACTTCACTTATTACTTTAAAATCTTTTGCAAAATCCTGTATTATATCGCACTTTATGCCGTGTTCTATTTCCATTGAACCATCTGATATTTCTACCATTTTTAGTCCAATTGAATTCAAATATTTTTTATAGTCATCAAGTTGATTTCTAATTGCAAATGCCTCAAAAAGAGTTCCTCCAGCATATACTTCCATTCCGCTATCTTGATACAATTTAATTTTATCAGCAACATTTGGGGTGATGATACTTGTTCCAAAACCAAGTTTTATAATATCAGTATGGGCTTGGTTTGATGACAGGAAGTCTTCAGCTTGTCGAAAGCTAAGTCCTTTGTCCATCATCATTGTAAGTCCTTTTTCTCTAGGTTTTATACTTCTATTTGGAAGTTGTGTAAGAATTGATTTCATGGTTTAAAAAATATTAACAAAGATAGTAATCCTTAAGTAAACAATAATTTAATTATGTAATTTTGTTCCTCAAAAATAGACACATGACATTAATCAAATCAATTTCAGGAATTAGAGGTACAATAGGAGGTGAGGTTGGAGATGCACTTACTCCTCTAGATATTGTTCGTTTTACAGCTTCTTATGCTGCTTTTATCAGAAAACAAGGAAGTAGTTCCAATACCATAATAATTGGGCGTGATGCTCGTATTTCTGGTGAGATGGTGAGTAATATAGTTTCAGGAACCTTAATGGGTTGTGGTTTTGATGTGTTAGATGTTGGTTTATCTACAACTCCTACTATTGAGGTTGCTGTGCAAATAGAAAAGTCTGCAGGAGGAATTATCCTTACTGCTAGCCATAATCCTAAGCAATGGAATGCTTTAAAATTACTTAATGGAGAAGGTGAATTTTTGTCAGCAGCAGATGGAGAAGAAATTTTAGCGCTAGCAGAAAGTGATAATTTTACATTTACTGAAGTGGATGATTTAGGAAAATATTCATTTGATGATAGTTTTAATGATAAACACATTGATGCTGTTTTAGCATTAAATTTGGTAGATGTTGATTTGGTAAAATCGGCAGGATTTAAAGTGGTAGTAGATGCTGTAAATTCAACTGGAGGATTTATGATTCCTAGTTTGCTAGAGAGAATGGGTGTAGAGTGCGTGAAATTATTTTGTGAACCAAACGGACAATTCTCACATAACCCAGAGCCATTACCTGAAAACTTAACTGAAATTTCAGAGCTAGTAGTAAAAGAGAAGGCTGATTTTGGAATTGTTGTTGATCCTGATGTGGATCGTTTGGCAATGGTATGTGAAGATGGAAGTATGTTTGGAGAAGAATACACTCTTGTAGCGGTAGCTGATTTTGTTTTAAGCAAAACACCAGGAAATACGGTTTCTAATTTATCTTCTACTAGAGCGTTAAGAGATGTAACTATTTTGCATAAAGGAAGTTATGAGGCATCAGCAGTAGGAGAGGTAAATGTAGTGGAAAAAATGAAAGCTACAAATGCAATAATTGGTGGAGAAGGAAATGGAGGTGTGATTTATCCTGAAATGCATTACGGAAGAGATGCTTTGATTGGTGTTGCACTATTTTTAACGCAATTGGCAGAAAGAAAAATTTCGGCAAAAGCGTTAAGAGATTCTTATCCTAACTATTTTATTTCAAAGAATAAAATACAATTGACTCCAGACATTGATGTGGATGCAATTTTATCTGCTTTGGAGGATAAATATAAGAATGAGCAAATTACTACTATTGATGGGTTAAAGATTGATTTTGCAGAAGGTTGGGTTCATCTTAGAAAATCAAATACTGAGCCAATTATAAGAATTTATGCAGAGAGTGAGGGAGAGGAAAAAGCAAATGAATTTGCAAATAATATGATTAACGAGATAAAAGGATTGATTTAAGATGAAGGTATATTTAGATAATGCAGCAACAACACCAATGGCTCCTGAAATTATTGAGCTAATGACTGAGATGATGAAAACAACTTTTGCGAATCCATCTTCAGTGCATGAATATGGTCGTAAAGCAAAAATTGTTGTAGAAACTGCTAGAAAGACTATTGCAGCTTTATTGAATACGGCTCCAAAAACTATTTTCTTTACCTCTGGAGGAACGGAAGCAGATAACATGGCAATTAAGTGTGGGATTCATGATCATAACATCAGCCATGCAATTACTTCCAAACTTTCGCATCATGCTGTTTTATACCCTTTAGAGGATTTAGCTGCTGAAGGGAAGATTAAACTTTCCTATATTGATACGGATGAAAATGGAGAGGTTTCTCTTGCTCATTTAAAAGATTTGTTGGAAAATAATCCTAGGACTTTTGTGTCAATTATGCATGCAAATAATGAAATTGGTACTATTCAGAATTTGAAACAAATAAGCGAAATCTGTAAAGAATACAATGCTATTTTCCATTCGGATACAGTGCAAACTATGGGGCATTATGCTTTTGATATGCAAAAGTTAAATATTGATTTTATGGCTGCTTCAGCACATAAGTTTCATGGTCCGAAAGGAATAGGATTTATCTATGTATCAGAAGATATTCAGATAAAACCTTTATTAAGAGGTGGTGCTCAAGAGCGAAATATGCGTGCTGGAACTGAAAATGTTTATGGTATTGCAGCTTTGGCTAAGGCTATGGAAATGGCTTATGCTCATTTGGAAGAAGAAACAAAATACATAAAAGGATTAAAATCCTATATGATTGATAAGTTGAAAGCGGAAATGCCAGAAGTAGAGTTTTATGCTAAATGTACGGATTTGGATAATAGTTTGTACACTGTATTAAGTGTAAGCTTTCCCGTTACAAAAATTGCTGAGATGTTACTATTTAACCTAGATATTATGGGTATTGCTTGTAGTGGTGGTTCTGCTTGTTCTTCAGGTGGCAGTGAAGGTTCGCATGTGCTTTCGGGTATTGCACCTGATAGTACTCGTCCTGGAGTGCGTTTTTCATTCAGTAAATACAATACCAAAGAGGAGATTGATTATGTAATTGAAAAGTTGAAGGAATTATTCAGCTAATTTTTTAATTTTAATCCCAAAGTAACCATAAGCAATGGTCATCAGTGGCGAGATAAGATTGAAGAAACAGAAAGGTAAATAAGCAAAAGTAGCCACACCCAATACTGCTGATTGTGTTGCTCCACAAGTATTCCAAGGAACGAGTACAGAAGTTACTGTTCCGCTATCTTCAAGTGTTCTGCTTAAGTTTTCAGGTGCTAATCCTTTTTCTTTATAAGTATCAGCAAACATACGCCCAGGCACTACAATTGCTAAATACTGATCAGAGGCTGTTATGTTAAAAAAGATACATGTTCCGGCAGTAGTTGCAATTAAACTCCCAGTACTTTCAGCATGTTTAATTATTGGTTCAGCCACTCTTTTTAGTAGTCCAGTTGCTTCCATTGCTCCTCCAAAAATCATAGCACAAATAATAAGCCAAATAGTATTGAGCATACCAGCCATTCCGCTAGTTGAAAGTAGTTTGTTTATCATCTCATTTTCAGTAGTAATAGATATATCACCTCCCATTGCATTAATAACAGCCATATAAGCTGAGCTAAAATTTAATGTTTCAGCATTTGCAACTGACATGATTATTTCTGGCTGAAAGATGACAGCAAATATACCTCCTAGTATTGTTCCTGCTAAAAGTGCAGGAATAGCAGGTGTTTTTTTAATGATAAGTGTAATTACTAATACAGGAACTAAAAATAACCAGCCACTAACATTAAGTGAATTATTTATTGCTAATAATAATCCATCAATATCTTGCTCGCCAGTTGTAGTAAAAGTAAAGCCAATTACTAGGAATATGATAAGCGTAATTGCAAATGAAGGAATGGTAGTGTACATCATGTACTTAATATGAGTGAATAAATCAGTGCCCGCCATTGCTGGTGCTAGGTTTGTTGTATCGGATAAAGGAGACATTTTATCGCCAAAGTAAGCACCCGAAATAATTGCACCACCAATTAATCCTGTGGGTAGGCCAAGTGCTTGCCCTATCCCTAGCAGAGCAATACCAATTGTAGCAATTGTACTCCAAGAACTTCCTGTTGCTAAGGATACAATAGCTGTAATTATTGCTGTTGCAAATAAAAAGATTGTAGGGTTTAATATTTGTAAGCCGTAATAAATCATTGCGGGTACAATACCGCTTAAAAGCCAAGTGCCTGCAAGCGCACCAATTAATAATAAAATAATAAGTGATGGAGTAGTACTACTAATACTTTTACTTATTCCGTTAAGGATTGTTTTCCAGCTTGCCCCAAATTTAACACCAACTATTGATGCTGTAGCTGCTGCAAAGAGTAACGCTAATTGATTAGCGCCACCAAGGGAGTTATCGCCATACAAAAATACATTGTAGGCTAATAGGCTTACTAAAACTATAATTGGAAGTAAAGCAAAAAAGTAAGGCGTTTTTTTATCTGTCATTTTGTGTAATTAAGATGGTAAAGATAAAAAGATTAATGTAACAATTGTTTAATGGTTTAGTAGCAATTAATGGTATGTAAATGTGAGAGAGAACCCATCATATTGTCATTGCGATAAAACTTAGTTTTAGAAGCAATCGATACTTTTTTGAGATAGCTACAATTGTAAGCAAAGTTCTCTAAGACTAAAAATAAGAAAGCCGAGCATTTGCTCGGCTTCCTTTTAATATTTAATTTATGTTGTAACAACAATTTTGGTTTATAATATACCTACTTTCTTCATGCAGTTAACCATAGTGTTGTAAGTTCTTTCAATATCGTTATCCAAGCCAATTGAGATACGCACTAATCCATCAGAAAGCCCCATTGTTTCTCTTTCTTCTTCAGGAATTTCAGATGAAGTAGATAAACCAGGAGCAGAAAATAATGTTTTATAGAATCCTAAACTTACTGCTAAGTATCCTAAATTATTATTTTGCATTTCTTCCATTAAAGCATTTGCTTTTTCCTTAGTTTTTGTGTCAATTACAAACATTCCTCCAAATCCAAATCCCTCATTCATGCTGTTTTTCATCATCTCGTGTTGAGGATGATTTTCAAGCC